>CAJHYQ010001105.1_pt1 | contig 42870 bp, 42 predicted proteins | sample 9198721 | NCBI WGS metagenome assembly CAJHYQ01 (sample SAMEA7708357, study PRJEB35096) | sediment metagenome | biome: marine neritic benthic zone biome [ENVO:01000025]; feature: sediment [ENVO:00002007]; material: shallow marine sediment [ENVO:03000034] sea grass bed [ENVO_01000059] ... | reverse complement strand
GAAGAGTGCGAGGCTGTTCTCGATCGGCGTGTTCGGAGGTCGGTCAAAAAAGAACGCCAAAACCCTTTTTGTTTTAATCCTGTAAATTCGCGAACTCGTTCGCAACGGGGGGCACAAAGGCCGTGTAAAACAGGTCAAGATCCCACTTCTTCCCGTTTCGAAAGATTCGGGCACCGTCAAAAGTCCGTCGCGTGTTGGCCCAGTCCAAGGTAGAAATCAACCGCTGGGAACCAAATAGCAGCTCTTGTCGTCCCACCCGAGCATAGACGGGCTTGCCCTGGTACTCGAACAAATTCAGGTCGACGAACAGGTTGAGGATGTCACCGCGATTCACGTCGATCGGCAACGGAGCAAGCTCTTCGGAGAAACTATCAGCCCAGATGAATTCGCCAAACACACGAACTAGATCACCGTACATCAAATCGCCGAATGCCCGGACTCGCCCCAGCGTATAGCTGTTGTCAAATTCAGTCAGTCGACTGTTGTGTTCATTCATGAAACGTGCCCAGACCTGGCCGCCGGTGCTGAACGTCCAGCAATCCGCCAGCGGGATTCGCTTCAGTTTCTCGACCAACGATCGCTGACTATAGGGCAAGGATTCCACATAGCGGAAATCCGCATCAAAAAACGAAGGTGGCATCAAGGCGAACGGTGCATAACCAGACTTCGGAGGCTTTTGACTGCAAACGCCGTGCAACTGGTTGCTCAATGAGTAGTAGCCGGGGCCTGACGGTCGAATCGGGAAATCCCCTGGCCTTGGCATGGACCGGATACTGCCTGGCACGGTTGACCAATCGACGCAACAGCCGCAGCAGCATGCCATGCGCGAGCATTTACAGTTGGGACAGGCGTGACGTGCAACAGGAGCATCGCATGCGCAACCCACTGTTTCCGATCGCGCCTCCATGGCCGCCGGCAGTGGCGCCATGGGACCTTCCGGCTGCGCGGAAACCCGCTGTGTCGACGACAAGTTGACGATCGCCCCGAGAACGAGCAATACGTACCAACGCATGAATCCACTTCCTCCCTGAGACTTTCAATGGAGACGGGCGCTACTTAACGGTCGTAGTGAGTTGGCCCCCTCTCGCGGATTCATCGGCCGCCGGTCCAAGGGGTTGTGAACGATTTGCGATCTACCTTTGCGGGCAAGCCCAAAGACCGTGTGACAACCGCTGGAATTGAGAAAGTTTGCCGACGAACCTGTTACGCAACCAAGCTATGGTTGAGCACCTGTAGCGATCAGATAAACTTTCCCGTCCTCGCCGGCCACGGCGAGGAATCCGTGGTCAGGGGAAAAGGCGACCGCATACAACGCATGGCGGCCGATTTCTCGCTCAAAACGCAGCCCCAGGCCGCTGGCATCCCAAACGCGTAACCGACGATCATCTCCAACGGCTGCTAGAGATTCGCCCTCACGTGAATAGACGGCCGCGTAAAGCGGGTTCTTCTTGCCCGCATTGAATACCAGGGCAACGTCTTTGGATTCCACCGACCAGAGCCGTACGGAACCATCCTGACTCGCCGTTACGATGTGCCTGCCGTCGGGTGAAAAACTACAGCGATAGACGTCACTTGTGTGCCCCTCAAGCACGCGGCTCGCGCCACTGCTTAGATCCCAAAGCCGAATCGTCTTGTCGCTACTGCTGGTGGCAAGAGTTTGACCGTCGGGTGAAAACGTTACGCCGTAGACCTGTCTCTGGTGGCCACTCAGCTCCGATACCAACTGTAGATCAGGGAATTTCCAAATCCGACAAACGGTGTCTCCTCCGTCGGTACTTCCTCCAGCACTGGCCAACTGCTCACCGCTTGGCGCAAACGCCACGCTGTACACTGCGTCTTGGTGTTTCTTGGCACGGACAACGTTGGAACCGTCACTCGTCTTCCAGATTGCAACGTGCCCTTCACCACAACCGGTGGCGATCATTCTCCCATCAGGGCTAAACCCCACAGCGTACACGGCTGCGTCGTGTTGCAACACATGCATCGGCTTTCGGGTTTCAACATTCCAAATGATCGCAGTATTGTCTCCGGCTGCCGTTACCATCAGTCGGCTATCGCGGGAAAACGACACCATGTACACATACTCGTCATGGCCGTCGAGCACTTCGAGGGTATTAGCCCAGACAAAGGGAGCCGTCAGCAAGATTCCGGCAACCACGGCGCAAGTCATGTGAGGTCTTCGACAGCGCATTGCCATCGGCCTACTCCGTCCGCGAGGCAATGGGGCGGATGCGAACGTAGACCTGAGTCCCTGCGGGTGGTGCCTTCGACATGTCAAAGCGAACCATTGGTTTGGGGTCGTAGATCGGGAATCGATTATCGGCGATGATGCCGCCCGGGCAGTCGCACGGGCATGCGATGCAACCAGTTCCCGACTTATGTATCGCACCGCTGCCATGGAAGACGAAATGCGGCGTCCACGGCTTTGCGACGGTCGCCTCACCCACCTTCACCAGTTCGGTCGCAAAATCCTGATACGCTTTCTCGATCCACTGGCCTGTGTCGTTCTTCCAAAACACAGATAACACAACCGGGTCGCCCTGCAGATAATCATCGGGGCTCGTTTCCGACGTCAGACCGCTCCGTTTGCGGCCTTCCTGGATACTGTAGTGCACGCGAGGGCGACACCCCAGCTTCACCAGACCCTCGAACACCGCCTCGGTTTCGACATCCACAAGGAATACGAAATAGCCCGCCATCTTGGCGTCGCCCCCGGCGGCCGTAGCGCAACCGGCAAACGCTTGGACACGTTGCCCAAAGTCGTTGATGCACGGCTTGCCCTCGGGAAACTGGACCCTCGCCGACAGAATTAATTCGCCCTTCATGGCGTCAATCACGACGCTTCCAGGCTTGGGCAACTCATCGGCCAGCAAATTGTCCTTGGCAGCCCAAGGGATCCCGCAAATCAGACTCAAGAACATGGAAGAAGCCGCAAGCTGGCGACAACGATGCATGGCAAATCTCCTCAGTTGAGTTCAGGCAGCCATTGCCTGAATGCGTATACTGCATGTACTGACATAAGCATACATTATCTAATTGCTCGCTTCCATTAGCGATACTTAACATGCATCACCGATCCCCCGTCGGACTCTACACCGGTATCGATAGGTATCGATGGACAACGTTTCCACGGCGAGCCGTCTAGCAAGCGAAGTCGCCGTGTGTGTCGCAATATGTGATGGAACCGACCTAGTGCACATCGAAAGGACGTTTTGGAACAAGCGACCATTGCGTTAGGACGTGATTCGTCGGAGAGTTCCCATCGCCGCAATCGTTTCGTAACTGCGCGTACCGGCGATCCTTGACGGGACCCAAAATCCGGCAAGCAACACGAACGGAAACAGGCCCACGGACTGTTTCCCGGTGGGGTGGAGACAACCGTCAAGGAAAGCCACTATTCGTCTACTTCAAATTTCAGATTGCGACTCCTTGAATGCACGCCGCCGAGATCGCGTTAGTCTTCCTGCTTTGTCGAGAGGCCGCCGCCGTCCGGCGCCGATGCGGATTGGGTCGTCTTGATTGCCAAGTGAGCATTTTGGTTGTCGACAACCTCTCGGGTCGCTAGAATATGCGTCGGCGTTACGTGCTCCACTATATGTCGCTGACTGTACCGAACGGTACCTCGCTCCGACGTTCTATGTGCAAGTGTCCCGTCGTCAATCAAGGCTTTACGTGAGCATCGTTCTGAATAGGGCGGTGTGTCCGTATCTTGAGCTGGTTCTGTTCCGCGAGTCGACGCGCTTTTGACGGTGTTTATTCAGGGCCGACCGTCTCCGACGCTCACGGATCAAAGATGTCGATGGGGAGTGCGATGCGAGAAGCCGAACGAAGCTTCGCCTATTGGTGCGATACTCTGGCGTTTGATCTGCTGTCCTCCCTGCCGAACGACGAGCTCGCTGAACTTTCTGCTGTCATAGCCGGTCAAAAGCTCCACGCGCGAAGTGAAGCTGTCCGGTTGCTACGGCAGGAGTCACGAGAAAACGCTTTGCTGCAATTGGCGATCGCCCGAGCGTGGCGACGGGCCAATTCTGACGTCGTGGCGGCCGCACAGTTGATGCCCATTGATGGTTCTGTCGAGCCATGTGACGCAATGTTGCATCAATTCGGAGCTGACAACGTCCTGCTAGAGCTCATCACGGATGAAGGTGAAGATGGTTGGGCGTTGGCCGAGTGGGTCGTGAACGGTGTGGCAAGTGAAACAGTGCGAAAAAAACTCGAGGCCATTCTGGCCCGTTGGTCGACACCGTCGAAACACCTGGTCGTTGATTCGACAGCCAAGTTCCGGATTGTTATCTTCGGCGGACACGCACGCGATGAATGCAAGATGACACGTCGGTTGTTTGCCGACTTGCCATTCGAAGTGCGGTGGAAGCAGTTTGAGAAAAGTCTGGGAAGCCCAGACATTCGTGCCCTGGATCAAGCGTTAGCGAGCGCTGATGCTGTGTTGCTGGTTACGACGATGGTTAGCCATAACATTATGCGAAACGTAAAGCGTCTAACACAAAAGAAAGGAATTCCATTTCGAACCATCTCCAAGGCAACCGAAACCCAACTCAGGCCGGCATTGTTCGAACTCTTTCCGGGCGTGCGTTCTTCCGGCGAATAAGGATCAAATCAAGGTCTTGCTGTTGCTTGACGACCCGCGCTGGTTACCTACAATGGCGTGTGCCCGTTAGATTCAGAGCGCAAGCATGGCTACGTCTTCGACAATGAAAATGCCCGTTTTCCCGCCGCTCATTCTTCACTGGGGTGTTGGTCCCCATTCGGGCTTCAACTGAGCTAGCTGACGAGCATTCGGCGTGTCCGATTGCATCGATCTTGGCAGCACTCGTGGGTTTCTTTGATCTTTGACCGTCCGCGCGTTGGCAGGCACGTCGTGTGTCGCCCCGCCTGGCTGAACTCGCAGAACTAAGGAGCGAACAGATGTGTCGACAATTCGTACCGATTCTCGTCGCGGCGGTGATCCTAGCAGTGCCGGCGGTGGTTCACGGCCAAGACAAAACGCCCGCTGCGTTGAATTTTACAATGCAGACACTTTCGGGCGAGGAGGTTCCATTAGACAACTACGCCGGCAAGGTTTTGTTGATTGTCAACGTTGCAAGTCAATGTGGATTGACGCCCCAGTACGAACAACTTCAGGCAATGCATAAAAAGTACTCGCAGCAGGGGTTGGCCATCGTTGGCTTTCCTTGCAATCAGTTTGGCCAGCAAGAACCCGGGACGGCGACGGAGATCCGTCAGTTCTGCACTGATAACTATGGAGTCGAGTTTGAGATGTTTGCCAAGGTGCAGGTCAACGGCGACAACGCCTGTGACTTGTACAAACACTTGACTCAGCTCAAGACCCAACCGAAGGGCCCTGGAAAGATCAGTTGGAACTTTGAGAAGTTCCTGATCGACCGAAAGGGTGAAGTTGTTGCGCGATTCCAACCCCGTACTCGGCCCGATGCGCCCGAGGTGATCGAGTTGGTTGAAAGGAAGCTCGCCGAGAAGTGAGCATCACGTATCGTAGGAGCCGTGTCGTAGAGCATCGCTCCGAATCTAAACCGTTTCACACTTATTTGAAGGAGAGGAAGCATGTTCCGAACGTTCGCAGTCGTATGTAGTGTAGCCATGATCTTTGCCATCACGGGCCGGGCATCGGCCCTTGACATCGGCGACCGTGCCCCGAACTTCACGGCGAAAGGCATCGATGGCAAGAGCTACTCGCTCAAGAGCATCGCTCAGGACGCCGACGTGGTCGTCGTGTGCTTCACCTGTAACCAATGTCCCGTCGCCGTCGGCTATGAAGATCGATTCATCGAATTCAACAAGAAGTATAAGGACCAGAAGGTGGCGTTCATTGCATTGAACTGCAATAACCGAACCGAAGGCCTGGAGGCGATGAAACAGCGGTCCGAGGAAAAGGGTTTCAACTTCGTTTATGCGTTCGACGAAAGCGGAAGCGCGGCAAAGGAGTTCGGCGCCCGTGTCACGCCCGAGTTGTTCGTGATCAAGGACGGCAAGGTGGCCTATCACGGTTCTTACGACGACAGCCAGCGCAACCCGACGAAGACCTATTTGGTCAGCGCCGTGGACTCGTTGCTGGCGGGTAAGACGCCGGATGTCGCCAAAACGAAAGCGTTTGGTTGCGGTATTAAAGCCAAATAGTGACTGCGATGAGACCGTCGTCGATGTACGTCGGCGACGGTTCTTCCTTAAGCTACTTCCAGCTGGAGTCCGAACCATGAGGCGCTTCGAATTGGCCGTGTCGATCGCACTTCTTGTCTTTGCGTTGTCGGGCTGTGAGGCATCAACAGACAAATCGCCGATTGACGACGCTGACCATGCCGAAGCCAATCATCCAGCGTCGAACGACCACTCATTGGAGTCGCGGGATATCGCTCTCGTCATTGCCGATCGAACTGCCTACGATCAACTAATCGCGCGGCATCACGGCAAGGTTGTCCTGGTCGATTTCTGGGCGACGTGGTGCGGACCGTGCGTTGAGCAGTTCCCACAAACCGTCGCGCTCGCCCATGAACACGATCCGACGCAGCTGGCGATTATCTCCGTTAGCATGGACGAGCCGGATGACGAGAAATCCGTCTTGAAGTTTCTCCAGGAGCAACAAGCGGAATTTGACAATCTGCTTGGCACTTATGGCGTGGGGGAGCGAGGATTTGAGGCTTTTGAGATTGGCGACGCTGGTGTCCCTCATTACAAAATCTACGATCGGACCGGGCAGCTACGGCACACAGCGAACAGCCACGAGGGCATTCACGAACTCATTGAGCAACTCTTGAATGAGTAATAGGTAACCGATGCAGCGTGCACGTCTTTGGCCAGCGTTTGCGACTCTCTTGAGCGCAATCGTGCTTCCCACGGTTGAAGCGCGTGATGATCAGATTAATCGTTCGCCTGTCGATCTTGTTCTGGCGCACGATGGCGGCTGGCTCGCGACGGTCAACCAGACATCCAGCAGCGTTTCTCTCGTTCGAACGAGCGACGGAGTGGTGCTCGATGAGTTGAGAGTCGGGCGCCGGCCCGAAGCGATTGCACTGTGCCCTGACGGCCGACGTTTGTTGGTTACCAGCAGCCACGCGGGCGAAGTGGCGGTCATCGATGTCGGTGGCGGCCGGCTCAGACTCTTGTCAACGGTAACTGTTGGATACCAGCCGCATGGAATCGCGATTGCGCCGGATGAGTCGGTCGCTTACGTTGCGTTGACGGCCGCGGCGCAACTTGCCGTGATCGATTTGGAGCAGCGTCGCGTCACGTCTCATATCAACGTCGGACGCTGGCCACGGCATTTGGCCGTGTCTCCGGATGGCTCACGTCTTGCCGTAGGTACAAGCGGCGACCGAGGCATCTCGGTGGTCGACACGCGGCAGAAGAAACTTCTATATATCGAGAAGTTTGTCGGTTTGAATATCGGCCAAATCCGAATATCTCAGGATGGACTGCGCGCTTGGTTTCCATGGGTCGTTTACCGACGCAACCCGATTACGATTCGTAATATTCGGCTCGGCTGGGTGTTAGCGACACGAATCGGCCGAGTACGTTTGGACGGACCGGCGCGCCGCGAGGCGATTTCACTCGATCCGCAGGGAAAGGCGGTCGCGGATCCTCATGGATTGGCCCTCACGAGCGACGAAAAACGGTTGGTCGTCTCGGCTTCCGGCACACATGAGTTGTTGGTGTACACCGCGACGGACCTGCCATTTCAAGACTACGGAGGCACCGATCATATTCCCTCGGAACTGCTGCGCGACGAAGATCGGTTTACGCGGATCGAATTGGGAGGCCGCCCGATGAGTTTGCGCATCGCCGCGGATGATCGAACGGTATTCGTGGCGAACTATTTGAAGAATTCGATCCAAGTCGTGGACCTTCACGAACGGCGGCTGATGCGTTCGATTGAGCTGGGTGGGCCCAACGAACCAAGCCAAGCGCGTCGCGGCGAGGCCATCTTCTTCGACGCACGACGTAGCCTTGATCAATGGTACAGTTGCCACACATGCCATTACGAGGGAGGCACGAATTCGGTCGTCATCGACACCTTTAATGACGACTCGGCCTTCACGTTTAAGACGGTGATTCCCCTTTACCGTGTCGCCCACACGTCACCTTGGACCTGGCATGGGTGGCAGAACAATTTGCCCGCGGCATTGCGAAAGTCGTTCACATCGACGATGCGCGGCGAGGAACCGACAACACGCGACGTCGACGCACTGATTGCCTACCTGGAAACACTCTCGCCACCGCCGAATCCATTTCTCCAACCCGGTGGCAGTCTGAGCGAATCTGCCGAGAAAGGACGTCGCATCTTCCATAGCGAGCGTGCCAATTGCGCGGCATGCCACAACGGCCCCTACCTGACGGACGGTAGCATTCATGAGGTCGGTCTTGGCACTGCCCAAGACCGCCATCACGGATTTAACACACCGTCCTTAATCGGCGTTCATCAGAAAATACTGCTATTGCACGATGGTCGCGCAAAGTCATTCCGCGACCTCCTGACCGGCCCCCACAACCCGGTGAAAGTTAGCGGTACGGAAGGAATCACCGAGCTGGAACTGCGCGATCTGATCAGCTATCTGCGTTCACTTTGAAGGCCCCGTCATCGCGCCCGCGCCAATGAAATCCTCCACGGCAACTCGCAGATTGCCGTTTGGCCAACGCTCGCCAGCGGGAACGACAAGAACACTTCCACCTTGAGTCTTGCCCCAGGCCGCGACCGCCGAGGCATTACGCAACGAACCGGCCACAATCTTTTTGCCGCTTTTCACCGCTTCGAATGCGAGTGCCGAACCGTTTGGGGATGGCAACACTATTCGGAGCACCGCAGGTGCGTCAACGAGCGACGAAGGAGCGAGTGAATAGCGACGATCACGATCCTTTCGCGTACCAGCCAGTTCAGCGCTCGACTGACTGCAACCTCAACAGTCGTGGTGAACGAAAGGACGTCAACGATTATCACCACTTCGGCGGAGGCGACATGGGCCAGCCCGTCTAGCCCCCACTCGCACCTAACATCGAAGCCGCTCTGGTCAAAGTAATTCATCCGTAAATTGTGGACGCGTTGTGTCCAGTCGCATCATTCGGTTCGGTCGATTGATGGGGCAAATCTCGGCCAGATCATTAGGTTAAGCGATCTCACGGACCACCCGCCTCTTCTTCCCGCGTCTCGCAGCCCTGCTGCATCTCCCGCATTCGCGCATTTAGTTCTGCTTCGCGACGATCCAATTCACGTTCCCTTGCTCGATGCTGTTCTCTCATAAGGCTGCACTGCCGATCCAGTTCTTTCTGCCTCGATCGCAATGCGACTGCATCTCGGCCGCTTAGTAAGAAGATGACAACGACCACGACCAACCAGAGCGGACCACTTATCGCCCAGAAACCGGGCTCGTGTGCAGCGCCCGCTACGAGTTGATTGTTCCTGATTTCCGCCGCACAGAGGACAGAGACGACCAGGAGAAACCAGAATAGATCACGCAGTTGAAGTTTAATTGCCAACCCTCGCGTCATTGGTACCGCGCGGCGTACCAAGCCGCTGCGATGCTTGTCGTACGCCTTCACCTGGATCATGTTCGTAACGTAGTCACGATTCGAAGATCCCACTCCGACGGACTCGGAAGGCCATCGGGAAGAAGGTCAGATTCTATCATCCGTGACGGCGTTCGCCGTTGAATTTCTCCGTCGCCGTCCGTAGCGAGACAGCGAGCGTAGCCGGACCTTGCGGCCAAGTTGTGTTGGCCTGCGGTCCTAGCGACTCCAGTCGATGGGAATACCGTCAATGTTGTCAACTGCGAACACGGCTTGCAGAAAAGCACGTACAGCCTCTTCGAGAGTTGCGACCTCATTCACCGTTGCTGGTGAAGAGCGACATACACCGATTTCGTGACGCTCGTATAGCTTGAAACCATGCTGTGTCGGCGTAATCACAATGCCATCATAGCCAGCCTGGTCCGGTGACCAATCCCTAGGATAGCGTAACGAATCGGCTAAGATCTCACTGATCGCAGATACGAGGGCAGACGCGGCGATACCCGAATTGGGCAAGGAACGGCGTTCTGGTACGTTAAGGTGCCATTTCTCAGCGAGCTTTCGTGCGAGTGCTACCTCGTCATAATCGTTCATGAGACAATCCGTGATTCGCCCGCGCGCGATTCATCTAGGGGTCCATTAATGACACATTGACGGTCACTTGTTTCTTTGCCCACTAACGCAAGGCGAACATCCCGACGGAGTATAGTCACAAACGGCAGCCCGACGATTAGCAGATTGAGGAAGCAGAAACAGAATACTATCCACAGCGGTGGGCGATCAATGGCTGCGACGTGGAAGTCGATTACTACGTGCGTTCCCGCCAACGCAAGCGCGACTGGAAAGAGGCAATAGAGCAGATTCAAACCGCAGAAAACCTGGACAGAAAGACCGTAGCTTGTCTTCCTGATGGATCCGCCGTGGAGCTGAATTTTGTGCGGACTGAGAACGCCTCTATTCTGCCGGTGCCTGAACCAAGTGGAAGCGTTCTCTTGACGTTCGGGTTGCTCGGGCTGCCTTGGGCGAGAAGATCGCAGTTGCTTGCAACCTCGACTCTCCATTTGTCGCTCCGACCCAAGCGCGTCCGGCAGCCTGCGCAATTCCCTAGCCAACATCATTCGCAACGCTGTTGTCTGGCCTGATCGTGCTCGCGACTGTGCCAAATACTCGTCGGAAGTGTGTTTGATTGTTGATTTGCTTCGAGAATGGACCGAATTATGAGACTTCACATGTGTGCCATCCGATCCCACATCATCGTGCTAATCATAAGTGCGCTCGCCTCACATGATCTTGCATCGGTCGTTTACGCGGACGATGTGGTCGACACGGCGCATTTTCGCCCAAAAGAACTCGGGTTTGCATTCATTAAGCCGAGAGTCGACGAGAGCACCGGGTTTGTCGTCGGCGGGAAGAACGAGACTGAAGCCATCAAACGACTAACCTCACTTAATGGCCGGTCCATCAGTGAGCTTGAGCAGGTGATGCGTCCTGCAGCGGAGACCTCGGCCGATGAGGGTTCAGACGCCGGATTCTTGGGAGAAGACGAACGTCTGTTGGATGTGTTGGTGATGGACAACGCATACGTAGTCGATGAACTCGGTTTGAATCATCAAGACCTGGCGAGGCCATTGTTGATCATCGCCCATTACGCGATGAGGCACGCTAACAGGGATGGCGTCCGCATTCGGCATGGAGCGCTGAATCTGCGTGTTAGCATCCTACGCACCAGAGGTTACCAGATATCGCCGTTCTTGGATGGTACAAAGACCAACACCGACGTTACGATCAAGAATCTGGATGATGGCAAGGAATTGAAATACTCACTGCTTGTTCCACTCATGATTGAGCGGTACGGATTCTACGAGGGAAGAGGGACACCTTACCGTGTCGATCCCAAGACGGTCGTTGGGTTATTCAAACTGAGAAAGACCAATTGAACGTTGGCTACGGGGAGTGCGCCGCAGACGCCTGAAAAGACAGGCTGCTGCGCAGCCCGTCCGAGCAAACGACCCTGCGTGGGACCAAGAAGTTTTTACACGGGTTTCGATCGAACACTGCATTCAATCGATGTTGACATGCGCCGAAGACATCTCGAAAGTGACACGGCAGCGATGCCTGAGAGAGACCATCAATCCAGTTTTGCGGACATTTTGCCGCTCTAAATCTGATAGCCAGTTCAATTCGCCGCTATGACTGCAATCGATGCGTATCGACATCTTTGGGACGGCTCTGAGCCCGGTTGGAAAATTCATCATATTGAACGTGTAATGTGGCGAATCACATTTGCATTTGAGGGCGATGGCCCCACCGAATGCGAAGTCGCCGCCATGCGCATACTGCTCGACGAGTTCCGCAATATTCCAGCGGTAGATGTTTGGCGTCGTCTGCGCGGCTGCGCTTCGTATACTGCTGCAAACGAGCAAGGAAACATCGATTCTCGTAGCCTTATTGATGCTGCACTGAATCTAGGCCTATCTGCACGCGCGGAACCCATTGATCGCGGCGGATACATTCCTGTGTCGCCGGATGGCACTGCCCTGGTCATTGAGGATGACGAAATCGCCGGCCAGGTCACGCAGAAAATGATCGCCGCAGGTATACCGGTTGAGATAGTACACGTTGACTAGCGCTGTCGACGAACATCAAACAGCAGAATCGAGCACATTCGAGGCGAGTCAAAAATCGACCCGTTTTGGAATGTCACGGGCGCTTGACGGAGGCAACCTCCGACACCTCTCTTGAGCCATCCAAACGCGCCCCGTCAACTCGTCGCGTGAGGTCGTCCGACGGCTGGCCGCCGGATCGAGCGGATCTGCGCCAAGAACCGAAGGTTGTTGAAGGTGCTCGGTCCGCTACTTGATCTAACGCCGACGTCGAGCCACGAATGCTAGGCTTGTTGGTAGACCGTTCACATTCTGGAGATAACATGGCAGAAGCCAAGAGAGTTACTGCAGCGACTAGGGTGATTGGCGGATTAGGAGGGGCAATCGTTGGCACGTTTCTTTGGCTGGTCATGATATTCTGCATCGAGGGTGCCATCGAAGCGCCAGTCGAGCTCTTAGTGCGGGAGTCCCTTATTTGCCTTGCCGCTCTGGGTAGTGTTGTTGGTGCGGTATTTCCGATGGGGGCATGGAAGACGATACTCTTCCTGTTACATTTCATCTGTTGAGGAGCTAGAGTGCTGGGCCCCACTCTTGAGCTGGATCGCGCGGTAAAGAGTTTCGAAAGCTCGTCGGACGGCGGAGCGACGAGGTTTCTTGAGATGAGTTGAGAAACGACCGTATTCTAAGAATCAACGCCGGAGCGCAAGGACGCCTAACACGACAGCGCGGAGGAAGGTGCCGTGATGACTCGAAACGGCGATCAGGAACGTCTCATCGTCAATGCACTGCAACCAGTCGAAGTCCGCGAGGTTGTGCTGTACCAGGGATTACGACGTGCAGTAGTGCTTGTCCGCGAAGATCAACTTGCTTTGGCGATTGGAAGGCGAGGCGAAACAGTCCGGTTGGCCAGCAGACTCACGCAGTGGGACATCGAAATCATGACGGCCGCTGAGATCGACGCCGCTGACTGAAGCCAGCGAGGCAGTCCGATTTAACGACCGAATGATGGAATTCCATTGTCGACCACAAGATGCGGTAGCCCTTCGACGGATCGAATTACATTTAGGCAGACACGCCAATAGATTCAGTGATATGAGCGAACAGATCTGGTACTTAGCTGCCATAGTAGTCGAATCCTCGATAGGAGACGACACGACCTGCGAGCCGCTCGTTGATCTCCAATACAGGCTGGTTCGCGCGGCGGACCTCGAGGATGCTCACTGCAAGTCCCTCGAGCTTGGTGGTTCAGCTGAGCACTCCTACGAGAACGAGGATGGTGAAACGGTTCACTGGAAGTTCGCTGGGCTTCACGATCTTCGCGAACTTGACGACCAGGATCTCGTACACGGGGCCGAAGTCTATAGCAGTCTGCGCCGCCGTGCGTCACACCACTACGTAGTCCCTGTCCTGGTTCAGCGTGAAATGGAAATCTTGCGCTGCTGAGTTCGTTCGACAAGAACCAATGTCAGGAAATGAGCCATACGCAAACCTTGGTGATAGTTCGTTCTTGATAATAGCCAATATCTTCGGACAGCAGTCAACATATCGCCGAGGCAGGCGCGCTGCAAGCATTTGTCGCGTCACACGCAGCCGCTCAACTTTTCACCCTAACCTGTATACAACTTGGTTGTCGCTTTTCAGGATGGCGGATATGAGCAAGGATCACGAATGGACGCGAATGCTGTGCCCGAGCCGACGTCGTTTGTGATGCTCATTACTTTCCTGATCGGGATCACGATTCGTCGACGACTTGTTGTCGCATAAAGTCGTGGCGGCTGTCCCATCAAGCCGTGGGGACGCTGTTTGATTTCTGAATTGCGTTGAGAATGGACGGTTTTCTCCGATTGAGACCTTGGGGCGTTCGGCAGCTCCGTCGTTCCGAACTCATGGTGACGTGTCCTTCGTTCACCTGATTGAATTTAAGGCGAGTTGAGGCAGGGACTGTACGACCATTAGAATCACCAGAAGCGACAAATTCACTTTCCGGCTACGTAGGTTGCTTTGAGGTGCAGATGACCCGCGACGTGACGGCCCAGATTGACGCCGGCACTCAGGCGGTCGGCAAGACTTACGAGTTCGATGAAACTCACGACGCCAACCGTCCTGCCGACATGTGGTTCCAGGAGTCCGAGGAAGGTGAGATTCTGTTTCTGGTCTTCTACAGCCAAGCTTGCCGCTGGTCGCAGTGCCTTGGCTGCAATCTGCCGGCGAGAATGTCGAAGCATCACGTGCCCTTTCGCGCGCTGATGTCTCAGGTCGACTACGTTTTCTGTCGCCCGGACGTGGTCGCAAGGCGCGAGTCGATCCACAAGGTGATCGTGAGCAACAACGGATCTGTCTTGGACGAGGCCACTTTCTCTTCGACCGCCTTGGTTTATCTGATTTCCCAACTGAATACACACCTCCCCAATCTTTCGGTATTGTCGCTCGAAACGCGTCCAGAATATGTAGATACGGCGGAGCTGGAATTCCTGGCCCGAGTGCTTGCCGAAGGCACCACGCCAACGGTGCTAGAAATCGCGGTCGGTTTCGAGGCATTCGACGAACGGATCCGCAACGAGGTGTTCCGCAAGGGACTCCCGCTGGAGGCGTTCGAGAGCCTCGTCGGCAGGATCGCCCCCTACGGCTATCATCTTAAATGCTACTTCATGCAGAAGCCGATCCCTGGGATGTCCGACGACGAGGCGGTGGCTGATGTCGAGCGGGCAATCAATTACTTGGGACGGCTTGCCAAAGAATACCGTATTCACTTGAACTTGCATTTGAACCCCACGTACGTGGCAGCCGGTACGCCACTGGCGAACGCCTTTGATCACCGGCAGTACTCGCCGCCGCGTCTACGCGACGTAGCCCGCGCGGCGAAGGTTGCCCGAGATAGTGCGCTGTCCGTATTCATCGGATTGAACGAGGAAGGCCTGGCCGTCCACGGCGGCTCATTCATCCGCGACGGAGAAGAGCATGTGGTGGGAGAGCTGGAACGATTCAACCGCACTCAAGACTTCGGAATCCTTGACCTCATTTCCCGATCATAATCATCGTGAAATAGCGAAAGCCAATCGTCGCGGCGACAGACGTATTTCAACTAGCCACCCAATGATGAGACTCCCAACCTCGCGACGTCTTTGGCGATGGACTCGCCTCTGATCTTCCATTAGGTGATCGCCGATGGACTTTTGGCACGTGATACGTGTTTTCGAAGAGCAAAACGGTGTCAGATTCACCGAGGTCGAGTTCCCTGAGCTGGCAATTAGGCAACCTCGCAAGCGAGCGTATTCATCTCCGCCGGTTGACTGGAATGTCGTTCGCAAGTCCGCGTGGGATTTCGCAAACGCCGGAGGCGTCATTCTTAATGGAATCACTCAATACGAAGAAGAAGAGATAGATCCCGACATAGCTCGGCGTTTGCATGAACTCAGCAAGGAAGAATTAGCGGAGGTGTTCAAGACGCGAAACGAACGCAGAACGTTCGCGATCAGAGACTGCAGCTGGCGAGAAGCCGTTACTTTGATGCGAGTGGGCACACATAACCCGCTGATGGCCTCGAACACAGTTCTGCAGGAAATGCAAAGGTATATGCGATCAGCCCATTCGCGATATTCTTCGCGGATTCGGCTGGGCTGAAAGTGGCGTTTCGGAAACAGGTGTTGCCTGACGAGGCACATCGTATGGAGCAAATCGTAATCCAATTCAATCCTGAAGCCATCGAACTCGCCCAAAGCAACTTCCGCCTCCATATTTGGCAGGCTATTGTCAAAAGACGCGAGCTTTGTCTCTGGTGGGATTGAATCGACTCAGCGATGGGTTGAGTGCGTCATTTAAGGACCCTGGCCGTGGGGAAAACTAATTGTCACCGCTGGGGCAAATGAGAGCGGTGATTGAAGTGTGGGAACACGAGTGCTTCTTCACAAGCGCGGATTTCACGCCATTCGGGCAAGGGTTGCAAACCGGGTCGGCCGTCAGGTCCTCGCCGCAGAAATGTGTCATCCCACCAAGCTGACGGCTGGTCCGCTATGATGCACACGTTGCGCAGAACCCTCGGACGATTAAACAAATGTGTCAACCTGAATCCACTACTGATCAACAGCTATCAGAATGGGCGTCCCGTCAGCTGTCAGACTATGACGCGCACGATCCCGGTACGCTGTTCGCCGAAGGCATCTTGCTTTCTGTGAAGCAAGCGTATGCTCTGCAATCGGCGGTTGCTGACTTGCGACGACAGCGGGGAGAACAGGTAATCGGTTACAAAGTTGGTTGCACATCATCGACGATTCGCGCGCAACTTGGGATCGATCACTGCATCTCCGGTAGGCTTTACGACACTGAGCAACGTGAGTCCGGTGCAGAGCTTTCGCGGTCAGATTTTGCGAATCTGGCAATTGAGGGTGAGTTGGCGATTGAGCTGTCGCGAGAGCCTGTTGACAGCGATTTCTCCGATGGCGGCATGCCAACCTGCGTTCGCCGAGTGTTTCCTGTCATCGAACTCCATCACCACATCTCGCGTGGTCCACAACCGACCGCCAGTGAATTAATTGCCAACAACGCGATTCATGCGGGATTCGTTGGCGGTTGTGGAGTGTCACCCGACCAGGTTCGATCCGAACCGTCACTCTCAATCTTGGCTGACGATGCACTGCTCGATGAATGCTCAGGGCCATCACTCGTGGCGAACATCCGCGATTCCTTACAGTGGCTCAACACCTTTGTGCAACAACGGAGTGATCGACTCCGTGCCGGCCACATCATCCTGACAGGGTCGATCCCGAGATTGATTCCCATAGAACGGCCGTGTCGAGTGCAAGTCGATGCTCCGCCGTTTGGTGCGGTCGAGGCAACGATCGTCTAAGCCGGTGACGTGCGACTGACTCCTACCATGCGTCAACACGCAGCACGCGGTTATGTCCGGTGTCGACGACGTAGAGTTTGCCGCGATCGAAGCAAACTCCATGTGGCCGGCTCAACTCGATAGGTGGCTCGCCAATGCCTCGTCCAAGCACGGTGCGCAGCGTACCACGTTTCGAATCATACTTGCGAATCGTGCGGTTCTGGTCGTCGGCGATGTAGACGTTGTCCGCGTCATCCACGCAAAGATGCTTGGGTGAGTTCAATTCGGCTTCTAATCCCGGTCCGTCTCGGTCACCTGCTTGACCGGTGCCCGCGACAGTGCGAATGATTCCGTCGGTCGTCACCATGCGTAGAGCGTGACCGCCGCGTTCGAGAATGTACACGCGTCCCAATGAGTCGACAGTGACTGCGCGCGGATCGACCAAGGGGCTTGCGGTTGCCGCAGCGCCGTCTTTTGGCTGGCCTTTCTCGCCATTGCCCGCCACGCTGGTCACGATCCCCGAATTGAGATCGACAACTCGGATTCGGCGGTTCCGCAGGTCGGCGATGTAGATCTTGTCGCTGGTCGGATTGAGTGTGATGCACATCACGAAATCAAAGCGTGCCCGAACCGCGGGGCCGCCATCGCCGCTGTACCCCGGTTCGCCCGTCCCCGCGATGGTTGTCGTGATGCCAGTCGAGCGTTCGATCCGGCGGATGCAGTGATTCCAGCTGTCCGAGATGTAGACGTCGCCGTTGGCCGCGACGGCAATGTTGTGCATGCCATTGAATACGGCTTCACGTGACGGTCGACCATCACCTGCATAACCCTGTTCGCCGTTCCCAGCAACTGTCTGGAACTGGCCTTTGTCCGACAATCGATGGATCCGTCCACCTTTGAGTTCGACGATGAACATGTTCTCGTCGTGGTCGAAATCGACTCCAAACGGCGACTTCAACGGCGCCGATACTTCTGGCATCTGACCGTCAATTGTCTCGCCAAGGAGCAGTGTGACGCGCGGGCCAGCGGCATGCCCAACGCCACACGGAACAAGCAGGAACACCATGCACGAACAGATTCGCGCAGCAACAAAAGGGCAGGGCAGCGTCTGCATCGAGTAATTGAACCTTCTCTTGATTGTGCGAAGTTGAAGCGAAGCGCTGAACGGTTTGAGACTCCGTCGGCCAATTCTAATACTTCCGATGCACTACCCACAATCTAAAGACAATCGCAACCAAACGTACGCACAGCCGAATCTTCCCTGGTGCCGCGTTGCCCGAGGGCCGCTCAGCGATTTGTAGTCCGAAGAGCGGGTTCAGAAGAAAGCTTGATCGTCCGCTTAGGCGGAATGACGATCCGCTGGATTTGAGGGGCTGAGCAGCGACCTGCTGGCCAGCTGGGTTGCCGCCGCTCAATCATCTGCAGCGTCTGCTGGGCAACGCAGCGCGCGGTCGTGTATTTGACGCCGCTAACTGAATAAAGGCCCGTAGGACCACCCACCATGCCGTGATCATGAATGACGGGGCGATTTGCTGTCGATGACGACGCGGTTCCGGATGCCGGTAACAGGCCCGCATGCACTCTGAGAATGTCCGCGCGAGTAACTCGCAGTGATGGAATTGCGAGATTCAACTCGTCCAAGAACAGCTCAAGCTGCTGGTCGGTTGGTCGCGGCGAACGAATCGTGTCAGTCCAGGGCGCATGAAATGTGCCGGCGAGTGTATGGTCACCACGCGGCAGCAGAAAGCAACTGCGGTGCGGGTCGTTCTTGGGAGAGACGGCCAAGCCGTACTGCGCCAGCGGCTTTCGATCCAAAACAACATTGAAAGCCAGTGACGGCTGGAATAGTCGAGGGATGTCGCGATCGAACGACTTCGCTGCTTCCCGGCACCATGGCCCAGCACAATTCACGATGACAGGCGCTTGGTAAGAAAGGGTCGAACCATTGCGGCGGTCCAAAGCCTGGATTCCCGTAACGTGATTGTTTTCAGTCGTGAGTTGGACACCTTCAACGCGATCCTGGCAATGGGCTCCATTGTGACGTGCTCGAAACACAATTTCGTTGAACAACCTGTCTGGATCGGTCATCACACCGTCGTACCAACACGCTGCGCCTTGAAGTCCTTCCCGACGAACAGCCGGGAATCGCTCGATCGTTGCCTGCCGGCCCAAGATTTCACTTGATGGAATCTGAAAGGGCGACTGAATGCAATCGTTTCGACGTCTAGAAAGGAAGTCGTTCAACGCCAGGGCCGGTCGCATGACCATATGCCGGCGCAATCCTTTTCCATAAAGAGGCATCACGAATCCGAGCGGTTTGACTAAGCCGGGGAAATGTCGCAAGAACCAGGAACGTTCGTTCACGGATTCGTGAAATCGCTTTAAGTCGAATGACTGGAGATATCGCAATCCACCATGCAGGATGCCGAGAGAATTCGCGCTGGTGGCCTGCCCGAATTCGTGACGTTCAATCAACGCAACTCGCCGGCCGCGAAGCGCACTGGTGAGAGCCAGGCAGACGCCGTAGATGCCGCCTCCGACCACAACCAAGTCGTATCTACGATCGCTTGGACCCTGTGTGCTCAATTCTGTAAGGCTCCCATCGATCGCAGTTGCATCGCCACTTGGCTACGTACAAATTCACTTGCCGGCTGTAGTCTGCCGTGTATTTGCGGCTGGGAGCGATCGGTTGCAAGCAAGCTCTTCAACTGCGTCGCTGGTTGCAGGACGTCGCAACGAGCGGTGAGCGAAAAGCCATAGCTGCCCGCGCGCGCAAAATGCCGCGCCAGTGGAAGTGGGTCGCTGCCGGGAAGTATCCTCACGCCCAGATCAGCCGCTAGTTTCAGCAGACCAGGCGTATGCAGCATGCGTGCTCGTCCGCCGCTGTCACCGAGAAAGACTTCTTGATCCAGATCCAAGTCGCCTGCTGACAGCGTCCGCAACAGTTTGCGCACGATCGTACCGCGGTGGAATGACCACTTTGCAAAGCCCCACGGCAAGACCGGAAGTGCACCGGACGAGCTAATGAGATTTAAAGTCTCCTCGATCGAATGACCGTTGGGGAACGTCTCGTTTGTTGCCAACGCCATTAGTTCCAGTCGTTCGGCCGTCTCAATCTGACGGCCCGCCACAAGCACCAATCGCAAACATCCTTCGTGGAAGGCCAGCCACGCACAATCGTCGTGAGTCGGCTCAAGCGACCAACCCTTGACCTCAGCCGCTTGAAGCGTCCGGATCGTGTCCTGCGAAGAGGTGTCGGCTAACAGGAGCAGGCCGATCCAGGCCTCGTCTTGTTGACCATTGAAGCAACGTTGGAAATTGTCGCAGACGGCGTTCAGGAATCGATGCGGCTGATACATCGAGTAGTAGTGAACATGTGCGTCAACGTAGAGTCGTTCTGGTGTCAAAGCGTTCGATGGAGAGGTCGGAGCGGGATTACTTGGCGAAGGATGATGCGGATCTAGCAGCGGGCGTGACTTGCTTGACTGACGCACTTTCTACGCATCTTTGATGTTTTCATACACTTGCTTGACGTGATAGTCTCGCAACCGGTGCCCATGGATGAAGATGATCAGTTCTCCAAGCAAACCAAGCGAGACAAGATTTACACCGAGCACGATCGCCAGGATACCGAACAGCAAAGCAGGACGATGTTCGAGTGATTGTCCAAAGAGACGCTGAACGACCAAAATGCCGGAGATGAGGAAACCCGCCGTGGCAATAAAGCTGCCAATCAAACCGAAGAATCGCAACGGCTTCTTGGTGAATTTGAAGAGAAAGAAGAGTGTCATAAGATCAAGCACTCGCCGGATGTAGACACCGAACGCATAATCGCCGCGCTTGACCCGTTCCTCGATATGTTGCGCCTTGACTTCTGATACACGAAATCCGTGCATTGCCGCCAGAACCGGCAGGAAGCGGTGGAGGTCGCCATAGATGGGCAGGTTCTTAGGCACTTCTGCTTTCATCGCTCGGAGTCCGGAGTTGATGTCGTGGAGATCAACACCTGTTGCGTAGCGAGTGAGTGTATTGAAGACACGCGATTTGAGAGCACTCCAGCGAGAGTCGATGCGTGAATGACGCCAGCTTGCGACGTAGTCCGCCCCCGCTTCGACTTGGTCGATCATCTGGTCAATCACACCAGGATCCGACTGGACGTAAGTAGGTAGCAACACCAGGATCTTGCCGCGTGAAGATTCCAGACCAAGTCTCATCGCCGTCGACTCGTCGCACATGCGATGGAGTTGTAGCATCCGAGCTGGAAGACTGGTGGTCATCAACATCCGCTTCAACGGCTCAACGCCATCCGAGTCGCCGTTGATCACGATGATCAACTCACAGCTGCCGTCGATTCCAACCAGGTGCTTCAAATAGGTCTCGAGAATCTGTGTCGAATCCGATTCGTGCGAATAGATCCAAATCGCCGAAACGAGTGGCGTTTGAATCGACAGACTATCCGGCAGTTCCAGCTCAGTCGCTGGATGTTCGATCAACTGGTGCGACAAGTCGTTGGCCATATCAGCTTTTCGTTTGCGGGCCGAACTTTGCGTACAGCCGATTTGATGATGTCAGATGCGAACGCTCGGCATTCACGTCAACCACATCTGTAAGGACCGTCGGCCGATCTTGGAGTTCGGACCGAACGACGATATCGGCGAACACTCCAGAGAATAGCAGGCAGAATCCCAGGTATCCCAACAAAGCGGTTGCTCCGGGCAGCACAAAGCCGATTGTCCAGTCGTCTCTCAGGAAAACGAGCAGCGAGTAGATCATGCTGACAGCCGTCACCGAAAACACGGCAAACGACCAATAACCGAACCAATGGAGCGGCCGACGGGCACAGGACAACAGCATCTTGATCGTCAGAATATCGGCGAGAACTCGCCAGATTCGTGACAGCCCGTACTTCGACTTTCCGTATCTGCGAGGATGGTGGCGCACTTCCAACTCGACAATCCGTGAGGTCGCCATGGTGCACATCGCGGGTAAGAAGCGATGCAGCTCGGAATAGAGCGGGATACGACGGATGAGTTCTCCGCGATAGGCTTTGATGCCACAGCCGAAATCATGAATCCGGACCCCTAAGAAGCGTGAAATAAAGCGATTGGCGATTAGCGATGGAAGCCGTCTTGAGAAGAACGGATCCTGACGTCGGCTTCGCCAACCGGTCACCAGATCCGCCCCTTGTTCGATTCTTGAAATAAAGAGTGGGGCGTCCCTCGGATCATTCTGCAGATCCCCATCCAGCGTCACAACGATTTCGCCCCTCGAGTTTTCGATGCCGGCTGCCAGGGCCACTGTTTGACCGGAATTCTTCCGCAAGCGAATCACTCGCACGCGACTATCTTGAGCGACGATACCGACAAGCTCGCGATCGGTCCCATCCGTACTCCCGTCGTCGACGAAGACGATTTCAAACGTCGCGCCCGTCGGCTCCATCGTCTGGCAGATTTGCGCGTGTAGAAGACGAACGTTTTCTCGTTCGTTATAGACCGGGATGACGAGTGAGGCTTTCATTCGAACTGCCGCGCACTTCCTGCCTACAGGCCTCGTGCCACGTGTCGAAGTACACCAGTTGGGGTCTTATTGAACGCGTAAGGAGTGGTAAGGCCAGCGAAGAAAATCAGTTTGAGGAGCTGAGATGACGCGTTCTTCGCTAGAACAATTTGGTTGGTTGGAAGGTAGGGAGAAAAGCGCTTTGATAAGACGCATTATACCATGAACATGTTCAGGAACAGAAAACGTCGGGTTAAACCGATAAGTCTTTCTCGACCGACTACAAGAGTTCTAACTTGGTCCGGTGCGCTATCCCGCTTTCCGATAACCGGAACGACCGTCCCCCAAAACCGGAATTCTTACCGGACAAAGCAAATAAGTTGTCAAGCCGCCACCGCGATTTCGCTTTGCGGCCGTCTGGTGACGTAGGTTTGAACGTCGTTAGAGCTTTACTACTTAGGGTGTCGTCCGATCGCGTCTCTGAGCGCGATGAGTCTCATGTGCAACTTGTGCTTACTTCGAACGTTCTGTGCCTCCGTCGCAGTGATGGGGCTGGTCATTTCCACAGCATCTTCCGCGGTCATCACGTACAGCGGAGGAGGTCCCGACGATAGCTGGTCAACCGGTGCCAATTGGTCATCGGGTTCACCACCCACGGGCATCGACGATGCACTGATTACCAACAGTTCACAGGCCGCCGAGGTGAATTCCTCGGGGGCGATTGCCCGAAATATTGCTGTTCGCAACGGTGGTGTGCTCAACGTGACCGGCGGCGATCTGACGTTTGGTGTTTCGAACAATCGCTGGATGTGGGTCGGATTCTTAACTCCCGGCACCGTCAATCAAAGCGGTGGGACGGTGACCGCTACAGGGGCCTTCACCGATCTCGTGATCGACCGATTTGGCGAGTACAACATGACGGGCGGAACACTGGATCTGTCCGACGATATCTGGCTGCTCAATGGAGCTGAGTTCGAAGTCGGTGGTCAGTCCTCAATCAATGTTGCGGATGATTTTCGGGTACCGATTTTTTCGGATGCAACGTTTCGAGTGAATCTGGTCGGCAATCAAGAGCCCACGATCGTGATCGGGGACGATCTGATCATGCGCGGGGATTTTCACCTGGAGGTGGATACATCGGGCTGGACGGGAGGTACCGAATTTGAGCTGTTTCAGGTTAATGATGGTGTCATCGGCCAGTTGGCGAGCTTCACAGTTGACGGTGTCGCGCGAGATCCGAGCACGATTCAATTCAATAATGGATCGGTCGTTGTCCCACTTAACGAGCCGGCAAGCGGAGTTTTAGCCGGAATCGCCCTGTTCTGGATGGTGTTTTCTTCCCCCTTGCGGAGGCGACGCTTCAAGCCGCATGCCCACCCGGCCGTTCTTCAAGGCATTCACGCCCAAGCTGCCGGTGAAACGGAGGAAAATTCGACACAGACCATGCCAGCGCCGATTTTCCGCTCTTCCAGCAATCGTCAACCAACTTGCTCGCGCTGAAAAGTCATCGGCGGTCTTCCGCAGGTTGTCTTGGGGATCGTATGAGTCCGAGTGGACGTAAGGTCCCGATTGCAGCACGCGTGAGCTACAGTTGTCGGGGTATTTGCCTCTGAATTTGGCGTGATTCTGCGTTTCGACAACGGGTCGAATTAGACACGGGACATGGAACTCGAGAAGAAGTCCAATCTGAGAAGTCTAGTTCCAGCCGTCCTTGTGGGACTCCTTGCGCTTGCCGCAAACGAGTACACGAAGATGGACCCGGCCGTGCTGCGCGATTCGGTAGAGTCAATGGAGAAGCAACTAGCCGCCCTCATGAAGGAAGAGGACAAGCCTAAACCCAAGAAGACGGACCTCGGCTCGTTGAGGAAGTTGCAGGCTTCGACTTCTAGGAAATATGAGAGATGGCGCGCGACGCGGAAGGCCATCGATGCTAAGAAGCTACGCTCAATCGTCGAAAAGGCCGACAGACTAGCTAACGACGTTCTCGACGATCCAGAGACGAAACCGAAGCAGAAGTCATTCGCCCGCTTGCTACAGGTTACGATCTATTTCATGGCGTCTGAATGGGCTCCAAACGAATACTCACGGACCTTCATTGAGATGGCCGATGCCACGATCGAATCGGATACCACGAAAGTCCGCGACGACGTGGCCGTTCTACGCTTCTATCATCTCACCGAGTTTGGCGACCCGAACGATCGTCAACTGTTAGCCGACTTGGCCGCCTTTGGCGAACGACATGGTAAAGAGGCCGCCATCGAGCTTCATTCAATGGTCGCCACCGAGCTTTGGCGAAGAGGCTACCGACAACTGTCAGTGGATGTGCTTGAGCAGGGGATTCGGCGGTTGTCGGGATCACCGGGGATCAGTCGGCTCGTCAACCAGCTGATCGACCAGCGACAGCTCTAGACGCCTGGCGCGCCGTTGCGTGGTCTACCTGGGGTTGCCCTCGGACACGATTCGCACATGCCGGCCCTCGAGTTTGAGTTTTCCGTCGGCGAACAGCTGAATGGCCTCCGGATATGCTTGGCACTCGAGCTGAAACACTCGGCTGGCAAGTGTCTCGGCGGTTTCATCGTGACCCACGCTCAGGACTTTCTGCAAGATGATCGGGCCGTGGTCGTACTGATTGTCTACGATGTGCACCGTGCACCCACTGACCTTCGCTCCGTACTCCAGCACCGCCGAATGGACCCTCTCGCCATAGAAGCCTTTACCGCAGAAGGCGGGAATTAACGACGGGTGGATGTTGACAACCTTGCCTTCGAAATCCGGTGGGATGTGCACATGTTTCAAGAAACCGCCCATCACGACCAGATCGACTCCGACCTCGCGGCAGGGACCGAAGATCGCCTCGCTGTACTTCTCTGCCGATTCGAACTCCGTCCGCTTGACGATGCCGGTGTTGATTTGCCGCTGCCGGGCATATTCCAATCCAGCGGCCTTCGAATTGCTTGAGAGCACGAGTTGAACACTTGCTGACAAAAGCCCTGCTTCGATCTTCTCGAGCAGGTTCTTGAGCGTGGTTCCGCCCCCTGAGATCAATACGGCTAAACGCAGCATGCCGTCATTCACCCGACTGTTTTACCTCGACTGTCAAACCAAACCGATGGGGGCCAATTTCCGAGATATCGCCCTTTGACGATGCATCCTTGTCAAATGGCTGGATCGCGATCTTCACCGCCAAGGTTTCACTGCAGACGTACTCCATGTTTTCTGTCAACGCATCGGTTAACTCATCCGAATCGGTTGCGATTTTCACTGCAATGCGATCCGTATACTCGCATCCCTGCTTTTTGCGCTCGTCCTGAATAAAGCGAATCATATCGCGGGCCAATCCCTCGCGCTTCAGCTCGTCCGTCAACGCCGTCGAGAGCACGACGACGCACTGCTGACCTTGAGCGGCCGCCCAACCTTCACGAGCCTGCAGGCGGATTTCTACGTCTTCGTCATCCAGCTCGAGTTGTTGTCCATCGCAATTCAAAACGATCTTTCCGTTTTCATTCAATTCGCGCATCAACGCTCCGCCGTCGGCCTGAGCCAGCGTTTTCTTGACCAGCGGCATCAGCTTGCCGACACGAGGTCCCAGTCGCTTGAAATTTGGGTGGATCAAGTACTGAATGTATTGGTCGGCTTCTTGCGTCAAATCGACATCTTTGACATTCAGTTCTGTCTTGATCAAGTTCGCGTGGTCTTGCAACCAGGCAAAGTGCTGTTCGTCGACGAGGATCACCTCGACCTTAGCCAACGGCTGACGAACCTTAAGCTTGGCATTCATTCGCGCGCTGCGACCCAACGACGAGATCTCGCGAGCCAGGTTCATCTGGATGGATAGTTGCTCGTCAATCGCTTTTGGATCAGATTCGGGGTAGTCGCACAGGTGCACGCTCTCAACGGATCGGCCGCCAAAGACACGGCTCAAATTTCGCCAGAGATGTTCCGCCAGAAATGGAACGAAGGGTGCAATCAGCTTGCTGGTCGAGATCAAGCACTCCAGCAACGTCCAGTAGGCATCCAATTTGTCCGTCGACTCTTTGTCACCACTCCAGAATCGATCGCGACTTCGCCGTACGTACCAATTGCTCAGAGCATCGACGAAAGCCGACAGCTTTCCACAGGCGGCATAGTTGTCGTAGGCGTCCATATGCTGGACGACCTCGGCAGTCGTCTTGTGCAACTCACTCAGCACCCAACGATCGAGTTCGCTTCGCTCGGAGATCGGTCGGAAGCCGGTCCCCGTACTTAGTTCACTTGCGGTCAATTGGCCGACGTCGCCCGCGATCCGCTGACCCGGGTCGAAGCCATCGATGTTGGCATAAATCACGAAGAAGCTAAAGACATTCCACAACCTCAGCAAGAACTCCGGGATGCTGTCCTTGATCGCTCGCTCGCTATAGCGGATCGATGTCCAAGGTGCTTGGTTTGCGAACAGATACCAACGCATGGCATCGGCACCATAGCGGTCAAAGATCTCGGCCGGCTCGCGGTAGTTCCGCTTGCTCTTGGACATCTTCAGGCCGTCTTCGCCAAGCATCAGACCCAAGACGATGCAGTTTCGAAATGGATGCGGGTATTGATGCGGTTCTGCGTCGGCCGCGTGCTCGTCTTTTTTCGGGCCAAACATCAGCGTGCTGATGGCGAGCAAGCTGTAGAACCATCCTCGAGTTTGGTCGAGCGCTTCGCTGATGAAATCGGCTGGGAATTGATCCTCAAATGCGTCCCGATTCTGGTGTGGATATCCCCACTGCGCGAAAGGCATCGCTCCTGAGTCGAACCAGCAATCGATTACCTCACTGACGCGTTGCATCCGCGCGCCTTTGGCAAAGGGCGAATCGTAGCTCACCGAATCGATGTACGGTTTGTGAACCTTGAGGTCCTCCGGCAAATCGGGTCGCTTCTTCTTAGCTGCCTCCCAAACGTCCGTCCCACTGATTCCGGGCTTGGCGACCAGCTCTTCGTAGCTTTCGACGGCTTCCATCTTGCCGGTCTTGTCGCAGACCCAAATGGGCAATGGCGTACCCCAGTAGCGTTCGCGCGACAAAGCCCAATCGACATTCGATTCCAAGAAGTTACCGAATCGACCATCGCGGATGTGGTCAGGCAGCCAGTTGATCTGACGGTTGTTCGCAAGCAGCTGCTCCTTGAATTGCGTGGTGCGAACAAACCAGCTTCGACGCGGATACTGGATGAGTGGATCGTCTTCTGCGCGCCAGCAGAAGGGATAATCGTGCAGATATTGCTCCTGATGGAACAACAGGCCCCGTTCCTTCAGCGACCGGGTGATCTCTCGATCGCAGTCCTTGACCCAGCGTCCTTTGTACTCGGGCGTTTCGTCGGTGAATTTACCATCGGGGCCAACTGAGCAAATCAACTCCGGCCCTTCTCCATCAACAAAGCGCGCTTGCTCGCTGATAAGAACGTCGTAGTCGACCTCACCAAACGCCGGTGCCTGGTGAACGACACCTGAGCCGCTGTCCACCGTAACGAAGTCCGCCGCCACAACACGCCACGCGACCGCTTCAGTCCCACCGGCTTTGAGCTTGCCAGTCGTATTGCCGTGCTCCGCATAGTAACCATCGAAGGGCGGTTGGTAGCGGCGGCCGATGAGTTCCGTCCCTTTATACGCCGCAACTTTCGTGACCTCTCGTTTGGCTTTCTCGGCAATGGTCTCGGCCAACGCTTTGGCGACGATTACCTTGATGCCGGACTCGACGTCCTGGAGCGTCACATAGTCCAGCTGCGGATGAACGGCCGCGAATTGATTGCTGGGGAGTGTCCAGGGCGTTGTGGTCCACACCAGCAGGCTCTCGTCCGTTTCCTGGCCATCGTCATCCACAAGCGGGAAGCGGACAAAGACGCTGGGATCGGCCACTTCGCGATAGCCCTGCCCCACTTCGCCACTGCTGAGAGCCGTTCCACCTTGGGCCCACCACCAGACGATTTTGTGTCCTTGGTACAGCAAGCCGCGATCGAACAGGTTCTTGAGACACCACCAAACGCTTTCGACGTAGCTTTGATGGTAGGTCACGTAGGCCGCATCCAGATCGACCCAAAAGCCAAGGCGGTCGGTCAGCTTCTCCCACTGTCGCATGTACCGCCAGACGCTTTGCTGACACTTCTGGATGAATGGCTCAATACCGTACTCTTCGATCTCTTCCTTGGAGTGGATGCCCAACTCCTTGCAGACCTCGACTTCGACCGGTAAGCCGTGCGTATCCCAGCCCGCCTTGCGTTCGCACCGATATCCTCGCATCGTCCGGTAACGCGGAAAGAGATCCTTGATGGCGCGCGTCAGACAATGTCCCGGATGCGGTAGCCCGTTGGCCGTCGGCGGCCCTTCGTAGAACACAAAACCGGGCGCTTCGCAACGTTGGTCGAGCGATCGTTGGTAGATCGATTTGCTTTTCCAGAACTCAAGAACTTCGGCTTCGAGTTCCGGAAAACTCACATTGTTAGGGGCCGGTTGAAACATGTTTTTTGAAGCTGGAGACGCTAGACCGGAGGCGGGAGGTTGCTTGTTTGATTCACTCCGGCCTGCCGTCCGCGGCCCGTCCTATTTAGAAATCGCCAATTCCATGTCGGCGCAGCAGTTCGTTGAAACTGGGCTCGTCGCGCAGCGCGTCCAGGTCCGAATCGGTCTCGATATGTGCAAAGTCGGCATAGCCTAAGTCGATCGCCTTCGCCAATGTAGAGATCGCCTGACCGATCTGGCCTGTCATTGCCAGACTACAGGCCAAGTTGTAATGGGCTACGTGATCCTTCGGAAAACGTTGTGTCAGCTTGCGGTCTAACCGAAGAGCCTCTGGATAGTCACCGCGGCGCGCGAAAAGTTCGGCAAGCCGTCGCATCACGTCCGGGTTTTCTTCGCTGCGTTTCAGAACCTGCCCGAAAAAATCCAAATCAAACTCGTCCTGCGTCTGATTAGCGCTAAGGTCGATCTCGGGCTTGGCGACCTCATCGGGTCGATCCGGCGAAGAACTCATGGGCTGTCAGTCTCACTTGGCGTTTTGCATGGGTAAAGGTGGTTGCCTCGTGCCCCGAGCGTCTATTCTTGCTCAAATTCCGTCTCGGCTTCGTCGGCCTGGTCCGGTTCGTTTTCGAACTCGTGACTGCCGTAGTCGAAGTCGTCCTCCTCCTCTTCGAAGTCGTCGTCGAACTCGTCATCAAAGTCGTCTTCATCGAAATCGTCCAAATCGTCGCCGAATTCGTCCAAATTGGCGGCCCAGTCGCCGGTCTTCCCGTTGTGGTCACGGGTCGTATCAAGTTCCACAGGCATCCTTTTTATCCCCGTCTCGAAGACAGCCGAGCATTGAAGATGATGAGCTAAGGTGAGGTGGTTTAGGTACCTGAGAAGCCCTTCCTTGTCAAGCAAGCCCTGAAAGACAGTGCGCAAGCGCACAAAAAAAGGCGGGCCCGGACGATTGCCCGGACCCACCTCACACGGGGGGGGGTGAGAAAGCCCATGGTGTGACGGTGCGTGATAACACACACCCTGTCTTCTCTTACAGAGTAAGTCGCTCCCGTCGAACACGTGCTGTGAATTTAGCGAAACTAGTGGGAATTGGGGAATTCGGCCGATCGTTTTGTCACCTGTCGTAGTTGTGCCGGTGATAGGTTGCTGCCGTGCCGAGGCAGCCGTCTGAGGGCCTGCAAAGTTAGCCAATTGTCTCCGCTTTCGCGCCGCATTGGCCTTCTGCCGAGACCGCGGATTGATTACATTCCCGCAACTTTTTTTCTCGGAGAACTACCGTGTTTCTGCTGCGATTCGTCAAACCTGTCCGCGATCTACTACGCATTTTCTCCAGCGAGAATTCCGCTCGCCAACTGGCGATGGGCGTTGCCCTCGGAATGGCAATTGGCCTGCTTCCCAAGGGCAACCTGATCGCCTTTGGGTTGACCGTGGTCATGCTCACGTTGCGTGTAAATCTGGGCACAGGCTTTTTGACTGCGTTTGCCGTCTCCCTGATGGCCGGCCTCCTCGATCCGCTGACCCACCGCATTGGAACGCGGATTCTCAGTCAGCCAGTCCTTTATCAACAGTTGGCGGGCTGGTACGAGCTGCCGATCGTTCCCTGGACGGCGTTGAACAATACGGTGGTCATCGGAGCGACGGTTTTGGGGGCCACGCTGTTTTATCCAACATTTCACCTGAGCGAGAAGGCCTTTCACCTCTTGATCGAGCGGCGACGTCGTTCGCAGGTGGCGTCCCCTGGGCCGACCGAAGCGTCGTCGGAGTAGAAGATGATTCGCTGGAAGTATGTTGTCTCGCGTCTGGTTCTGTTGACGACGCTTGCGGGTGTCCTCTGGTTCACACTGGGTCCGATTCTTCGCCTGTCGCTTATCTACGGCGGTCAGAGCGTGACCGGGGCTCGTGTTGAACTGGATTCTTTCGATATCGATTGGATTCAATCACAGATTCAACTGAGCGGCTTGCAAGTCGCCGATCCGAATCGGCCTAGCCAGAATCTGTTCGAAGCCGGGCAGATCTCGCTGGACTTCGAAACCCACGCCGCTTTGAGACGAAAATTGATCATCAGTGATGGTCGAATCGACGGTGTGCAGATTCAAACACCGCGCGACGAAAGCGGTGCATTGGCCGATGACGAACAGACGAATGACCAAGATGGAGAGTCGTTCGTTGATGGAGTCACGCAGAAGGGCGAGGCATGGCTGAAGTCGACAACCGACAAACTGCAACAGGACCTTGAAAGCAACCTTCAGACGGTCCAACTGGCGCAAGAACTTCGTGAGCGATGGCCAAACGAGTATGAAAAGCTCCGCCGTCGAGGGCAACGCATCGAGTCCGAGGCGAAACAGTTGGAACGCCAGATCAAGCCGATTCTGGACCAACCGCTCGACCACGCCCACGAGATTCAGCAAGCGTTGGCACGAGCGGAAAAACTTCGGCAAGATGTCGACGAAACGCGTCGCTATTTCAATCGTCTGCAAGAGCAGATGAACCTTGATCAAGAGGCGGCCATTCGAGCGAAACAACACGACGAGGCCTACCTACGCGAGAAACTGCGATTGGATTCACTCGACGGTCAAACGCTCAACGAGTATTTGTTGGGTTCAGTTTGGGGATCCCGCGTGGAAACAGCGTTGCGTTTGATTTCCATGACGAGACAGGATGATGGAGCCGGTGCAGATGGTCCAGTAAATGTCGTCCCAGCATCCCGCGGTCTGAGTGTCATTTTCCCGGGTTACCATTCAAATCCCGATCTTCTCGTTCGCCGCTTGGGAGTCAACGGAAGCGGGACCGCTGAGGCAGCCCAGTTCACCTTCGATGCCGAAGTCTTCGATCTAACGAACCAACCGCGGCGACACCGGGAGCCAACCAGAATTAACGTCACAGCGCAAGGTTCTATTCAACTGACCGCTCAGGCCATCCTGGATCGACGTCAAAAAATGCCGCGCGACCACTTTGTCGTCGACATTCCATCCATACCTCAGCCGAGGCAGGTGCTGGGCGACGTCGACAAGTTGGCGATTGAGCTGGCGGCCGGCTCGGCATCGGTCCATGCCAACATCCAGGTCGTGGGCCAGCAAATCGAGGGTCGGATTTCCATTGAGCAAGATCAGCTACAGCCCAAGCCAATTCTCTCGCCGTCGTATGCGAAGTATCTGGACGTTGATAGTCTCGCGTCGCTTGGCGATGTCAACCAATTGGAAGCGCAGCTATTGATCACGGGCGACGTGCGCCGGCCTATGCTGCGAATGCAATCAACACTCGGCCCACAACTTGCCGCGTCGCTAAATCAGGCGATTCAAGGCGAACTGGATCGCCGCCGGCAGCAGCTGATGGCCCAGGGCGAACAGCTGGTTCAGAAGGAAGTGGATGATCTGCAGCAGCAGTTGGTATCGGAGCATCGTGAAATGCTCGCGAAACTTGAGATCGGCGACCAGCAGGTAAAGATGATCCGCAGCCAGTTGACCGCGGGTCTGGGCTCGCCTGAGCAGATTATCGGTCGCGGCAAGAAACTGCTCGACCTGATCAAATGATGTGAGCGCAAAAAAATGGATGGATTTGGACTCTCTTGATAATCTGCCGATTGAGCCTGCCATCTGATCGCGAGGATTCATTAGTTGAACGTCGCGTTCTAGGACGCTCAGATTATGATTGAATCCGGGGCCGTCGGATGATTTCGGGAGGTCGGCTGTGGACTTTAATCCTTATCGCCAGTGGCTCAGCCTCGACGATCGACCGAGCAACTTTTACGTGCTTCTCGGTTTGCCACCGTTGGAAAACGACACGGACCGTATTCGATCGGCGGCAAGTGAAGTCATTTCGCGCGTCAGACATGTCCAACCGGGAGATCATGTCGGTGCGTGGAAGCAACTGCTTGATCAGATCGAGGAGGCACGCGACTCGCTGTGCGATCCAACCAAAAAGCAGGAATACGACCAACGCTTGCGAAACCAGGTCGACACGGTTGCCGTGTCCCTGACCCGTTCAAACTTAAACCAGAAGCTCCGCTCGACGCTGTCGCCTACCATGGCTCAACAAGTACCTGACCCCATGTCGCCGTTGGACGACGCCGATTCCTCAAGACGTTCTCGCAAAGCCGAGCCGCCCGCGGAACCGAATCCACGCATTCGGCAAAGCCATGTATCCGCGCGGCGCCGCGGTCGTTACAGCCAATCACGTCGGGTGGTGCCCCGACGGACGCGTCGTTACCCGCGATGGTCCCGGCCGCTCACGTTGGCCGTTGGCACCCTCGCTTTTCTGTTAGTTGCTGCTGCATTGTGGTTTGCCTTGAAGTCAAACCAGCAGCTCCTCTCGTCGGCGTCAACAGATCCTCCCAATCCGCCATCGAGATCAAACGAGCTGATTCCCAAGCAGTCCAGCACGGCGCGTCCAGAAGTCTTGACTCCGATCGAGAACAGCGGCGAATCCATGCCGAGGCGAAGGAGATTCGCTGGTCGCACCGCCGGTATGAAGCGAGTTGATGCGCCGGAAGACGCCACCCATACTCCAGCGGCCGATACTCCAGCGGCCGATACTCCAGCGGCGATGTCTGGCAACGCGGCAGAGAGCCAACCGACAGCTGCCGAGCTTCGTCGTATCACCCGTTTGCTACGGGACGCAAGTCGGCACTTGTCGGAGCGAGAGCCGACCCAAGCGAAAGAGTGCCTTTTGCAAGCTCGACACTTGGCGAAGACATCCGAGTTGGAGGCCAGGGTTGCACGGCTTGATTCGCTTCGGCAGTACGTGCAAGGTTTCTGGCAATCGGTCGAAGATGGAATGGTCGATCTGGAAAACACCGAACTTGTGATGAACGACCAGCGCATGTTCGTCGTCCAGCTGACGCCCGAGCAGATCATTTTGCGGATCGAAGGGCAGAATCGGCGTTTCAGTCGAAATAGCTTGCCGGCAAACCTTGTGATGGCGATTGCTGATCGTTGGTTCGATCAAAATGCCTCATCGACCAAGGTCTTCAAGGGCGCCTTCATGGCAGTGACGCCCGGATTTTCCCAACAGGAAGTTCGCCAGCTCTGGCAACGGGCTCAACAAGAGGGAGCCGACTTGGGTGATTTGATGCTCGTGCTGAATGATCTCGAAGCGATGCCGTGACGGTCAGACCACTCCATCATCGATGGGCAAGACGAGCAGCTTCTCGGCCATCTCCAATCCGATGGTCGTCTCCTTGGTGTCAACTCGCACCGTGACGACGCCAGCCTCCTCGCGATTGGCCAGGACTTGTCCTTCGACGCCTAACGGTAGCCCGACTTCACTGAGATACCGCAAGAACTGGGGCTCCTGTTCCAACACCCGCACCAGTCGGAAGCTTGTCCCCGCATCACAACTGGCCAAGCAGGCACTACTTGCATCTGGCAGCGTTCCATCGGCCTGCGGAATCGGGTCGCCGTGTGGGTCGACCGCGGGATAGTTGAGATATGCGTCGATGCGGTCGACCAGCAGGTCGCTGACCGCATGCTCCATGTTCTCGGCTTCTTCGTGAACCTCATCCCAGGTCAGCTCAAGTGTTCTCACAAGAAACAGTTCGATCAGCCGATGTCGCCTCAACACGCGCAGGGCCAGTGCCCTGCCCGCATCGGTCAATTGCACACCCTCATAAGGCGTGTACGTCACCATGCCGGACTGACTGAGCGTCTTCAACATGCTTGTGACGGTGCCGGGGGAGACACTCAAGGACGAGGCGATCTGCCCGGTGGCGGCCGGTTTCCCCTGCGCTTGCGAACAGAGTCGATAGATCGTCTTGACGTAGTTCTCAACGGTCAGTGTCGACAACAATGAACCTCGCTGTTTCTCAGAACCAAGTCATGACGCTCCCGTGGCGCAGCAAGCAGGGTTCTTCTTCTAAGGTGAATTGGGAACACGTCACTCCACCGACGTATTCTAAGCAGTTTGGGACCTCGCGAGCAGGTGTTGACACCGTTTGATTCGATCGGAATTCTGTCCGCGCGCAGCTTGCCTCTCGACGCTTTCTACTGCATCATGACGGAGCTAGCTGGCTTTGTGAAAAACACGGAAAATTATGAATCTTAATCATCGATCCGCACACTTGTGCAATCAGCTACTGCAGTCCTGTGGCGATCTGCGGGTCAGCCTGCAACGGCTCGAAAACGGCACGGCACTCTGGGACTTCGGAGTTTCGTCGCCCGGTGGACTGGATGCTGGAGTCTTTCTCGCCCGTGTGTGTCTGGCCGACTTGGCCAAGATCCGTTTGGTGCCCGATGAACTGACCGGTGCGTCTGTCGTCGTCCATACCGACGATCCGGTGCGAGCCTGCATGGCGTCGCAATATGCCGGTTGGCAGATCAATCCCGAGGGATACTTTGCGATGGGTTCAGGGCCGATGCGCGCCGCCGCCGGTGTCGAGCAACTGTTTGACGTTGTGGGAGGCCGCGAGGAATCGACCGTTGCCGTGGGAGTTATCGAGACAAGCACGATGCCCACCGCGGAGGTCGCGCATTGGATCGCCGAGAAATGCCGCGTGCAACCGGGCGATTTGAGTTTGCTCGCTGCCCGCACGGCGAGTCAGGCCGGCAACTTGCAGGTCGTTGCCCGCAGCGTCGAAACGGCGATGCACAAATTGTTTGACTTGGGATATCCGCTAGACACCGTCGAGAGTGGGATGGGCAGCGCGCCGCTTCCGCCCGTCGCAGCTGATGATCTTACGGGAATCGGTCGAACCAACGATGCGATTCTCTACGGAGGTCAGGTTACGTTGTGGGTGCGGAATGACGACGAGGCTTTGGCGGAGATCATCGAGAAGATCCCCAGTTGTGCGTCGCGTGACTTTGGTCAACCCTTTCAGTCGATTTTCGCCAAGTACGATCACGATTTTTACAAGATCGATCCCCATCTGTTCAGTCCCGCCGTGATTCGGTTGGTCAATCTCAAGACCGGACATAGCTTTCACGCGGGACACACTCGCACCGATCTGCTCCGAGAATCGTTTTTTGGATCGGGCACGGCATGAAGTTGGGCGTGTTGGCTTCTTCCGAGAGCTGGTACTTTCACGACCTGCAGCGGGCCCTACATCCCGCGGACGAGCTGACGGCGCTCTCATTCGGAATGCTCTGGGCGGGACTGGGCGACGAGGCCTGGGTGGGTGTCGGTCCAGAGATCAACTTGGAACAGTTCGACGCGATTGTTGTGCGATCGATGCCGCCCGGCTCGCTCGAGCAGATCGTCTTTCGCATGAATGCTCTTCACCGTTTAGAGGCGAGTGGCACGCTGGTCGTCAACCCGCCGCGTTGCCTTGAGATCGCGATCGACAAATATCTGGCATCGGCATTGCTGGCATCCGCGGGCCTTGCGACGCCGCGCACCGTCGTCGCTCAGACCGTCGACGATGCAATGCGAGCCTTCGAAGACCTTGGCGGCGACGTGGTGGTTAAGCCCTTGTTTGGCAGCGAGGGCAAGGGAATCGCGAGGCTGACTGATGCGGCGATTGCGTGGCGGACCTTCAAAGCACTGGTTGATTTGCGCTCGGTCATCTACCAACAGCAGTATGTCGAGCACCGTGGCTTCGACTTGAGGTTGCTCGTGCTCGGCGACCAGGTAATGGGGATTCGCCGGTCCAATGCGTCGGATTGGCGGACCAACATTAGTCAAGGTGCGAGAGCCGAACCACTCGAGGTTAGCTCGTCGATGCGTCAGGTGGCCCAACGTGCGGCTGTCGCAGTTCGCACGCCGATTGCGGCGGTCGATATCCTGCCGGCGATTGACGGGCGTGACTACGTCCTCGAGGTGAATGCCGTTCCCGGCTGGCGTGCCCTTTCCAAAACGCTTGACGTGGATGTCGCGTGCATGATCCTCGACTGGATTCGAACGCAGCTGTAAGCGTCGAGTGCCAAGGTCGGTCGCTGCGACGATCCGCATCGCCCGACGGTCCCTAAATCGCATTGCGCAGCGGGAGTTTGTTCGGCAGCGTGTGAGCCATGTTCGCCAGCACGTTGTGCCAGTTGATCGGGTTGCCGGGCGTTAGTCGTCCCAGAATTCGCGGTGCGTCCGTTCCCGTCAGGCCGGGCGAGTTGGCCGCGACCTGGTCGACATGCAGCATCGCGAGAACTGCAATTGACGCGGCATCCAAGTAGTCCGGCGGCACGGCAAATTCATCGACCAAGGTTAGGTCGATCTCCGGCAGCTCCTGTTGGATCTGGCGTACAAAGAAAGCGTTGACGCGACCGGGGCCAGACAGAATCAGCTGACCAATGGGTTGCGACCGCGGCACTTCCGTGCGAATGAAGTCGCCAAGACGATCCGTCAACAAATGAATGGCCGTGCACAACACGTCGTGCAGACTGACCGAATGTGCGTGTGTCCATTCGCTGAACTTCTCGACAAACCGTTTGGCCGATTGGCCGGCGTGCGTCCACTGGACATCAACTTGCTCGAACTCCTGTTTCCAAAGTTCCAACAAGGAGCGCCGGTGTCTGCCTTGCACGGCCAACATGCCCTTGGGATCCCGGACTTCGCTGTTCTCGACCAGGTGTTCGAGCAGAGCGTCATTCAGGTCTTGGCAGGGCGCCAGGTCGTAGGACTGCAGGTGTGGCGGCAATTGGTTTGTTTGACGCGGCGGGAACAGGCTCAATCGTAGTGTTTTGTCCAGTTCCACCAGCGCGCGAATGCGCCGGCCGGGGATGATGCCCCGATCGGCCAACATCATCCATCGTCCGACCGCCTCCAGCGGCCCGCCCCGCCCGCCGTGAACGCGATCTCTCGAGGGAAAGTCATCGATGGTCGTCAGACCCGTCAGCTTGGCGAGCAAAGCGGTGTCCAAGCGAGATTGAAATCTTGGTCCGTCGATTGGATCGACCTGCCACTGACCGAATCCATCGACACCAATCGCCATCATGATTCCGTGTTCGGGATTAATGGCAGCGGCGATCGAATGGAACACGTCGGCCGCAGCTTCAGCCAGGTGAGCCGATTGTCCTGCCTCGTCCAGACAGCGATCCCCCGGATCATTCATGGCACTCAAGGCAATTTCGATCCGCGGATCCGTAACAGTCGCTGATCCGATGACGTCCAGGTCGGCTGCCAAACCGCGGCCCAGAACGCGCAGCACCGCGCCCTGAATCGTGTTTCCGCGACCGTCGAGTCGCAAGCCAACGAAGAAGCGAGCTCGGTTGTCGGTGGTGACATCGCCACGTGACCGATCGATCGGCAACGCAATACGAGATGGTTCCGTCATCTGTTGGCTCAGCCCCGATCATCCTCTCGGTGTGTGCTGGGATGCATTCGGCCGCTCCGATCTGGTCCATCCTGGCAGACCGGAGCTGGTCGGTTCCCTGTTCGTGATGTCTTGATCAGTGGCTCATCGAGAATGAGGCCTTACCGCCTCGGTTCAAGCGACCATTCGCATCTCAACCGTTTCACCCCGGACGGCGAACAGGAATTCCTCGAAGATTCGGATATCCAGCGCCGAGGCCGATTCCGCTTCCGGATGGAACTGCGTACCCATCGCGAACCAACCCTCGATGCGCGATTCAATCGCTTCGACAACGTCGTCAGGGCAGCGGGCCGTGACCACAAAACCGGGAGCGATTTCGTCGACCGCCATGTGATGCAGACTGTTTACACGTACTTCTCCGTCTCCGTACACTCGCTCCATCACACTGTCCGGCTCGACAACCAAACCGTGGCGATGGGCATTGTCCTGCGGGTCCTTGTGTGGAATCGCCTTGGGAAGGTCCTCCGGGATGTGCAGGAAGAGGTTGCCACCCATGGTGACGTTCAGCAGTTGCATGCCGACGCCAATCCCGAACACCGGGAGGCGCCGGTCGCAGATGCTCTGACAAAGCCGTCGATCGAAATCTTCGCGGCGACATTCCATCGGTCGCACGGTGGGATGCAGCATGAAACCGTCGTTCCGCGGATCCAGGTCACGTCCGCCGATCAAAACGAATCCGTCCAAGCCATCGAGGATGGCATTCAGATCCTCGTCACTCTCCATCGGAGGGACAAGCACCGGGATGCCTCCCACTGCCATCACCGCATCGTAGTACCCTGAGCAGATCAGGGAGTAAGCGGGGTGTTTGTGGGTGGCCGCGACCAGTTCAGTGTTCAAACCGATCAAAGGCTTTTTCGTCATCTTGATTTCCTTTCGCTCATGAACAACCACGGAAGTTGATCGGAATTCCCTTTCGGAAGCGAAGCCAGGATGTCGCGTCAACCGAGGCGTGATAGATGCGGGCGCAGCACACCAAACACTCAGCAGCAGCTGGGGTGGCGGTTTCAGCAACCCATCGTCCCTGATGGTCAACGTGAGAATCGGTCCAAGCGTCGTTTTCCATGACGCCTGACCCCGAGCACTCGTGCTCCGTTGGGGTCCAAACTCCCTTTCAATTTGCCGGTCGCTGTGTCCTCCGCGAAAAGAAGATGCAAGTCGTGGGGCAGAATAACGTCTAGGAATGAATGGGCAATAGAGGCAGCTTATTTTGGGCCCAAGCGCTCAGTTACCCCTACATCCTGTGCATGCAAAGCTAGCTGAGCGAAGGACTTGGGAGTTGTGACGCGTGAGGCTTGAGGCGTTGCAGATGCCCCAGCCTGAGCGTCCCGGCTCACGACTCACACCTCCCACCGCGCAACCCCGTTTACCTGTTGAGCGGGCAAAGCTATGCTGAGTCACGCAGTCGCACCCGACGCGAACGCCAAACGTTTCGCGAGGATACCATGCTTTTCGGGCCAGGCGATCGACCACATCATCATCCTGCGAGTGCGGTGGGGAGCTACCTGCCCCACATTCAATTCGGGTAGGAGCAATCAATGCGTTTTCGAAGGGTTTGCCTCGAGTCTTTTGGGTACTGCCTACCTGAGGAGATCATCTCAAGTGAAGCGCTGGAACATCGGCTAGCTCCTCTCTATCAGCGACTTAAGCTTCCCGAGGGCCGCTTGGAGTTGATCACTGGAATCCGTGAGCGGCGGATTTGGCCGGCCGGGATGTTACCCAGTGAGAAGAGCATTGAGAGTGCTCGTTTGGCGCTCCAGTCAGCCGAGATCAAGCCGGCCGAAATTGGGGCCTTAATTCACGCCTCGGTCTGCCGGGATCATCTTGAACCAGCGACGGCCTGCCGTGTGCATCACGAGCTTGGGCTGCCCAGCGATTGTGTTGTGTACGATACTTCCAACGCTTGTCTCGGTCTGCTGAACGGGGCGGTGCAGATCGCCAACATGATCGAGCTGGGGCAAATTCGCGCGGGTTTGGTGGTCGGAACGGAAGACAGTCGTCATCTGATGGAAACCACCATCCGCGACTTGAATTCCGATCAGTCGTTAACTCGCCGGCAAGTCAAATTGGCGGTCGCTTCGATGACCATTGGCTCGGCCAGCTGTGCCATGTTGTTGGTTGATGAGGAACTCAGTCGGACTGGGAATCAGCTCTTGGGCGCTACGGCGCGTGCCAACACGAAATACCATCAGTTGTGTCAGAGCGGTCGGGACGAGGCGATTGCAGGCGGCATGCAGCCACTCATGGAAACCGATTCCGAGGCGCTGATGCGTGAAGGGATTGCCACGGGCGTGGAAACGTTCGCCCGCTTTCTGGACGAAGTTGGTTGGACGGTCGACCAGGTCGATCGCACCTTCTGTCATCAGGTGGGTGAGACGCATCGTCGCCTGATGCTCGAGAGTCTAGGGATTCCGTTGCAGACGGATTTCACGACGGTTCAGTGGTTGGGGAATACAGGTTCGGTTGCCTTGCCGGTAACGATGGCGATTGGTTGTCAGGCGGGCATGGTTCAACCGAGCGATCAGGTAGGCATGCTCGGAATTGGGTCTGGGATCAACTGCCTGATGATGGCGACGCGGTGGAAGGAGGCTCGCGTGGCTTCGTCTCGCGATACGCGATTGCCGGACGAGTTGCTACAGCCGGTCGTTTGATCGCTGTTGGCGATTTTTATCGGCGCGACGACGTGCGGCGGGGGATTTGGATGTAACGCACGCTCCACGTAGAATACGGCCCATGGCAAACGCAAAAGACAAGTGTTGGATTGGATTTGACCTGGGTGGCACGAAGATGCTGTGCCAGGCTTTTGATCATAACTTTCACGCTTTATCACGGGAGCGTGAAAAGACGCGTGGCTTCGAAGGCGAAGAATCAGGCGTCAAACGAATCACTGAGTTGATCAAGTCGACTATCTCGCAGCTCAATTATGGACCGGACGAGATCGGGGGCATTGGAATCGGTTGTCCGGGACCACTTGATCTGGATGAAGGCGTGATCATTGAGGCGCCTAATCTGGGTTGGTCCAGCGTACCGATCAAGCGAGTTCTGGAGAAAGAGTTCAACTGTCCGGTCTACATTCTGAATGATGTCGACGCGGGCGTTTATGGCGAGTATCGATTCGGTGCAGGACGTGGCTCTCGTTGTCTCCTGGGTGTTTTTCCGGGCACCGGCATCGGCGGGGGTTGTGTTTACGAAGGCGAAATCCTGCGAGGGAAATCGGGATCGGCGATGGAGGTCGGACACATCCAAGTGACGACCGGCGGCCCACTATGTGGTTGTGGACGTCGGGGCTGTTTGGAAGCGGTCGCCAGTCGACTGGCCATCGTGGCCGCGTGTGTGCAAGCGGCCTATCGCGGTGACGCGCCTTACATGATGGAGAATTTTGGAACCGACCTCAAAAACATTCGTAGTCGTGCCTTGGCCGAATCGATCGAAGCGGGCGATGAGGTGATCGAGGATATCGTCAAGAACGCCGCTCGGCAGATCGGCATCGCGATCGGAAATTTGGTCAACTTGCTGTTGCCGGACACGGTCGTTCTTGGTGGCGGACTTGTCGAAGCGATGCCCGAACTGTTCGTCAATCCGGTCCGCAAGTCGGCGAACAAGCGCACGATGCCATCTTTTGTTAATACTTTCACCGTCGTTCCAGCGCGACTAGCCGACGAATCGACGGTCATGGGCGCGGCATCTTGGGTCCAACATATCGTCCTCGGTGATGAATAATCGTCGACGCCGGTACGCGGCAAAACATGCAACTTGCCGACAAAGCACTGATCGTCACGGGCAGCACGACGGGCGTCGGCGCCGCCATCGCTCGCGTATGCGTTGATCAAGGTGCCCGGGTTCTGGTGCACGGACGAGATGAAGAGCGCGGACGTGAACTCGTTGAGCGGTTGGGTTCGCAAGCAGTATTTCACGCCGATGATCTGGCCGATCCAAACGCTGCCGCGCGGATCGTCCAGCAAGCCTTGAGCGCATTTGGGCGCCTTGACGGCCTGGTCAACAATGCCGCTCGAGTGGTGCGAAGCCATCTGGACAACACCACGACCGAGTTGTTTGACCATGTTATGGCGGTCAACGTTCGCGCGCCGATGTTGTTAATTCAGGCTTCCTTGCCGCATTTAGTCGAGACGCAAGGCTGCATCGCCAACATCGGATCGGTGAACTCGCTGGGTGGCGAACGCAACCTGTTAGCGTACAGCATCTCAAAAGGCGCTTTGTTAACGTTGTCCAAGAATGTTGCCAATGCGGTTGCCGCAAGGCAGGTGCGCGTCATTCACTTTAATCTCGGTTGGGTACTCACCGAGAACGAATATCGCTACAAGATGGAAGACGGTTTGCCGGAAGGGTGGCCCGAAAAACTCACGGCCTCGGAGATCCCAAGTGGCACGATGACAACTCCCGAGCAAGTCGCCGAAGTCGTCGCGTACTGGCTGAGCGAACGTTCAAAGCCTTTCTCCGGCACGGTCATCGAGCTTGAGCAGTATCCGTTCTCTGGCCGCAACCTGACGCGCGAAGGATAGGCGTAGCGGAGTCGTGAGCCTCGGTCCTTGATGTGGTACGGCGACTCGGGAGGGCGAGGCTCCTGCCGAGCCGCATGAGCGCAATCTCGGCTCGGCAGGAGCCTCGGAAAGTGTCGGTTAAGACCGGTTTGGAATAGGGAATGAAAGAGTCCTGCAGAGAATGCGTAGCCAGCAACTCTGGCCGCGACCCGTACGCT
>CAJHYQ010000738.1_pt1 | contig 43181 bp, 32 predicted proteins | sample 9198721 | NCBI WGS metagenome assembly CAJHYQ01 (sample SAMEA7708357, study PRJEB35096) | sediment metagenome | biome: marine neritic benthic zone biome [ENVO:01000025]; feature: sediment [ENVO:00002007]; material: shallow marine sediment [ENVO:03000034] sea grass bed [ENVO_01000059] ... | reverse complement strand
TCGCATCGTCAGCTAGTTTGCCGGTTGGATCATCGAAGCGAATGTTGTCCAACACTCGAACGCCATGGCCAAATTTATCGAACAGCGGGCGCTCCTTCGCGGTCACGTTTGGTGTTAGCGGCCAATCCGGATTCGCTTCGTGGTGCTGAACCCAATAACGAGCCAGAGAAAACCGTCGTTTGTTGACGGTGTCCATATGCCGCGTGTTTTGATACTTCTTGACGAGCTTGCCATAGGTTTTGGACGCGTCGGGGTAGTCGTCGGCAAAGAAATGGCTTTCTGCCAACATGAACAGCGCATCTTCTTCGATCGCTGAATCGGGCCATCGACCGGCAGCCTTGGCATACTGTTTGCCGGCCTCGCGAAATCGCTCAATGCGTGCGTCGCCTTCCAGTTTGCTGGCCTCGACGAACAACGTTTCCGCTTCATCGAAGGCACTCTTAGCAATCGATTGGTCCGGACCGTATCCCGAGGCGCGCTTGACCGAATCGACCAGGCGTGATGGGTCGAGACGATCCAGCAAACCGTCGCTGGGGTCCTGCCCACGAATGACCGGAGACTGGGCCAAAGCATCAGGCACCAGATTGTTCTCCGTCGAGGAACATCCTGTCATCCACGCAGTCGTGCAAGCTGCAGAAATACAAAGCCAGTAATGGATTCGGGTAAGGGCTTTTGCAAAATGTCTCGACCTGTTCATCCGTAACTTCCTTGTCACTCCTGGTCGACTTGATGCTCGCTATTACGTCGACATCAAGCCGCGCACCACTGCCGAGTCGTCGAATGCATCCGCGCTCGTCGGTGCTGCGCTTTCTCCGATCGATCAACGCAAGCCCGAAAGGAAGCCGTGCATTTTGGGACGGCGGCCCAACAAGTGGCTCACGTAGCTATTCATCAGTCCTCGAAGCTCGCCTCGGACTCCTTGTTCAATTAACTCGCGTCCTTCCGTGTCGTGATGCTCATCGCCGGGAGACAAACGTTGCAGTGCATTCACTGCGTTGCTGCTAAGGCTTACAACATGCCGTTTGCTAAGCTTGCAACGATCACACAGCACTCCACCCGAAATCTGCCCGAATGCCAAACGCTGGCCTTCGGATTGCAACCGCTGACCACATTCCACGCAATTGGCCAGCGACGGCAAATGGCCCAATTCCTTGAGCATCGACAATTCGAACTTCAGTACTTGGATACCTACATCGGCATCTGCGTCCAGCGTCAATAGTGTCTCGTAGGCGGTACGGAACAATAATGGATGGGGGTCACGTTCATCCGTCATTTCGTTCAGTAGCTCGGCCACATAATACCCCGCGTAAAGACGAGTTAAGTCGCGGGATGCTGCGCGAAACGGACGTTCCAGCTTGGCCTCCGTCAGCAGATCCATTGCTCCGGAAGACTTGCGGATGAACACTACGCGAGAAATAGAGAGCAGGTCAAGGGCGTTCTCAAAAGCGCTCTTGAGCCGTCGGGCACCTTTGGCCATTCCAGTTAATTTACCGAAATCCTCTGTGAACAGCGTCGCCACGTAACTCGACTCGCTGAACTCAACGCGCCGAATGACGATCGCAAGCGTTTTCTCCGAAGACATCCGATCACCCGCCGTGAGTCCGCATTCGTCGCTAGCTCTCGCCATCCCGTGCCGCGCACCACTGACTCCAGGGAATCGGCTTCTTCGGACCTTCGCTCGCGACATCGCACAATGGCAAGTACCACCAGCCAACATCCAACCATCGGCCCAACTTGAAACCCGCGCGGGGAAAGACCCCGATTCGTTCAAAACCTAACGATTCGTGAAATGCCTGGCTCGGCTTGTTCCCCATCGTGATCACGGCGTAGGCCGATTGCAGTTGCAGCTGCCGGAGCATGTCGAAGAGACGCAGATACAACGCTCGAGCACATCCCTTGCGACGTGAATCTACATCGACATAGACCGATACCTCAACCGACCACTGATAGGCGGCACGAGGGCGGTGGCTGGTCGCATAGGAAAAACCTCGTAAGGATCCACCTCGGTCATCGACTAACCAGGGGTATTGAAGCATCACGGTGTTCATACGTTTCCGCATCTCCGCCTCCGTGGGAACCACGATTTCGGCCGATGCCCCCTGAGTGACCGCCGGACCGTAGATTCGGCAGATTTCACGGGCGTCATCTTCGGTGGCAAATCGGATCATACGTGTGAAGAAGTTTTGCTTCTGATTTCGGCGGAATTAGCTCGTGTCCGCGGAAGGCAGCTAGTTTAGGTTGAGGTTGCTTGCGGAACGGTCGCGTTAACTTGACCGACTGTTCCCTACCGTGATAATACGATTGCAACCTCATTAACAGTGCCAAGTTATCGGAATGACACGCGGCGGCCGCGCTTTCTGAAGAACAAGAACAGGTTGGAGGCCATGTTATGCGATCTCGTTTTGCGTCGCTAGCGCTCGCAGCGGTGCCACTACTGCCCCTGCTCGCTCCTTGGTGTCAAGCAGTCCTTGCGCAAAGCAACCCAGCTGCCTTGGCAGTTGGCAACCCGTATCTCCTACTCATCCGCGATCCGGTCGTCCACGAGGAACTGAACGTTACTGATCGTCAGGAACAATCCATCACACGCGTCACCGACCAGTTGGACGGGAGACTGTTGGCGATACGAGGGCAATCGGTTCAGCAGGGGACAGGTACGCTGCAGAAGCTGATCACCGACACCCAGGCTAAGATGAACGCCATTTTGACACCCGCTCAACAGAAGAGGTTCAGCGAGATCGTGCTGCGTGTGCAAGGAATCCGTGCAATCTTGCAGGACGAGAACGCGGCAAAACTTAGCCTGAGTGACGAGCAAAAGACTCGCCTTCAGGAACTCTTCGCTGAAATCGACGAGACGCTACAAACAGCCAGGAAGAAAGCCGAGGCAAGCCAATCCCAACAGTCGCTGCAAGAGGAATTCGTGCGGCTGCGAGAGGACGAGCAGCGTCGCGTCCTGGAGATTTTGAATAACACCCAACGCGGTCACCTGGTTGAAATGGCGGGCAAGCAGTTTGACACTTCGCGTCTTGGGAAGGTCGCATTTAAGTCACCGGAGATTAAGTCGAACGGTCCCTGGATCAATTCCTCTCCCCTTTCGCTGCCCACACTTAAGGGCAAGGTTGTCGCGGTCCATTTTTGGACCTTCGGATGAATCAACTGCATTCGAAATTACTCCTGGTACAGGGGTTGGTACGATTCGTTTTCTAATGAAGATCTGGTCATCGTTGGCGTCCACACGCCCGAGTCAGCTGGTGAAAAGGAAGTTGGCCGCGTCCGTCAGAAAGTCAAAGAAGCCCAGTTTCGATTTCCGATCGTCGTCGATAATGACATGGCCATTTGGAAGCGTTGGGGAAACACCATGTGGCCAAGTGTTTACCTTGTCGATAAAGCCGGCTACATCCGCTATTGGTGGTACGGCGAGTTGAATTGGCAAGGCGCGAAGGGCGAAGAAATCATGCGCGGACGGATCGCCGAATTGTTGGCGGAGTAGGGATTAAGAAGCCAAGGCAAATCGCGAAGAGCAATGGCATGGTCAATTTCGGGCGACTTCTCTGCACCGCAATCGTCATCGCCGCAGTGACCTACCCGACCTTTGCGGCCGGGCCGGAGTTTCAAAGCGTCCGACGTCGTCCCGCTCCATCGTTGGACGGTGGGGGCCCGTGGATCAATACGGCTGGCCCCATTCGCTTGGAGGAATTGCGAGGCAAGTTCGTCATCCTCGACTTCTGGACGTACTGCTGCATCAACTGCCTGCAAACCCTGCCGGACCTCAAACAGTTAGAACAAACTTACCCGAAAGAACTGGTCGTGATCGGCGTCCACTCACCCAAGTTTTTTGGTGAGCGGGATACCGAGAACATTCGAGCCGCAGTGATTCGGCATGGCGTGGACCATCCGGTCGTGAATGACGCGAATCTGGCGATTGCGCGTAAGTATCGTGTGCAAGGATGGCCGTCGCTGAGGGTGATTGACCCGCAAGGTTACTTGATTGCCGAACACGGCGGCGAAGCAACTTTTGCGATGATGGATCGCTACATGCGACGCATTCTGCCTCGCTATCGGCGTGCCCGAGCGATCGACGAGGCTCCCTTGCGTTTTGATCTGGAACGCTTTGCCTTCAAGCCAACTCCGTTGCGTTTTCCCGGCAAAGTGATTGCCGAGCCCGATGGTCGACTATTCATTTCCGATTCCGGGAACAATCGGATTGTGATCGCGTCTCAGGATGGAAAGCTGCTGGATATCGTGGGCAGCGGTCAATACGGTCGACAAGACGGTACCTTCGAAGAGGCCTCCTTCGCGCACCCGCAAGGGATCGCACTCGACGGTGAATCGTTGTATGTCGCCGACACCGAGAATCATCTGTTACGAAAGATCGATCTCAACACCGAGCGAGTCAGCACGGTGGCCGGTACGGGGCAGCAGAACCACGAAATCGCGGTGCGTGCATCCGGCAGACCGACGGCGACTCGGCTGGCCAGTCCGTGGGATCTCTGGAAACACGGGGACAGCCTGTTTATCGCTATGGCTGGCACGCATCAGATTTGGAAGATGACAATCGGCCGTCGCTCGCGCCTGACTCTTTTTACCGGTAACGGAATCGAGGATGTCGTCGATGGCCCATTGCGTCCACGAGCTCCCTTTCAAAAGGGCGTTGCTTCCTTCGCTCAGCCAAGCGGTTTCTCCTCGGACGGCCAGTACCTGTTCGTCGCTGACAGCGAAGGCAGTTCCATTCGCTCGGTACCGTTTCGCACGAGCGACAACGTGACGACGATTCTGGGAACGTCAAGGCTCCCGGAGGCCCGGCTGTTCACGTTTGGCGACCGCGATGGGCCACTGGCAAGCGCATTGCTTCAGCATCCTCTGGCCGTCGCCTATGCGCGCAACCGTCTCTTTGTAGCTGACACTTACAACAATAAGATCAAAGAGATCGACCTCGGTCGGAGATTCATCAGGACGGTCGCTGGCGATGCGCAAGCGGGCGATTCTAATCGACCGCCTCGGTTCGACGAGCCGGCCGGATTGAGCTTGCTTGGCGAGACACTCTACGTCGCCGACACAAACAATCACAAGATCAAGTTGATCGATCTGGCCGACAATTACACGGTGACAACGCTCAAGCTGCCAGACCTTAAGCCACCGCAATTGCCGGAACCGGATCCATCACCGATTTTGCCGACTGCCCGAAAGTTGACTTTCGGATCCGTTGAACTTCGACCTATCGACGGTCAGCTGCAACTTGCCATTCAATTGCAGCTACCTGCCGGCTCAAGTCTCAATCAGGATGCGCCGCTCACCTATCAGGTCAAAGTCCTCAAAGGCGACTCTTTGATCGCCGAGTCGGCATTGCAGCAACGGCAAAGCGTCGATCCACCAACTCGTGAATTCGAAATCTCGTTGCCACTGGCACAGCGGGAGGGAACGGCACGACTCAAACTCTCGCTCGTCTATTACTATTGCGAGCAGCAATCGAAGTCCCTTTGTCGGATTGGTGGCGCCGAGTGGACAGGGCAGGTACGACTCAGTGCCGATGCCGCGACGACGCAACTCGTGTTGAAGAATACGGCCCGATAGGTGCACGGTTCACCAAAGCAAGCAACCTACTCTGCGTACCCATGCAACACAGCCCAGCTATCAGGCTCGGTCGCCATCTGTCTGAGCTTCTTAATGGCCCGGCGTTCTAGTTGTCGGATACGCTCGCGAGTAACGCCGTACTCGTCGGCCAGTCGCTGCAGCGTGAAACAACCGGGGCGATTCTCGAGACCGAAGCGTGATCGCACAACGTGCTCTTCGCGCTGTTCCAGACGTTGAAGCAGGCCCTCCAGAGCCTGAAAGTTTCTACCGTGTTGCACCAGTTCGGCGTAACGCGTCCCGGTATCGCAGATCGCGGCGAGATCGCCAGGCTTCAGACCTACCCAGCCGTGCCGTCTTTGACGCGTGACGTATCGCATCAACTCGGATCGGATCGCTCGCGTGGCGTACGAGCTAAATCGAAAGCCTCGACCGGCGTCAAAACGCTCAACCGCTCGAATCAGAGTCAAACACGACTGGCCGATCAGGTCGTCCGCGTCCTGCGGGTCGTGGCTGAATCGTCGACCAAGGACCACGGCAAGCTTAAAGAAAACGACGATCAACTGGTGCCGGATCAGTGAGGCACGTTGCCAGCTGGATTCGAGTTCTTCGAGCAGCACGGGATCCGGTGCCTCGGCATCCAAGATGACGCGCCGTCGGGCAACCGACTGTTTCGCCGCATTCATGGCCAAGAAGAGCGTTCGCTCAGTAGGTTCCTCGAGACGACCGTTGCCTACTTCGGCTAGATTTAGCCAGTCGCAGTTCGCAGCGTCCAAGTCGTCGACCGGTACGAACTCGATGTCGAGCTGCTGAAGTCGCTTTACCCGTGATTGAAGGGTCATGCGTGATGACCTGATTGGGGCCTAAGGTCTGCGAATTAGTCGTACGACCAAACGGTCCTATTCACGCGCAACCAACCGCTGATCGACAAACTTACTCGGGGGCTCGCTTCCGTAGCTTCCGCTGTAACGATCGCCGATGAATTCCCAAGCGGCGTGCAGCCTCAGAGATGTTGCCACCACAATCGGCGAGAACACGGTGAATGTGTTCCCACTCGGCCCGCGCCAACGAGGGCACCTCCTGGTTCGTTGAAACCGGCTCCTCTAAACCGTCCTCAGACTGGCCAAAGGCGGCCAGCAAAATGTCGTCGGCATCGGCCGGTTTCGGCAGGAAGTTAACCGCTCCAAGTTTTACAGCTTCCACCGCGGTGGCGATGCTGCCAAACCCAGAAAGCACCAATACACGCGTGTCGGAGCGAATCGCATGCAAACCACGAATCAGATCCAATCCAGATCGACCCGGCATTCGCAGATCCACAATCGCCAGATCCGGCGGATGCTGTCGGGCCGCTTCGATGGCTTGTTCATAATCGTGCGCAGTTTGCACCTCGAAGCCGCGGTCACGAAATGCGCGAGCCAACCTCTCACGAAACAGCTGGCTGTCGTCGGCCAGCAAAATGGTTGGGCTTCGCTGGCGTGGTTGCGTCTCGTAGTCGTTGAGGACCGCCGCTTCTTCCGAACGCTCCAAACACGTTTTTGGCACTTGGTCTTTCATCGGAAGTCTCGACGTAAGTCTATCACTGAGTTAAACTTCGGAACATGCGGCAAATTGTCGCACAACGTCATGCCGATGCCTCATCTGCTCCCAGTATTCGTCCTCTGTATGAACCGCCGCGATTGGCCGCATTTCACCGGAAATATCAGCGACTCTGTGCCCCCTCGACTGGCAGCTCCACCACCACCGTGACCCCCATTCCCTGCACAGACTTCAGACGCACCGACCCACCCAGCCGCTCCACGACGCTTCTCGCCAGGAACAGCCCCAGTCCCATGCCGCGGCCGGGCTCTTTGGTGGTAAAAAATGGTTCACCGGCCCGGTTTAAAACCTCCGTCGTCATTCCCGGACCATCATCTTGAATCACCAATTGCATCATCGACTGAACACCGTCTACGGCAAGCCGCACTATGCCGTCAGGTTCTGTAGCGTCTAGACCATTTTGAATGATTCCGCGGATCGCCTGAGCCACGCTTTCGCGCGGGACACTGATCTGTTGGTGCGACGCACGATCCGTGATGTCGACCTGAAGCCGGTGTACGGCTGAGAGTTCACTGACCGTATCGTGAACCAACTCTTCGACCGTCAGCGTCGTCACTTCATCGCCAGTCGATTGACCCGCTCGGCCTGTCATTCGAGCCAAGATCGTATGACACTGATTGACCTCAGCGCGGATCAGCGCGACATCTTCTTTCATCGACGACGGGACGTTCGCACCGCGTAGATGGCGGGAGATTTCATTGGCGACAACCGCGATCGTCGACAACGGCGTTGCCAGCTCGTGGGCGGCACCGGCAGCCAACGTACCCAGCGCCTCGAGTTTCTCACTACGAGATTGCTCGCGTTCAACTCGACGAAGCTCCGCCTGCGTGAATTCCAGACGCCGTGTCACCCGTTTCACAAAAAGGATGATGACCAAAGCGCAAGTCACCATCGCGACCAATTGGCCTAATTCGTCTAGCGTGACGCGTCTCGTGTTCTCGTCCAATGTGAACGCAACGCGTTGCAGCTCGGGCACGTCAACGCGGAAGGCGACCAGCCACGTTAGGCCGCCGACAGCAACCGCAGTCAGGATCCAGCCCCAACGCTCGGGGAGAATCACGGCGCAAAGTGCCAGGTTCACGAGATAGAACACCGAAAAAGGATTGGCCGTCCCACCGGAATAATAAAGCAGGCCAGTCAACGACAACAAATCCAACGTCATGACGGCGGCGAGCCAACGATGCCAGTGCGTTGGTTCGGCCTCCCGCACCTTCGACGATCGCGACAGCCAGCAGGTGAGAACGACATTGGTCAGCGCCGTAAAACCGATGATGCACATCAACGGCAAAATGCGCATCGGAACGGCGAATCCAAGCCATGCGACGCAGACGGTCACCATCTGTCCCGCAACGGCCACCCAACGCAGACGGATGACCCAATCAACATTGGCAGCCAGATGGCGAGCGGGGTCTTGTTCGTCAGAAATGCCGATTTGGGATGGTTCAGGATTCATCTCTCTTTTTTATAGGCCCTACCCTCTGACGGAGGACAGAGAACTCGCGTTAAGTGGGGGAAACCTGACCAATTTGCTGAAAATACCGCCCGCCAGTATGATCGAGCCGGGGCTTTTCCAGTTTGACGGCATGTCGACGCAGCAACTCGAGGACACATTGTGAGGCGATTCAGAGCACGTCCGACTGGCTCTTCACAGCGTCCCATCTGTTCCACCACAGCCGTCACTCGTTCGCGCACCGCGATCGAACGACTCGAGTCGCGACAACTCTTGGCGGCCGTACCCTTCGGTGAACAGGAGCTGATCGACGATTTGGATGCCGAAGGCCCTGCATCTATCTACATGGCCGACATCGATTCCGATGGAGACTCGGACGCCGTCATCAGTTCGTTTGGGGATGGTCGCATCGCTTGGTTTGAGAACGATGGCCAAGGAGCATTTAGCCGGCACCCGATTGGTGTGGTCGAAGTCAATGACGTGCGTCGAGTTCGTGAGGTCGTTGCTGCTGATCTGGACGGCGACGGAGATCAAGACGTTGCCGTCGCAGCCTACGGACTGGACCGCCTGTTGTGGTTTAAGAATCTTGATGGGCTTGGCAACTTCGACAGCAGTCAAATCATCACAACTGCGACCAATGGAGCCGTCACTCTGGACGCCTCCGATATGGACGGTGATGGCGACATCGATCTCGTTTCCGGGTCGTGGTTCGACAACAAGATCGCCTGGTATGCAAACGACGGGGACGGAAACTTCGGCAGTCAACAGATCATCTCCACCGACACTCAGCAGCCTCGTCATTTACGCATTGGCGATCTGGATGGTGACAATCGACCCGACGTCGTTGTCGCGGCTCGATTGGATGACACCGTTTCGTGGTTCAAGAACGAGGGCGATGGCAACTTTAGCGATCAACGAAAACTGCCATCCACGGCCGATGGCCCGCAATCTGTGGCGCTATCCGACATCGATGCCGACGGCGATCTCGACGTGTTTATCACCTCGTTTCGTGATGCCAAGATTGCCTGGTTCGAAAACCTCGGTCAGGGACAGTTCGCAGCTCAACTGGACATCTCGACAACAGCGGATCGGGGCCGGTTTGTCGTGCTCGCGGATCTAGACGGCGATGGGGATCAGGATTTAGTTGCATCCTCCTACCGAGATGACGAGCAGTCGAGGGACAAGATAGGCTGGTTTGAGAACACCGATGGCACTGGCAACTTTGGTCCCGAACAGACCATTGTGACCGACATCAAGGGCCCCGATACGTTGGCGGTCGCTGACGTCGATGGGGACGGAAACATCGATGTGCTGGCCGCATCGATCATTGACAATCGCGTTTCTTGGTTCGAGAACAACGGAGGCAGTTTCAGCTTCGAGCAGGAGGTGCTGTCCGACTCAAGTGGTACCGCATCAGCCACTGCAGCCGACATCGACGGTGACGGAGACCTGGACATCGTCGCCGGTGGCTATTGGGACAACGAAGTCTCCTGGTACGAAAACACGGACGGTCGAGGTCAATTCGCCGAGCAACAAGTTATCACGAACCTGGCAGCTCGCGTCCAATCGGTGACTGTTGCCGACCTCGACGGCGATGGCGACAACGACGTGCTGAGCGCCTCCTATCGGGATGGCAAAATCGCCTGGTACGAAAACGTCGATGGTCAAGGAACATTCGGTGCGCAACAAGTACTAGAACGACTGAGTGGCTCGGTACACGTTCATGCCGCGGATCTCGACGGAGACGGAGACATGGACGTGCTTTCGGCATCTGCAGTCGACAGCATTGTGGCCTGGTACGAAAACGATGGAGCCGGAAATTTCGGTCCAATTCAGATTTTGACTCGTCGAGCCATTGCGGCCGAATGGGTGAGCACTTCCGACCTTGATGGTGACGGGGATACCGACATCCTCAGCGCGTCCTACGGGGACGGCAAAGTGGCTTGGTACGAGAACCAGGACGGCGCGGGCAGCTTTAGCACAGCCAAGACCGTCGCAACCGGCGGGGGTTCGACGGCCGTTGAAGCCGTTGACATCGACGGAGACGGCGACCAGGATCTTGTCGCGACGCAGTATGCTCAGTCCAGCGTTGTCTGGTTCGAAAACGACGGCCAACAGCAATTCAGCGATGCCCAAGTCATCGCCGGCGGCCTGACATTTGTCGAAGCACTTGATATCGCTGACGTCGATGGAAACGGTGTAATGGACATCGTGACGTCGTCTGACACAACGGTCTTCTGGTACGAAAAAACCGAAACCGAATTCGATGCACATATCGTGGGCGGCAACCTTGACCGTGTGTTTACCGTGGCCGCCGCGGACATCGATGGCGATCGCGACGCGGACTTGATTACGGCGTCCTTTTTCGACAGCAAAATCTCGTTGTATCGGAACCAGGGTTCGCGAGGCGACTTGGATGGCGATGGTATCGTCGATGCGGCCGATGTCGACCTGTTGTGCGCGGCAATCAACAATCAGCTGCCCGACGACGAACAATTCGATTTGAATTCGGACAGCCAGATCAACTCAGACGACCTGGAGACGATGATTGAGGACATCATCGGGACGACGTTCGGCGACGCGAATCTGGACGGCACGTTCGATTCATCGGACTTGGTGCGGATCTTTAGCGCTGGAGAGTACGAAGACGCAGTCGACGATAACTCCGGCTGGGCGCAAGGGGATTGGAACTGCGACGGCGACTTTGATTCTAGCGACCTGGTCGCCGCCTTCGCCGCGGGGGGCTATATTCGGGGCGCAGAACCCGCCCGGCTATCGGCCGACGTGGCCGCGGCGGTATTGCATTCGTTAGACGAGAGAGACTCAAATCCGTCACGTCCTAGCTGAGTTTCGGAACGGACCACGGATTGTAAACAGATGATTGCAGCGGGGAAAAGCAACGTGGCAAGATCAGTAGGCAACTTGGAAAAGCACCGACGGCGGATCACTCGACGATTTGAGCAACTCGAAGATCGACGTGTCTTGGCTGCGGTCAGTTTTGTTCCCCAACCACCCATCGTGGCGCCGGATCACGCCTGGGCCACCAGCGCCGTGCCCTCGGATATCGACAATGATGGCGACCTGGACCTCGTCACCTCGTCAGCCCTGGATCATCGTGTGGGCTGGTACGAAAACACCGATGGACAAGGATCATTCGGCCAACTGCAGCTGATCTCAAACGAAGCCGAAGAATCACGCATGGTCCGCACGGCCGATCTGGATGGTGATGGTGATCTGGACGTGCTCTCGGCCAATTATCGTTCGAACACGGTCAAGTGGTTTGAAAATCTCGACGGCCAAGGTGATTTCGGACCCGCACGCCTGATTACGGAATTCGCCATCGATGCCACCGCCGTGGATACCGCGGACCTTGATGGTGATGGTGACCTGGACCTGATCTCAACGTCAGCCGGTAATTACGACTCCGATGTCTCTTGGTATCGCAACGACGGCAGCGGAAACTTCGGCGACCAAATCATCATTACGTCGGAGGTCCTCAAACCGTACTCGGCGGTGATCGCGGATGTTGACGGCGACGGAGATCCAGACGTACTTTCGGCGTCGCTAGAAGACGACAAGCTGGCGTGGTACGAAAACTCCGACGGCCTGGGTAGCTTCGGTCAACAGCAGTTGATTTCCGACACATTTACCAGCCCGAATGAGATCATCGCGGCCGACATCGACGGCGACGGGGACCTGGACGCGGTTGCCGGACAGTACTCCGACTACGGTACGAATGACCGTGTCTCCTGGTTTGCCAACGATGGGCAAGGAAACTTTGGCCAGGAGCAGCAGATCACCAACCTGACCGTAGGCATCGAATCGCTGGCGGCCATCGACCTTGACGGTGACGACGACCTGGATCTGGTTTCCGCTTCCTTCATCGACGACAAGGTGGCCTGGTACGAAAACCTGGACGGCCAAGGTCGATTCGGCAATCAGCAATTGATCACCACCGAAGGTTCATCGGCCACGTCAGCGATTGCCGGCGACTTGGATGCCGACGGCGATCTCGATCTGGCTCTCTCTTCCTTCTTTGACCACACGATTTCATGGGTCGAAAACGACGGGAGTGGCGGATTCTCGGATCGGATCATCTTGTCTCAATTCGGGCCTGAAGGTATTGAGGAGCTGCGGGCGGCCGACATTGATGGCGACGGTGATCTGGACGCACTTTCGGCATCTGTTGGCGACAGCACCTTTGCCTGGTATGAGAACCTCGATGGCAAAGGGAGCTTTGGGCCTCAACAGTCGATCGACACAAGCGCCTCGGTTGCAGCCAATTTTGAAGTCGCCGACCTTGATGATGACGGCGACTTGGATGTCATCGGGACTTCGCTTAGTGATACCACCGTGGGTTGGTACGAGAACATTGATGGGCAAGGCAGCTTCTCGGCCCGGAACGTCATCGATGACGGCTTGCTCAGCGAAGTTTTGAAGACCGTTGATGTCGACGGCGATCGCGATCTAGACCTGATTATCGCGGTCACCGATCCCGACAACTCGGCCGTCCTCTGGTTCGAAAACCAGGGCGGGGGGCAATTCGGCAGCGAACAGCCAATCTGGGACAATTTCGATGACGCCGCGCCTTTTGATCGGCCACGCGATATGGAAATCGCTGACGTGGATAGCGACGGCGATGCAGATCTCATCGTCGCAACGATCTTCGACAACACGATTTCTTGGTTCGAGAATACCGACGGAATGGGCACCTTCGGCCGACAGCAAATCGTGGCTCAGGCCCGCGGGTTGTGGGCGATCGAAGTCGAGGACGTCGATGCCAATGGGTTCCCCGATATCCTCGTGGCACGGCTGGCCGATGGTGGACTCGCGACGGATGACGTTATCTCATGGCATGCCAATTCCAACGGAGAAGGCTTCACGCCCGAACGCATCGTCTCCGAGGGCGTCCAGGAATTTCCTGAAGACATGGACACGGCGGACTTCGACGGAGATGGCGACCTGGACCTCGTGGTCGGTTCGTTCTCCGACGACAAGTTCTCCTGGTATGAGAATCTTGATGGGGCAGGCACCTTCGGCGAAGAACAGGTGGTTGAAGACGACGCACCACGAGCTAGTGCCGTCGTTGCGGCGGACTTCGATAATGATGGAAAGGCCGATTTGCTGACCGCCGCCCTGCTGGCCGATCGAATCAATTGGTATCGCAACGAATCCGAGCAAGGTCTTCGCGGAGACTTCAATGGCGACCAAGCGCTAACCGCGGACGACGTTGATCTGCTTTGCGGTCAAATTCGCTCGGGTGACGATGCTGCCGAGTTTGACCTGACCTCCGACGGGCAGGTCGACGGTCAAGATCTGAATGAAATGATCGCCAACATCTTCAACACCACCGTGGGCGATTCCAACCTTGATGGCACCTTCAACTCGTCCGATCTGGTCAACATTTTCCGTGCCGGCGAGTACGAGGACGCAATCGATGGTAACTCGACCTGGGCCGAGGGCGATTGGAATTGCGATGGTGAGTTTGATACGAGCGATCTGGTCGCAGCCTTCAGCGCCGGCGGTTACAACGCCGCAGCACGTGGCGTCGATCGTGCCGACCTGGCATCCGCCGTCGATTGGCTGCGGCAGGAACGTCGATAGATTCTGGCGAACGTCGCCCGGATTTGGCACGCGCGTGCGGCGTGATCTGCTGGGTTGCCCCTTCGGCCGGCAAGATCTTGCACTATCATAGGCAACATGTCTTCCTTTCAAATCCTCGCATCCGCTGGCTTCCCCGACTGGCTGCAGTCCAATCGTGTGAGCCTGGCGTTCAGCACCTATCAAGTTGGCAAGCTGTTCTTCGTCGGCTGCAATAATCAACGCATCTCCGTTTTCGAACGCACTTTCAATCGTTGTATGGGACTCTGGTCCGATACCGAGACGCTGTGGTTGGCGGCTGCCTTTCAACTCTGGCGACTGGATAACGTGCTCCCGGCTGGATCGAAGACGGACGATGGCTACGATCGACTGTTCGTCCCCAACCTGGCGATTACCACCGGCGACATCGATGTCCACGACATTGGCATGCAGAACGAAAATGAGTTGGTCTTTGTCAACACGCTGTTCAGTTGCCTTGCGACGCCCAGTAATCGGCTCAGTTTCGAACCGTCCTGGCGACCACGTTTCATTTCCAAGTTGGCCGCGGAAGATCGCTGCCATTTAAACGGCCTCGCCTGTGATAACGGACAAGCGAAATTCGTCACCGCCTGTTCACAGACGGACACTCGACATGGATGGCGCGATGTGAGAACGGACGGTGGTTGCTTGATGGATGTCGACAGTGGCGAAATCGTCGTCGATCAGCTGTCGATGCCCCACTCGCCTCGTGTGTTTCGAAAACAGGCGTGGCTGCTGGATTCGGGCCACGGATACTTCGGTCGAGTTGATCTGGATCGGGGCCGCTTCGAACCGCTCGTGTTCTGCCCGGGCTATGCGCGGGGATTGGCCTTCACCGATCGATACGCCATCATCGGCCTCTCCCGACCGCGCGAGGCTACCTTCTCCGGCCTCCCGCTGGACGACGAATTGAAACGCCACAACGCAACTCCCCGCTGCGGCCTGCAGGTAATCGATCTGGAATCAGGTACGACCACCGAATGGTTGCAGGTCGAGGGCGTGGTCGAGGAATTGTATGACGTCATTGTTCTTCCCGGTGTGCAACGCCCCAAAGCACTGGGCCTCAAGACGGACGAGATTCATCACAACGTCTGGTTTGAAGACGAAGGGCAAACCGTACGCTGGACAGCGGGAGGTAAGTAGCAGGCGTCCCCAGGGCGGCCCCGTCGCCTCAACTCCGAGACGAATATCGGATGGGCGTCCCCATCGATCGCTACGCCAACTCTTTGTGCACGCGCTGCAGCAGCTTCTTGGTGGCCAAGACGCCATCCGGTTCGCTTATGCCACTGCCCTCGAATTCGATCCCGACGTAGCCCCCGTAACCTGCATCCAGGACGATCTTCATCATTCGCAAGAAGTCGGTCTTGGTTTCGTTGCCCTGTGCATCGAACTCGTGGCTTTTGGCACTCACCGCCTTCGCAAACGGCATCAACTGCATCACACCCAAATAGCGGTTGTAGTGATTGCCGTCACCAATATGAAAATTGCCGAAGTCGGGCAGCGTACCACAGCGCGGCAGATCGACGGCTTCCATGACAGCCGCTAACCAGGCTCCGTCGGACGACAGTCCCCCGTGGTTTTCGACCAGCACATTCATCTCGTGGTCGGTCGCGAACTCGGTCAAGGCGCGTAAGCCATCGGCGGCATAGCCGAGTTGTTCTTCGTACGTTCCCTCACTCGCCGCATTGACGCGAATGGAATGGCAACCCAGCTCCTTCGCAGCCGTCACCCACTTGTAATGGTTTTCTACGGCCTGCAAGCGTTGCTTCAAATTGCGATCACCCAGCTTGCCCTCGCCGTCGCACATGATGAGTAGGTTCTTTACGCCGAGGTCCGCAGCACGCTTCTTCATTTCGGCGATGTACTTGGCGTCTTCCGCTTTGTCCTTGAAGAACTGGTTGACGTACTCAACCGCGTTGATGCCGAATTGGTCCTTGCTGTAGCCCGCGAAATCCAAATGGTCGAGCTCGCCGGCCTTGAGCATGCGATGTAGCGACCACTGCGCCACGGAGATCTTGAACAACGGCTTGTCGCTCTCACCAGCAAGTAATCGACCGTTGACTGCCGCCGCAGCACCCAGGCCGCCAGCCGCCAAAGCTTTGTTGAAATCACGACGAGAAGGTGAGTGAAACTGAGCGTTATCCATCAAGGACTCCTTGAACGTCGAGCAAAATCCGGGAACAAACCAATGACCACGCGGCGGGTATGCGGCGCGAGGGTTTATTAAATCACCGAGATCGAAGAGTTACCAGCTATCGCACCAGTAATTCATCGGCCGGAGCCATTTTGGAGCTCTCAATCGACGCCAGCAGACTCGGTCTCGTCAAGGAAATTTGACAACTTGCGCGATGTCGACCCAACACGCCCAATCGATTACCACAACCGGTTTTTGACAGGCCCCCAGAATCGATTACGCTAGGGGCTGCTCGATCGGTCAATTCCCCCAACATCTGTGGACTCAACGCCTGATTTCTTATGGCGTAAGCCGGTCCGAGCAAATAAAATAGGGTTGTTCGTAAAACACACGTAACGTCGGTTCGAAATGGCGGAACCGTCGTGTCGTGGGCTCCTCGAATTTGCCGGAACAGAGATAGCCCACCGTCTTCACTTCAATCGAGGGAGTTCGTGTCATGTCTAAGCACGTGCGGGTTGCAGTCGGCCTTACAGTTCTGCTCGCGTCCGCGGTTTCGATCGCAGCAGCTGGAGATCAGCCGGCAACGATGATGACGTTTGACGACGTCAACGGAAGTCGTTTTTACGCGCTCAGTGTCAAACCAACTGAAGGCGTCAAGCGTGCCGCGTCACGCGATGTGTTGATCCTCGTGGATACCTCGGCCAGTCAGGTGGGTGCTTACCGAGAGGATTCCCTTGCAGCAGTCGAGAGCATCCTGCAAGGCATGCCGCAGAAGGATCACGTTCATCTGGCCGCGATCGATTTGAAAGCTGTCACGTTGTCCAACGGTTTTGTATCGCCACAGGGTGCAAAGGCGAAGGCTGGTTTGGTGAAGCTACGCAAGCGTGCGCCGCTCGGCTCCACCGACATGATCGAAGGGCTCTCAACGGCCGTCTCTTGGTTCAAGCGCGCAGCTGCCGTTCCACGACACATCATTTACATCGGCGATGGCATCAGCCACGCAGACAATCCTACAAGTCAACAGTTCGCGAAGCTCGTGACTCAATTGGCGGATGAGCAGGTCACCGTCAGCAGCTATGCGATTGGGCCGCAACGCGGCATGCACCTGCTTGCTGCCTTGGCCAATCAAACTGGCGGTCGTGTCTTCGTCGATGCCAGCAATATCTCGGGACAGCAGGCTGGACAACAGCTCATCAAGGCGGTGGCCACGCCCGTGATTTGGCCTTCCAAGGGCGGCATGGACTCGTCGGTCAGTGAAGCGTTTCCGACACGGTTTCCACCCTTACGCACCGATCGTGATTCCATCGTGATCGGGACGCTCAAGAATCAGGGCAAACCGTCTCAAGTTGCGATCCAAGGCCAGGTGAACGGTCAACCGATCAAGCTGAGTTGGAAGATTGCCGTTAAACCGTCGTCCGACGATTATTCGTTTCTCCCTCAGTTGATTGAAGCCGCCCGTCGCGACAAAGGTGCGAGCCTGGCCACGCTAGGAACGGGTGCTCTCCGCGAGATTCGTCGTTCCATGGTGTCCGGAGCCGACCAACTGGCTCAACTCGGAGGCCAAGCCTTAGCCAGTGGCAATGTCGCCGGCGCGCAATTGCTCGCACAGGAAGCGCTCAAGCGTGACCCTTCGAATCCTCAAGCAACAACTCTGCGCAGCGCTGCCCTTAAGAAGGGTCAAGAAACGACCCTCTTGGTCGATGACGAACCGCTTCAGCTGGGCCGCCCCGAGGCCGCAGCCGACGGTGAGTTCCTGGAAGACTTTGCCCGCTCCGAGGCACCCAGCGGTTTGCTTGATCAGGCCGAAGAGGAACAACGTCTCAACACCGAAATCGTCAAGAGTGAAGTCACACGTGGCTTGGGCGAAGTCCGCCAATTGCTGCGAAACGATCCAAACGCCGCCATCGTCAACCTGAAGACTTTGCGTGAGTCGATTCGCCAAGCTCCCGATCTCACGGCGGCGATCCGAGCGGAATTGACCGATCGAGTCGAAACGGCGTTGCGTCAAGCCAACCAGCAGAAAGTTGAAAAGGACCAACGCGACCAAATCCTGCGCTCAAACCGAGCTCAGGCCATGGAGCGTCAGCGACTCCTTGATCTGGCTCGACGCGATGAAGTCCTCGTTCAAACATATATTGAGCAATTCAATGCTCGCTTGGACGAACGCCGCTTCGATCTCGCCGTGGAGGCCGCCGAAGCCGCCTACAACGTCGCTTCCGACTTACCGATCACCGACGCGGCAATTCGAAAGGCCTACCTCGTCACAAACTATACCAAGATCATGGAATTGCGCGACGAGCGTCGGCGCGCCATTTGGGATACGTTGTTCCAGGTCGAGAGGTCAGCCGTTCCGTTCCCCGACGATCCGCCCCTGGTCTATCCCGACACCGAATGGTGGCAGGATCTGACCAATCGTCGCCAAAAGTACGCGCAAATCGACTTCGCCAAAACCGGCAGTGCCGAGCAGCGGATCATCGACCAGCTGGAGAGTGAAACGAAGATCGACTTCCTGGATGAACCCCTCTCGGATGCCCTCAACTACCTGGAGCAGTTGCACGGGATCCAGATCGAGATCGATCAACGGGCTGTCGAAGAAAGTGGTTTAACCACGGACGCCCCCATCGCCAAACAGTTAAGTGGTGTCACGCTGCGGTCGGCTCTCAAGCTCATGCTGCGTGACCTTGGATTGACCTACGTCATCGAGGACGAGGTACTGCAAATCACCACGCCCGAAGAAGCCGAAACGCGTCTGGTGACCAAAGTCTATCCCGTGGCCGATCTCGTGCTCCCAATTAGCTCCGGCCTCGGTGGAGGCATGGGCATGATGGGCGGCGGTATGATGGGCGGCGGTATGATGGGCGGCGGCATGGGAGGCATGGGCGGCGGCATGGGAATGATGGGCGGCGGCATGGGAGGCATGGGCGGCGGTATGATGGGCGGCGGCATGGGAATGGGCGGATTCTTCGATGTCGAAGATCAGCTCACGCTCGGTGTCAAAAAGAAGACCACCGACAAATTCGTTCCCGAACTCAAGACGCCTTCCGCCCAGCGCACACCGAGCAAGTTGAGCTTGCCGGCCGATCAATCCAGTTCCCAACAGTGGGTCAAGTACTTTCGCAACGAGGGCCAAATCGACGAAGCCGCGGTGCGCAACACGCTGCGAAAGCACATGAGCAATCATGAGTTCGACCAGGTCGTGATGATCCTGCAGTCGGCTTTGCGAGGTGGCTACATCCAACCCTGGATGTACGAGGCAATGGGATTGGCGATGCAGGCCAACAAGGCCCCGGCAGCCGAGATCGAGCGAGCCATCACGTCGGCGGTTGACCTGAGTAACCGAGCCGAAGACGTTGTTCTCGCAGCGATTTACTTAGGGCGAATCGGTTTGGAAGAGCGCGCGTTGAAATTGCTGCGGGAAGTTTCGCAAGCCAATCCAACTCGACCCGAACCCTACGTTCAGGCTCTGGAATTGGCCCGTCGCACCGATGACGTGGACAGCATCAGCTGGGCCGTGACCAACATCCTTCGTCAGGCATGGCCGAAGGAACATCGTCACATCCAAGACAGAGCGGTCCGCATTGCTCAAGCCACGGTCAAGCGATTGTCCGAAACGGACGCAGTAAAAGCTAAAGAGTTTCGTCGCGAGGTAGGTGCTGCAATTGCCCGCGATTGCATGGTGAAAGTCAGCTGGACCGGTGACGCAGACATCGATCTGTTGATCGAAGAACCCGCGGGCACTGTCTGCTCCCTTCGCAATCAGCGCACGACGGCTGGCGGCGTGTTGCTTGGCGACAGTTTCGCTCACGTGAACTCCGAGTCCGACGGTCAGGTGAATTCAGAGACGTATGTTTGCCCCGAAGCATTCACGGGGCGCTATCGCATGTTAGTGCGACGCATTTGGGGTGATGTGACGGCGGGCAAGGTGACCGTCGACATTTACACCAACCGCCACACGAAGGACGAGAATCACGTCCGCAAACAGATTCCACTGGGCGACAAAGATTCGATGGTCGTCTTCGCGGTCGATAACGGACGACGAACCGAATCCTTGACCGAGCATCAAGTTGCGAGCGTGGCTCAAGCTCAGGCGACCATCAATCGCACGATCTTGGCTCAGCATCTGAACAGGATCAGTGATTCGGAGATCGCCAGCATGGAAATCGCACGTCGTCGGGGAATCGACCCGCGGCTCGCTTTCCGTCGTAATCCGGCCGTTGGCTATCGTCCGGAAATCACACTCTTGCCCGAGGGCACGATCCTGACTGGCGCGACAGCCGTCATTTCCGCAGATCGTCGTTTCGTCCGCTTTTCCCCAGGTTTGATCAGTTTCTCCACCATCGGCGACGTCCAGACGTTTAACTTTGTGACGGGCAACACTGGCAATGGAGGCGGTGCTGGCGGCGGACTCGGTGGCGGCTTGGGCGGCGGTGGCGGCTTGGGCGGCGGTGGCGGCGGATTCGGCGGTGGCTTTGGCGGATTCGGTGGCGGCTTCTAAGCACAGCGAACCGCTTGTCTAACGCATCAGGCCTGGATGAATGTCCAGGTCGAGCGGCTCAACCAACCCCGCTTTCAACCGTTCGACAGCAATCGCTCCCATGACGGCATTGTCCGTGCATAGCTTCATCGGCGCGATGTGCATGTCAACGCCGGCCTCTTCGGTCGCCTGCTTCAAACGCTCACGCAGGCGACGGTTTGCGGCCACACCTCCGCCCACACAGAGCGTCTTGTGTTGTGTTGCCGCGACGGCCTGAAGTGCCTTGGCCACCAGACAATCCACGACCGCCTCCTGGAAGCTTGCCGCCAAGTCGGCGACCTGCTCGCCGGTTAGGTTCACTTCGCGAAAGTCTGGTCGCCCCGGACCTGCGATGGCGTAGCGAACGGCCGTCTTCAGACCGCTGAAACTGAACTCTAACCGGTCAGGATCTTTGACGAACGCCCGAGGAAAAGCGTGCCGCTGCGGGTCCCCTTTCTCGGCGACTTGACCAATGGCCGGCCCGCCTGGATAGGGCAGCCCCAGCATGCTGGCCACTTTGTCAAAGGCTTCACCCGCGGCGTCGTCGATTGTGCCGCCAAGGATGCGGAAGTCGGTCGGCCCACGGCAATCGAACAACGTACTGTGGCCACCGCTGACCACCATCCCAATGCAGGGAAAGATGTCTTTGCCTGACGACAATCGGCAAGCATAAATATGCGCGTGCACGTGATTGACGGCGATCAGTGGAACACGCAGAGCAACACATAGAGTCTTGGCGGCGACCAGGCCAACCAACAGGGAGCCGGCCAGACCCGGTGTGTTGGCAACGGCTATCGCGTCGATCTGATTCAGCTTCAGTTCGGCTCGCTCCAGTGCCAGATCGATCACCGGTAGAATTCGCTCGACATGAGCACGAGCGGCAATCTCAGGCACAACACCCTGGAACCGCTGATGCAATTCATCCTGGGTGGCAACCGCATCGGAAAGTACTTCTAAATCGTCGGTGACGATGGCCGCCGCCGTCTCGTCACAGGTACTTTCCAGTAGAAGAAAGAGCATGTCAGGAAGTGGCGCAGCCGACTGAACTAGCAAGCGGAAGCGACTATCTCGCGGCGGTCTCTTTATTGAAGTAATCCAACGCCCGCTGCACTTGCCGATCAACAAGCCGCTTAGCATCAGACGACTCCTCGTCATCAATCTTGCCGATGACGTTTACATCTTGCTGATAATCAAGCAGCCGACGAGTTTCCACGGGGGACAACCGCAGTGCATAGCCGTCGGACGGTCGAACGCCCCAGTCATCATCATCAGAGAGTCCCTCGAAGCGATGGATGTTCTTGCCATTGGGACGCTGATATGACCCGGTCGTCAAGCGAAGAGCACTCTTGCCGCCTTCAAGCTCGATAATATTCTGGACACTGCCCTTGCCCCAGGTTCGTTCGCCGATGACGATGGCCCGCTGGTGATCCTGAAGGCTGGCGGCAACGATCTCACTGGCGCTTGCACTGAATCGATTCACCAGAATCGCCATCTGAAAATCGCCGAACGTGCCTCGTTTTTTCGCGGTCCAAGTGCGTTTGGGCGAGTTCCTGCCATCGGTACTGACGATCGTGCCGTCGTCCAGGAACAGATCGGCAACATCAATGGCGGCCGTCAGCAATCCACCAGGGTTGAAGCGGAGATCCAGAATCAGTGACTTAACGCCGTCGGTTCGCAACTGGCGTAGAACACGCTGCAGATCTCGGTGAGTGCGGCGACTGAATGAAGTGAGCCGTATGTAGGCGACCTTAGCATCCGCGTCGAACACGTAGTTCCAACTGTGATCCTGATTCCGGACATCGCCCAACACGGTCTCAATCTGCACAATGCGACGTGTGAGTTTAAAGGACTCTTCCTTACCATCGGCCACATGGCGGACGGTCAACTCGACATCGGTGTTGACCTTGCCTTTCATCCGCGCGATGGCATCCTCGAGGCTCAGGTCTTTTGTGCTCTCGCCGGCGATGGCTACGATTTTGTCGCCGGCCAGGACACCTGCCTGGTACGCCGGTGTCCCGATAAGCGGCGTGATCACGGTCAGTTGCCCTTCCACGATGCCAACGCGGATACCAATCCCGCCGAATTGGTTTTCGACACCCGTCTTGAAGCCGTCGAAATCGGAGGGGGGAATGTAGTTAGAATACTGATCGAGCTTTCCGAGCACGCCTTCGATGGCCGCTTCCATCAGTTCACGACGGCTGATTTCCTTGACATAGTTCCGTTCGACCTGGTCCAGCGTGTCCGAAAACAGCTTGATCAGCTCAAAGAACTCCTCGTCGATCTCCGCCGAAATGGGGTCAGGCTTCTTTTCGGGGGTATCCGCCGCGGCAGGCTGCGTGTCAAAGGCCAGCACCGCACATGCGTATACTAGTGTCAGCCAAACGGTGTGAGTCCAAGATCGCAGAACCATGAATCGACTCCCGGCTTAGGTCAACGGATCTATCGAAAGAATTCGATACATCGCCAAAACAAGTATAGGCCTGCCTATACTTTGCAACAAGTTTGAAGTCGGCTGTGAATGCGCGGCGAAATCATGCGGTTTTCACAGCATATGAAGGAGAAATCGGTCAAATGGTCCTGCTTGAATTCAGTATTTCACCGCTCAATCAAGGCGAAAGCGTCAGTCAATATGTTGCTCGCAGCCTAGAGATCATCGATGCCAGTGGATTGGATTACGAGCTTCATGCGATGGGCACGATCGTGGAGGGCGAAATCGATCAGGTCCTGGACGTGATGAAGCGTTGCCTGACGGCTATGAGCACCGATTGCGACCGCATCACGTGCACCGCCAAACTCGATTATCGCAGAGGGCACCAAGGCCGTCTCAAGAGTAAGGTCGCAAGCGTTGAGGCGAAGCTGGGTCGATCGCTCGGCCGGCACGGGGGGGCCGACAGCTGAACCTATAGTTGTTTTTGGAGTAAGCTGGTCGCGAAGTGTCACGCTCGCCATCGATCCCGTGAATACATCGAGTCTGCCCCAGCGAGCCGCGATAATAGATCCAAGTGAGTACCAATCATGCAGCAATTTGATGTCGTCGTCATTGGCGGAGGAATCGTGGGGCTGGCGACGGCCTACCAGTTAAGCCGACGGCAACCGGATCTCTCGATCGCCGTACTCGAAAAGGAGGCCCAACTCGCTCATCACCAAACGGGGCACAACTCGGGCGTGCTCCATTCCGGCATCTACTATCGCCCTGGCTCTTTGAAAGCAATCAATTGCCGTTTGGGGAAGCAGGCGATGCAGGAGTTCTGCGAACAGCACAACATCGAATTTGATGTGTGTGGCAAGGTGATCGTCGCCACCAACGAGTCCGAATTGCCCGCGCTGGATCGAATCTACGAGCGAGGACAGAAGAATCAGGTTCGCTGCGAGGTGATTGAGCGTGAGCGACTGTTGGAGTTAGAACCGCACGTTGCGGGAATCAAAGCGATCCACGTACCCGAAGCCGGGATCGTCAACTATGTCCAGGTTTGCCAACGACTCGGCCAGCTGCTCAGCGAGCATGGTTGCCAGATAGCGACCTCAGCCAGGGTCACATCGATTGACCGGCGGGGAAGTGAGACGATTGTTCACACCGCGAAGGGTGAGTTTGCGGCTCAATATCTGGTCAATTGCACGGGGCTTCACAGCGACCGGACCGCACGCATGACGGGACAAACTCCCGAGGCACAGATTGTGCCGTTTCGTGGGGAATACTATAAACTCAAGCCGGAAGCTTACGGCCTGTGTCGCAATCTGATCTACCCAGTCCCCGACCCCAACTTCCCGTTTCTCGGAGTCCACTTTACACGGATGATCGACGACACTGTCGAATGTGGCCCTAACGCAGTCCTTGCTTTTGCACGCGAAGGATATCGAAAGACCGACATCAACCTCAAGGATCTCTGCGAGTCGCTGACGTACGTGGGTTTCTTGCGGCTGGCGTCCCGCTATTGGCGAGTCGGCATGGACGAGATGTGGCGATCGCTAAGTAAACAGGCATTTGTTCGCGCTTTGCAACGTCTCGTGCCGGACATTCGCGCGGATTTACTTGAGGCCGCACCGAATGGTGTGCGTGCACAAGCGATCGGACGTGACGGGAGTATGGTAGACGACTTCTTGATTCTCGAGTCCGATAACGTCATCAATGTCTGCAACGCTCCGTCGCCGGCCGCAACTTCGTCCTTGCAAATCGGAGAAACGATTGTCGATCGTCTGATGGCGCGGCAAGGATTACAGAACTGACGAGCGATCAATTGTTGGCATTCGCCGGCAGATCATCCATGCCTACGCGGGCATGCGCGAGCGCAGCGTTTCGATCTCAAGCGCTGTGAGTCGATCGATGAGTTCATTCGCACTCTGCGGTCGTCGTAGCGGTACTTTGGCCAGCATTTGCCTGACCAAGTCAGCGACGTCGTCCGGTACATCGCGCCGCAGGTCTGAAACCATCGGCGGTACTTCGCTCAGGTGCGCTTCGACCAGCTGCGATGGATCGGTCCGCTCAAAGGGTTTGCGCCCAGCCAACATCTCGTACAGCGAGACGCCTAGACTATAGATGTCACCAACCGGAGCTGTCTGCGTCGTTGACGTGAACATTTCCGGAGCAACGTAGTGCAGCGTCCCAACCAGTGGGCGCTGCCACGAGTAGAGAGATTCATCGGGGCGAAGGGCAGATCCCAAATCGATCAGTGTCGCGTGCCCTTGGCTCGAAACCATGATGTTCGTCGGTTTGACGTCCCCGTGCACCCAACCTTGGTCGTGCAAATGCTTTAGCGCCTGAGCGACCTGTCGAGTCAGCCACAGCGATTGCGAGATCGAAAGCTGTCCGACTTGGGCTATGGCGGCACCGAGGGAAGCCCCCATCAAGCGAGGCATAACAATATGCGGATGCTTGGCATCAAGTCGTGCTTCGAGAATCGGCACCAAATTCGGATGCGAGCTGTGGCGGCCAACCTCGGCTTCCCGCCGCAGCGAATTGACCGCGATCGGATCACTTGCCTGTTGCAATTGGATCGCCTTGACAACGTAGTCGGCGGGCCAAGTGGGTGGGCATCCCAAGGGTCGTGCATAATAAACGTTGGTCATCGTGCCTCGAGCCGCGAGCTGTTCGAGTTGCCAGCTTCCCAAGAGTCGGGACGATGACAAGTGTTCGGTGGTCGGGGCGCGACGAGTCGACGTCGAAGTGGCGGATAGGTCGGGCAGATTGCTCATAGGAAGGGTAGGAAATTGCGAGCAAAGGAGGTGGGGACTTACAATTTGGATCGGTTTTCCGGGGAACGGAGTTGAAACAAGTTTTTCAGTTCGTCCGTGACCGGCTCAGCAGGTCTCCAAAGTCTGACAAGGCAAGGACTTGTGCGCAGCCGGCCAACGCGTTTAGAATCGGAGTTTTTTGACAGAACCGTTCGCTCCAACGGTAGAAGGATGAACCCAGATGCAGTCAAAACCGTCGCACTTTCTGCATTCGCTCACAGTCACTTTCCTAGTTGCCAGCATCCTCGCATGTGGGTGTAGCAGTTCGTCTGACAGCGGCCCATCCAACAGCAAGCGCATCATCTTGCTGACCAACGGCGACGACCCTTTCTGGGACGCGATGCGAACTGGGATGGAAAAGGCAGCGGAGGACCTGAATCTGGCTGACGCCAATCTACGCGCTGTGCTGGATAAGGGCGATTTCTCAGAAGAAGCACAAATCAACAAACTGAATCAGTACGCGACGCAAACTGATATCGCGGCGGTCGCCATCTCTTCGGTCGACTCGAAGAACAAAGGCATTGCAGATGCGATGCAAGTACTACGTGACAAGGGCGTCCATGTCGTCACCATCGATTCCGACATGGAAGACAAATCAAGCCGCTTCGCCTATCTCGGCACAAATAACATCATCGGCGGACAAGAGCTGGGCAAAGCAGCCAAAGGCCTGCGACCCAGGGGCGGCAAATACGCGACCTTTGTTGGTTTAAAAACAGTCGCCAACGCGATCGAACGAATAAGCGGTTTTGGTCAGGGCGCAGGAGAGAGGTTCGTTGAACGTGACAGCCTCGCGGACCAAGGGGATGAAAACCAAGCGCAGGAAAACGTGAAGGTCGCGCTGAACAACTACGGCGACATTGATACCCTTGTCGGCATCTGGGCCTACAACGCTCACGCCATTGTCCAGGTGGTGAAGGAACGCGGTCTGCGGGACAACATGACGATCGTCGTGTTCGACGCCGCTCAACTTGCCTTGGATGATCTGGCCAATGGCGAGATCGACGCGATGGTCGTACAAAATCCGTACCAGATGGGGTACCTGGGAACGCAACTGATGAAAGCGCTGATCGAAGAGGATCATGCGAAAATCGCCGAAATGTATCCAAACTATGACCCGGAGACCAAGCAGTTCTCGGGCGATGACGCGGATATCTATACCACCGAACTTCGCGTGGTCGTGCCGGACGAGGGCTCACCGCTTACGGCGGATATGTTCAATTCTGACACGCGGTTTTTCAAATACTCGGAGTTCCAGGACTGGCTGCGGGAGCGGGGCCTGAAGGGTTCGTAATGAAAAACGAGTCAGCTGCGAATACCGCGTCGCTCAACTTCGCAAAGCGCTACCGCAATGAGTTGGGTTTGGTCGTCGCGATTCTTTCGGTCGTCTTGCTGGCTATGTTATTCAGCAATCGCGTGCGGATGGCCTACGTCGAGGATCTTCGAGCGGGACGCGATTACGTCCGTCACACGCTCTTGAGCTTGCGGGGCGACGACACGGCCGCCTCCGAGATCACGGTCAGGCCGATGCGGAATGCCCAGGACATCCTGCGGGAGACATCTTTGTTGGGCATCTTCGCGCTGGGTGCAGCCATCGTCATTATCTCCGGAGGCATCGACCTCTCAAGCGGCTCGATGATCGTGTTTTCCGGTTCAATCTGTGGCCTGATGATGTTGTTGCTCGCACCGATTGGTGAAGACAACCTGCGCGATGCCCGGGACGTCGGGATTGTTGTTGTCAGTATCGCAATCAGTACGACGATGCTCGTGGGATTGATGGTCGGCACCATGCACGCATGGCTCATCACCGTGGTCCGACTACCTCCGTTTGTCGCCACATTGGCTTCGCTGGTTGGGCTTCGCAGTCTCGCCAAGATTATGAATCAGGCCGTTACAGCCCAATTGGGCGCTCAAGTCACGAAGGTGCGCGCGGACGATGTCACCTTCGAGCAGCTGCGACAGTGGTGGGTCGCGCCGGTGGTCTTTCTGGTGTTGAGTTTGGCCTGCTGGTTCTTGATGAATCGCACGGTCATCGGACGGCACTTGTACGCGATGGGCGGTAACGAAGAAGCCGCTCGACTCAGCGGGATCCGCACGGATCTGCTGAAGTGGTTGGCCTATTCGATGGGTGCATTAACGGCGGCGATTGCGGGCATACTCTACACCGCGAAAGTCGGCGCGGCCAATCCCTCAACGCTCGCGGTCGGCTACGAACTCAATGCCATTGCTGCCGCGGTCGTCGGCGGCTGTAGCCTGCAGGGTGGCGTCGGACTCATTCCCGGCGTCATGCTAGGCGTCCTGTTCTTGAGAGTCGTCATCGATGTTGTCGCCAAGAGTGTCGGTTCCGGCTCGGATGATTACCAAGGCTTGATCGTGGGTTTTCTGGTCGTGCTGGCGGTCGGCTTCAATGAATTGAGGAGACATGCCGGTGGCACTCGCAAAGAATTCTTCCCCGGTGTCTTGGGCATCCTTACCATCCCGGTCTTGTCACTGCTGGTCGGCGGAGTCTTTTTTGTGTTCTTCGTGCTCAAACAAACGACCCAAGGGCCCGACCAGGGAATCGATCCTCGATTGGCAGGACTCGTTGCGGGCGTGATCATTGCCGTCGTTTGTGTGATTATGAAGTATTTCGAAGTAGCCCGATCCCGGCGAACATAAAATTCTATGAATTCCAGTCCCGAGTCGATCATCTCGATTCAGAACGCCACCAAACGCTATCCAGGTGTGGTCGCGCTGGATGAGGTGTCGGTCGACATCCAAGCAGGCGAGCTGCATTCGATCTGCGGCGAAAACGGTGCCGGCAAAAGCACCCTGATGAAGATTCTTTCGGGAGTGATCACGGACTACGAAGGCAGCGTGCTGCTACGCGGGCAGCCAATTCACTTTCGCGGCACACGGGATGCCGAGGAAGCCGGGATCAGCATCATCCACCAAGAGCTGAATCTGGTCGAGGAGCTTTCCGCGGCCGCAAACGTATTCCTAGGGCGAGAACACGTCAGTGGAATTGGACTGCTGAACAATCGGCGAATGAACGCCGAAACACGGGACCTGCTTAACGATTTAGAGTGCCACATCCATCCACAGGTACTTGCCGGTTCGTTGCGCGTCGGTGATCAACAACTACTGGAAATCGCCAAAGCGCTCTCGCTGAAAACGGACATCCTCATCATGGACGAACCGACCAGCGCATTGACCGAAGCTGAAGTGGAGCGGCTGTATCGAGTGATCGATCGTTTGCGAGCCAGAGGCGTCACGATTCTGTACATTTCGCACAAAATGGAGGAAGTCTTCCGACTCTCAGATCGAATCACGGTACTGCGAGACGGGCAGCTTGTCACAACTGTAAATCGCCAGGAGACCTCCCCACGCGAAGTCACGCATCTGATGGTCGGCCGCGAGATCGAAGAGGTCGACCTAGGGGACAAACGTGAAATCGGCGATGTGATTTTACAAGTCGAGAATCTGTCGTTGCCTTGGCCGGGTCATGCTCGAGCATGGCGACTGAAAGATATTTCATTCACGCTCCGGCGTGGCGAGGTTCTTGGCATCGCTGGCCTGATGGGCGCCGGTCGGACAGAGCTGCTCGAATGCTTGTTCGGTGCCAGTGAGGAGAAACCCAAAGGTCAAATCTATCTGGATGACAAACCGGTCCGGTTCCGGAATCCCAATAGGGCGCGTCGGGCCGGGGTCGCGATGGTCACCGAAGACCGCAAACGATTGGGCGTATTCGCGCAGATGTGTGTTCGCGAAAACATGAGCATCTGTATTCTCGATGAAGCGGTGGTTGCGGGTGCCGTCAGCCGCTCGAAGGAATCGGCGATGGTTCGTCAATCGATCGATCGCCTCGCTGTCAAAACATCCGGCACCGAAGCCGCCATCACTAGCCTAAGTGGTGGCAACCAGCAGAAGTCGATCATCGGTCGCTGGCTGCTAACCGATCCGAAGGTTCTACTACTGGATGACCCGACTCGCGGCGTTGATGTGGGAGCCAAGGCTGAACTGTATCGCTTGATGGACCAGCTGTGTCGCGAGGGAATTGCGATTGTTCTCACATCCAGCGAGTTGCCTGAGTTGCTGACGGTTTCCGACCGAATTCTGGTTCTCGCGGAAGGCCGCATCACGGCCGAATTTAACAGAGACGAGGCGACCGAACACAAAATCATGGAGGCCGCAACACTTACGGCAAAGTGATGTGCGGATGTTGGACTTAACGGATCCGATCGATCACGCCGCTCGAAGGAAGATCAACCATGTCCTCGACCGACCCTTTTCTACGGGAACACTTAGCTGTCACCCGACGATTCTTTAGCCAACTTGCCTTGGGAGGAATTGGCCTCTCAGTGCTGCCCTCGTGGCTTCGCGCCGAAGATCTGCCTCCCGAGTGTGCAAAAGCGTGTGAGTCCTTCCTGAATCAGATGGAGTACCTCACACCCCAGGAGGAGTTTGGCAATGTATCGCGCGGCAATCCGCGTCCATACGATCTAAGCGACGAGAGGAAACGAGAGGTTGGTCTCACTCCAGCAACTTGGCAATTGGAAATCGTCTCAGACGGCGACCATCCGGCGGATATCGAGCGGCCGTTAACAAAAGCCGACGGGACGGCCATCAACTGGCAAATGCTCATGCGCTTGGCCAAAGAGCACACGGTCAGCTTTGCCAAGGTGATGACATGCAACAACATCGGTCGACCACTCGGAATGGGCTTTTGGGAAGGCGTACCGCTACGTGAAGCGATTTGGATGACCAAGCCGAAAGGCAACCTTCGTCGCGTCTACTACAACGGCTTTCACAATAACGATCCGAAGCAGATATTTCGCAGCTCATTGCCCATCGGCCGCGTGCTTGAAGATCCGTTCGACCTTCCGCCGGTGATTCTCTGCTACAAACTCAACGGTCAGCTGCTCAACGGTGAACGTGGTGGACCGGTTCGGATCGTGGTGCCCGAAGCCTATGGTTTCAAATCCGTCAAATGGCTGCAACGAATTGTGCTCTCGAATCTATTCCACGCAAACGATACATATGCAGATGGCAACAACGATGTCGATAGCGGAATGAAGACGTTCGCGCGAAATTTGCTGAGACCGGATGCGATTACGGCCGGCCAACCGATCCCCTTAACTGGCTATGCTCAGGTTGGCATCTCGGGCCTGAAGCGGGTGCAGACCTCGATCATGCCGAAGGATCAGGAGTGGCCGAAAGAGGATCCATACTTCAAGACGGCACAATGGACGGACGCGCATATCCTGCCGCCGCCAACAACCTGGGGTGGTGATCTCCCGGACGAAACGCTACCACCCAATCTGCACGGTTTCGAAGCGTCCGCGGGCCGACCGATTCGTTGGCCGTTGCGACTGGCGATGGCCCATTGGGCGACGGTGTTGCCCGGCCTACCGGCTGGAGAGTACACACTGCGATGTCGAACGATTGACGAAAAGGAATATGCGCAACCGATGCCTCGTCCCTTCCTTAAATCGGGACGCAACCGAATCGAAGAGGTCTCGATCGTCGTGGACGCTTGACCGCACCTTCTCTGGGAAAGCATGCAGGTTGCGCCGGTGTGAGCATGTCACACCTGAGTGAATCGGTTGGCGAGACTGGGAATCGCGGCCGTCATCGCCTGTTCGACGTGCTCCACGAAGATGAACTCCATCTCATCACGCACTTGCCCAGGTAGCTCGACGACATCTTTTTCGTTGGCCTTGGGCAAGACCACCCTGCTGATTCCTACTCGGTGAGCCGCCAATACCTTCTCTTTGATACCTCCGACAGGCAGCACGAGTCCACTTAAGGTAATCTCTCCGGTCATCGCAGTATCGGCGCGAACCGGTTGGTGCGAATAAAGAGACGCGAGCGCGGTCGCCATAGTGATTCCAGCGGAAGGTCCGTCCTTCGGAGTCGCACCCGCTGGCACGTGGATGTGAACCCCGCATTCAAGCGCCTGCTTCTGGAGATTGAACTCGGCCCACTGCGAACGCATGAAGCTTTGCGCCGTTCGCGCGGATTCTTTCATCACGTCGCCAAGCTGGCCTGTCAGCGTCATTTCGCGTGTATCAGGCAACAGCACTGCTTCCACGTAGAGTACGGTGCCGCCAACTGGCGTCCAAGCCAATCCTGCTGCAACCCCCGGCGGAGATGAAGATCGCGCCGCTTGGTCCAGATACCGCTCAGGCCCCAACATCTCAAGCACCTGTTGGTCGTCGATCGATAACGGTTCTGACCTACCTTCAGCGAACTGCGTCGCGGCCTTACGGCAAACACTACCGATCACCCGCTCCAATTCCCGCACGCCCGACTCACGAGTGTACGATCGAATCATTGTGCTCAATGCGGCGTCTGATAAATGAAGCCGATCGTCAGCCAAGCCGGTCTGCTCAAGCTGTCGTGGCAGCAAATAACGACGGGCGATCTGCAGCTTTTCATCGTCGCTATATCCCGAGACTTGCAGCACCTCGATGCGGTCCAACAGCGGCTGCGGAATCGTATCCAGTGTGTTCGCGGTGCCGATGAAGAAGACTTGCGACAGATCGAAGGGCAGATTCAAGTAGTTGTCTCGAAACTGATAATTCTGGGCGGGGTCGAGAATCTCCAATAAAGCCGCCGCTGGATCACCACGAAAGTCACGGCCCAGTTTGTCAATTTCATCCAACATCAACAGTGGGTTGCGCACACCCGCGCGCCGGACTGCCTGTATGACACGCCCCGGCATCGCACCAATGTACGTGCGCCGATGGCCCCGCAACTCGGCTTCATCTGACAAACCGCCAAGGCTTTCACGCGCGAACTCTCGTCCAATCGCCTCCGCGATCGATTTCCCGAGTGATGTCTTGCCGACTCCAGGTGGTCCAACAAAGCATAACACCGGCGACTTGGCCGACGGATTGAGTTTCATAACTGCCAGATGTTCGATAATTCGATCTTTCACATCATCAAGGCCGAAGTGATCACGATCCAGAATTTCGCGAGCTTGCTGGAGATCAATTTTGTCGTCCGTCGTCTTCTGCCACGGCAGCTCGGCGACTAGTTCAAGATAGCTACGCGTCACTTGATAGTCGGGCGAAGCGGATGGGAGCCGCTGAAGCCGATCCAGCTCCCGCTCTACTTCGCGTTGTACGTCGGCAGGCAATCCTATTTCGTCAATCTGGCGTCGCAACTCGTCGACGTCAGCCTGTTCCGGGTCCCGCTCACCCAACTCCTCTTGAATCGCTCGCAGCTGTTTGCGCAGCAGATATTCACGCTGCTCGCGACTCATTTCAGTTTGAGCCTGATCGGCAATCTGCTTGCGCACTTCCAAGACTTTGACCTCGTGCGCAAGAAAGTCGTGCATCAAACGAAGAGCGCCTGACTGCGATTCGGCAGCGAGCAGCCGTTGTTCATCCTCGAGGCTGAGCGACAGCAGCGCGCTGAGCACATAGACCTGGTGAATCGGACTGTCAATCCGGTCGACCATCTGCTGCAGGGCGACCTTCGCCTCCGGATTGATGGTTTCCAAGACTTGTTTGGCGAGATCAAGCACTTCGCGATGGAGGGCTTCAGACTCGGTATCCAGGTCACTCGGTTTCGGAATCGGCGTTACTTCGGCTCGCAAATAATCAGTTGTTGAAGGATCATGCTTCAGACTGACTCGCTCCAATCCCTGAACGATGATTTGAATGGCATTTTCCAACCGAGCCATCTTCTTGATGACAGCTCTTGTCCCAATCGTGAAGAGGTTGTCAAAGGCTGGTTCTTCGACCTCATCATCAAGTTGGGACACGATCACCAGCGTCTTGTCTTCCGTCGACATCGCGGCTTCGACCGCATTCACGGACATCGACCGGCCGACCACCAGTGGCAACATCTGATGCGGAAAGAGAACATTACTCTTCAACGGAAGCACCGGAAACGTTTGGCGATCCTCCGCTTGATTCATACTGTCGAACTCCCGGGTGTTATTAAGACCAAGAACATTCCGTCGCGGTATTCGCTCCGAATCTGCGCGTGTGTCAGCTCCAGCGGCAATTCAACCGAACGCTGAAACCGGTTGTAGGAGATTTCCATCGAATAAGCTTGCTGGTCCTCGAGAACCGAGAAGTCACGGCGAATGCCGGTCACGATCAGGTTGCGATCCTGAACACGCAACTGGATGTCATCGGCCCCCACGCCCGCGAGGTCAAACTTGACCAACCAGCTATCTCGGCCGCGATAGATGTCAACGGATGGACACCAACATGCGTCGCCGAAATTCTCCGACGAGACGTCGAAAAATGATTGAACCAACTTGTCAAACTCACGCGACATACGTTTCCCTCAATTTCGACTACCAGTTGCCGTCGACGGCGGCGTCACTGACATTGTAGCGGCTGCGGTTCTCGGAGGGAAAAGCAGATAGCGTCGCGGACATCTCGTAGGCGCACGAAAAAAACCACGCCCCGTTGGTCAACGAGGTCGTGGCTTGACTTGCCTAAGTCGGTTTTAACGATCCTTCAAGATGATGAAACGTGTTCCGACGTTGGGAACCTTGACCGTGAGTGGAATGCCACGATCGAGGGAGCCCCGTTCGATCTCTTCTTCGAATTCATCAACAGACACAACCGGTTGCCCACCGACCTCGAGAATAAGCATGCCACGGGCAATTCCACTGCGAGCTGCAATGCCGCCGTCATCGACTCCCATGACAACAACACCCTCGTCATCATCAAACTTGAATCGCTTCGCGTTGTCGTCGTTGACATCCGAGATTCTCATTCCTAGAGCTTCCTGATCGACCATATCGTCATCATTCGGGACGTCCGTTCGGCCGGCGATGACCGTTGCGTCTTCCGGCAAAGCCTCGGTCGTCACCGTCAGCTTCATCTTGCGACCACGCCGAATCACGCTGACGGGTTGACGACTTCCAAGCTCGGCTCGCTCAACAGCTCGTTGCAGCTGGGTTGGCCCGCCCACCGACTGGCCCGCGAAATGCGTGATCACGTCACCAGGGCGGAGGCCGGCTCGCTCGGCGGGAGTATCGTCACCCACCTGCTGTACGATAACGCCGACGGTTTGCGTATCAATGCCAAGGGTGTCTGCAATGTTCGGGTCAACCGGAGCGATTCCCACACCAAGCCAAGCACGCTTGACCGAACCTTCGCTGACGAGCTTGTCGGTGACCCACTTGGCGAGATTGATAGGAATGGCAAAACCGATGCCCTGGTAACCTCCTGAGGATGAAGCAATGGCTGTATTGATGCCAACGATCTCACCACGAAGGTTGACCAACGGGCCGCCAGAGTTCCCCGGATTGATCGCCGCATCCGTCTGCAGAAAGCTTGCACGCTCGGCAGATCCCAACGAACGGCCCTTGGCACTGATGATCCCGGCACTTACAGAAGCTTCGAGTTCGAATGGGTTGCCAACAGCCAGGACCCAGTCGCCAATGCGAACCTTATCGGAGTCACCTAGCTTGGCGGCCTTCAATCGCCCTGCCCCTTTGATTCTCAAGACGGCGAGATCCGTCTTTGGGTCTGTCCGAATATCTTCGGCATCAAGCACGCGACCATCGGGCAACTCGACCGTCACGACATCCGCGCCCGTGACGACGTGGTTGTTCGTGAGAATCAAACCATCTTTTCCAATGACGACGCCCGATCCAGTACCTTCACGCCGCCGCGGCATCCGATCAAACGGAATCATGTCTCGATCAAAGAAGTCTTCGAAGGGCGTGCCGCGGAAGGGATTTTCACCTCGGCGATCGCCACGAACAACGCGTCGATTCACACGCGATTTGATTTTGACCACGGTGGGCAGCACTTGATCAGCCGCGCTTCGAAACGCTTTCGATAACGATTCGGCTTGCCCTACCGCTTCGACCGTTGAGGAGTCAGACCGTTGCTGACTCACGGCTGAACTAATAAGCATCGCCGCAACAACGGAAACCGGTACCAAGGCAATCAGGACGTTATTTCTTTTCATGTCTCTTTCTCTCTCCATTAACCCGAAGTAACTCAAATGACCGCCAGTGCTGACGTCTGCGTTTTCGGCATCGAGCTAACCCGCCGTCGTGTGCTAGTTCGGCCGCAAGTGACGCTGCAATGCGATGCCCAACCTCTTAGCTCGTTTCAGAGCCTTGCCTCAACCTCCTACGTGTTGCCGCTGTCCGGCCGCTCGGAAGCGGAATACGAGTTGTAAAATAAGTTACGCAATGCGGTGCAGATACCCCAGAGCGAAATCTGTTAACAAGCCCGAGGTACTATAGCGACCGCGACACCCGGCGAAAGGATCCGGTCGGAGTCGACGCAAATCGCGGCGCTAGCGGGATTTTCACCGTTGGACTGTCAAAAGGTGGTTGCCAACGTCACGCGAATCTGGCACGAAGAATCCGTTTTTTTCTCGGGCATCCTCCAATCGGACAACCTGGGACGAGCTGTTTCGCTCGAAAACACGCGACGCTGACTCTATACGGCGGTCATCACTAACGAGTTTCGCGGAAGCCAGGGGTTTGATTCGGTTATCGCCTAAACGTGCTCTTCCGGGGGCCGCGGACACCCATCGACAGCTAGCAAAAAATCTCAGATTTTCCGAAAAGTGAACGGCAGCAGTCGTGTGGAGTGCTGTAGTTGGCTGATGAAGGGCCAGCGTCGAGCCGGGAATCGCTGTCCGCGCTCGTCACCGCTGTTGGCAGCCGCAATTATAGTGGTGTTCTTTCCGAAGTTTTTAGATAAGTTGAAGGCCTTCGACGCAAGCGGGTGAGGAGAGGAGTATCGTCGTGCTTCGGCTGGTGCTGGTTACCGTCGCCGTTTTTCTGTTCGTGGGAGGAGTCCGCATTCAAGCGGAGGACTCGCTGTATGCTGGTTTTGCAAAGGCCGACATTACGCCGTCGGTCGGAGACGACGAAAAACCAGTCTGGCTTGCTGGCTACGGCTGGGGTCGAGCAGCAACAGGAATTCACGACCCGTTGCACGTGACCGCCGTTGTGCTCACATCCGGTGAACAACGAATCGCACTGGTCACTCTTGATCTGATCGGACTGCCGCTGCCAACTGTCGACTTGATGCGTGAGCGGCTTGACGAGTTCGACTATGTGATGGTCAGCTGCACTCACAATCACGAGGGCCCCGATACGATCGGCATCTGGGGTCGGACGCCGTTGAATCGCGGGGTTGACGACGAATATGTGAAAGCTGTCGTCGACAAGACCATTGATTGTGTCGAGCGGGCCTTCGAGTCGAGGGTCCGGGTCGAAGCGCGATTCGGTTTGGCAAAAGATGACATGCTGATCGGCGACAGCCGAAAACCACAGGTCAAGGCATCAACGATGCGCGTGCTGCGGTTTCAGCAACATAACGCTCCGAATCGGACCGCTGGGATTCTCGTGCAATGGAATTGTCATCCCGAGGCGCTCGGCTCAAAGAATACTCTCGTCACCGCCGATTTCCCATCCGCGACGATTGCCAAGCTAAAGCGCAAGTACGACTGCTCGGTTGCCTATTTCTCCGGCACTTTGGGCGGGCTGATGGCGCCTCCGCGAGGAGTGATTCACGACGAACAGGGCGTGGAACTGAAAGAAGGTCAATTCGAATTCGCAAGGCGTTACGGTGAGCAAGTTGCCGAGCTTGCCGCAAACGCCATCGACAAGGCATTGCCGATCCGCCTGACTCCATTTCACATCTCGACGCAACGTGTTGCGATACCCGTGCAGAATCCGCTCTATCGCACGGCCAGTCTGCTTAAACTCGTATATCGTCAGCCGGTTCGATGGACGGGCGATTTTAACGTCACGGACAAGCCGGTCACCGCCTTCACACCCAAGGATCAATTTGGCATCGCGACTGAAGTGGCATGCTTGGCGCTAGGCGAATTGCAAGTGGTCTGCATTCCAGGTGAGATCTATCCCGAACTTGTGCACGGCCGGATTCAAGAACCGGTTGATCCCGGCGCTGATTTTCCCAACGCCGAGAAGGAACCCAGTGTTGCGGACCTGATGGGTAACTCGCGTTGGATGCTGTTTGGTTTGGCCAATGACGAGATCGGCTACATCATCCCCAAACGCCAATGGGACCAAGCATCTCCATTCGCCTACGGACTACGTCGCCCTCAATATGGCGAGATCAACAGCTGCGGACCGGAGTCTGGCCCGATCATCATGCACGCCCTCAAACAACGCGTGGAAGCCCTTCAGGCCCAGCGAGAGGCGTTGTCGGATCACTCAGCGACGGGAAGAAAGTTGACCGCCCGAGCCGAAGGAACTTCGCCGGGTGAAGGCGGCAACAGGGTTCCTTGATCGGGACTCGTGCGTCGCGGCATGGGCATCCGAATCCCAACTCCGATCTCTTTCTCGGCCTCAGCTGCCACGGGCTCAACGTGACTCGCGGGAATGATCGCCCCAGCCTCGGTCGCGCCCGCCAAACTGCCGCCCGCTCGCACCACGGGTGCTTGATGAGTCGCGCCGTCTTGGGGCGCGATCGGTGCCGCCTGGACGGGTGGCATGAGATTCTGCTGAACGGGCGGGGGATTGGGTACCAACATGCCGGTACGAAATCCTCGCTGAGGCGCAGTGCGCCGCGTTGGCATCGTCCCAATCTGCGGCGTCAGTTGGTTCAGCATCTGACGAGCCGGTTCGAACGACGGATTGATGCGCAGAGCTTGTTCGAAATGCTGGGCGGCCGCTTGAACATTGCCACGTTGTTGCAGCATGTATGCGACATTGTAGTAAGCGACATCTGCTCCATGGGCCTGTTGCAGCAATGCAATGGCTTCCTGCGTTCGATTGGCTTCGACCATGACGGCCGCGAGATTGTTGCGGTAGAGCTTGCTGTTAGGTTTCAGGCGAATCGCTGTCTGCAGTGACGCGATTGACTCGTTGATGCGACCAGCCCGCGCTAGACAGAGCCCAAGGTCATTGAGAATGACGGGATCGTTCGGATGATGCTTTGACGCGGCCGTGTAGATATCGAGTGCAGCGTCCAAGTCACCGATGCGATGATTGAGTCGTCCGAGGCCAATCAATGCCGATCGATTGTTCGGATCCAACTCCAACAGTCGATTGTACTGGTCAATCGCGGCTGGCAACCGACCTTGCTGCTCGCAGAGGGCAGCCGCCGACAGGAACAGCTGAGGTTGAATCGGTCCCGGGTTGTGCCTCAACTGTGTCGGATCGCTGGCAGCTACAACATTTGGTTCTATCTGCAGGGCACCCTTGATGGAGTGTGCAGCACTTCGCAGTTTTTCGACGTGACCCGTTGCCGACGCTTGCGTCACGTCTGGCAACTTTGCCCCACTACGGTCAGTCACGTAGACAGATGGAGGCTGTTTGACGGAGAAATTTGCGCCATCAGAGGAGAGACCGCCCGGCGTCGGTTTCGCCATGGAATCGAGCATCTCAGCCTGATCCGGCCCGCTCTTGCAGCCGGAAAGACTGATTCCGAGCACAACGACAACTGCCTGCGACCAAATGATTCTCGACACGTTGTACTCCCTGTGCTTCCTTGCAAACCCAATAGCGATCAACAAACCTCGCTGTATACTCTGCATCGACTCAGGTTGGGGCTTGCTTGAGATCAAATTGGAGAGATGTGCGGAGTTTAACGATCAACGGCTATTGCCAGCACCCAATAAGAAAAGCCCGGTGCATCAGCTGATCCACCGGGCTTTCGGTTTCCTTCTCGATTACGCTCGAGGTTTACCCTCCACTCAAGCTACCCGCCTGCCGAAATGCTGGCAACCGAGGATCTGGAATCGTCGATCGACTCTTGCGGTCAATCGTATCGACGTATTCAGCCGGCAAGCCACGAGGTTCGACCGTCGTTGGCAACACAGCTGGCATCGGTTGATCCGGCAGCAGGCGCGCCAGTGCTTGTTGAACAGAATCCAGTCGCTGCTCGGATCGGTTTGGATCGATCGACTGCACGACGTAGATGGCTTTGTACTGCTCGGGTGAATTCGTGAGAATCCAGTAAAGCTTTCGCTCGCCAGCTTCGTTCAACACATTGGTCTCGTGGTGGAAATAGTACTTGCCGAGGGTGGTTCTCATGCGCCAGCCTGCCTGTTCCATCGTGGCAAAGGGAGCAACAGTCGCTCGACGATCCACGGTCGAGAATGGTTCGGGCCAGCAGTGATTGCGGTGGAAGTCCAAATGGACGCGGTGCCAGAATTCATGCCAGCCGGCCTGGGCCGACGACAATGACACCAGAAGGGCCAAACAGGTCAAAAGAGCGGTCCTGACTCGCAGCATGGTATGCATCTCCGTCTGCATCTGCAGCAGGAAGGTTAAGTTCCTGATAATCCAAGGCGTCGCAGGCCATCCTGCCCAGCGCTCAAGGACTGACGATTTTCATTAAGCTGTGCAGCGGCACGCTAGCGTTCGCACCGTTTCACCGCTTTTGTTATCGGACACAGAGGTAGTCCGATCGTGAACCATTCGAATCGGGCTCACCCGACTGCTCCAAGCCGTCCGTTTTGCCTAATCGCGAAAGCGGACGTTTTCGGCAACCTCACTTCTTAGTTCGAACTAGCCGCCCTTCATGGCCGGGAACATTTCGCGAATCATCGTGATCGCGGCCGGTCCCACGAGCACCACAAAGATACCCGGGAAGATGAACAACACGAGCGGGAAGATCAACTGGACGGCGGTCTTGGCAGCCTTTTCTTCAGCTAGCTGCTTGCGACGAGTCCGCATCGAATCACTTTGAACACGCAACGCCTGGCCGACGCTCGCTCCGAACTTCTCGGCCTGAATCAACACAGAAGCCAATGCTCGTAGATCGTCGACACCCGTTCGACTACCTAGGTCCTGCAACACTTCGCGTCGAGTCTTACCCATTTGCAGCTGAAAGTTAGCGATGGCAAACTCTTCGGCAATGATACGGTGAGACTTCTTCATCTCTTCGGCCACTTTTCGCAGAGCCTGATCGAGACCGAGACCGGCTTCGACACAGACGACCATCAGGTCAAGGGCGTCCGGCAGACTGAGGAAGATGGCTTGTTTTCGACGACGCGCAAAAAACCAGACGATCATGTCGGGCAGATAGAACATCGTTCCCGCGGCGGCAACCACGCGCATCAGGGCTGCTTGACTGAATCCGGTAAAGAGAATCGAGCCACCCGCGATCACGAATCCAACGCAGAGCCCAACGAACTTCATCGAAAGGAACATACCGGGAGCCGCTTCGGTACGGAAGCCAGCATGATCAAGCCGCTGTTTGAGCTTTCCCTGTTCCGCATCCGATTTGGGTTGCAACGGCTTAGCGAGTGTTGGCGAAGCCTTCTTCAGAGCCTCTGCGACCGAGTCGGCCTTTGTCGATGACTGCTTTTCCAGCGCTCGCTTACGCGGGTCCTTAAGTTCGCTAAGTCGCTCCAGGGCACGCGTTTTCCGCGACGCCATGAGATCCATCACGAACCAGGCACCGGCTGCGAAAGCAATGAAGACCGCGCCATAGACTAAGACCGATGAATTCAGGAATGCGATGACCATCGTTTTGTGTCTCTTTCTCTTTCTCTATCCTTCGCTGTCCGCCGAGCGAACGTGGCTTGGTTGATCACACCTTGATGTTGACGATCTTCTTGATCACGACGGCACCCACTAGCTGCAGCACAATCGCCACCGCGAGCATTTGCTTGCCGAGGGGGTCTTCGAAGAGCATCATCGCGTACTTGTAGTTCAACTTGAGCATGACCGCGAAAAGCGACGGCGGCAAAGCCAATAGCACGATACCGGAAAGACGACCTTCACCGGTGAGTGCCTGAACCTGACCGTAAATCTTGAATCGTTCGCGGATCAGATATCCGATCTTGTCGAGAATTTCAGCCAGGTCACCACCCGTTTGTCGCTGCAGAATGACCGCCGTCGCGAAAAACCTCAGGTCGAGGTTCGGTACGCGTTCGGCGAGAGAATCCAAAGCCTCGTCCATCGGAATACCGAGGTTTTGTTCCTCGAAACAACGTCCGAATTCCGTTGAGATCGGATCGTTCATTTCGCTGGCGACTAAACTGAATCCGGAACCCAAACTGTGTCCAGCACGCAGTGCTCGAGCGATCAACTCCAAGGCTTCGGGAAGCTGTTTCGCGAATGCCTTCTTCCGACGATTTCGGGCCATTATGGCAAGGAACAGTGGCATCGAGCCAAGCGTGACGGCAACCAGCGGAGCATAAATCGGAGACAGCGGCGTGAGCAGCATCACGAATCCACCAGCAACGGCAAGCCCTGCGGAGACAATCATGAATTTGCCCGCCGAAAGTGGCAAGTTGGCCTGCTCCAACAGCAGCGAAATATTCAAGAAGCGAGATAAGAACTCTTCGACGGCGCCTGGCACATCGTCCAAAGGCTTGGAGATGACCGTGGCATCTGCGTCGGATTGCTTCTTGCCTTTCGTTTTTCCGGTAAGTACGCCGAGTCGATCTTCGGCGACATTATCAGTGGTTCCACGAACTAGCATCGCGACTCCACCGACCAGAGCCGCTACGCCGACAAACGCGGAAATCGTAACTATCAGAGTAAGTGACATGTTGATTACCTGTCGAGTTGAATCCCATTCCTCACTGGTGGTTAGTCGTTCAGCATCACGCGTTCGCGGAAGGCACTGCTTGGCAGCCGAATACCGACCGATTCCAACCGCGGCATGAAGTTGGGCCGAATTCCGGTGGAGACGAATTTGCCTCGCGCCACACCGGATTCGTCAATTCCTTCTTGGACGTACCGGTAAATGTCCTGCATGACGACCGTTTCCTGCTCCATACCGACCACTTCGGTGATATGGGTAATTCGCCGTTTACCGCCTTGCAGTCGGCTGGACTGAATAATGACGTCGATCGCACTTGAGATTTGCTGTCGCATCGCCTTAATAGGCAATTCAAATCCGGACATCATGATCATCGTCTCCATACGTGCAATAGCGTCACGAGGTGTATTCGCGTGCAGGGTGGTCATCGAACCTTCGTGACCCGTGTTCATCGCCTGCAACATGTCAAGCGTTTCCGGGCCACGACACTCACCGATGATGATTCGTTCAGGACGCATACGAAGAGCATTTTTGACGAGATCGGTCGCCGAATATCGAAGGCAAGGGTGCGATCACGGCGACAGACCTCGTCAAAAACGCCCTGCGTATGCGTCCTGAACGAATCAT
>CAJHYQ010000599.1_pt1 | contig 43260 bp, 34 predicted proteins | sample 9198721 | NCBI WGS metagenome assembly CAJHYQ01 (sample SAMEA7708357, study PRJEB35096) | sediment metagenome | biome: marine neritic benthic zone biome [ENVO:01000025]; feature: sediment [ENVO:00002007]; material: shallow marine sediment [ENVO:03000034] sea grass bed [ENVO_01000059] ... | reverse complement strand
TTTCAGCACCGTGACCGAGCCAGTGACGAAAACTATCCTCCAACGACCGTGTCGTTTCGTCTTCCTCCAACTCGGCCAGCATCCACGCCAAAGCGGCAATCCGACGCAAGCGTGCCAGTGTGTTCGATTCACATAGCGCCGAGCACGACCAGCTGGACGTTGTCCACGATCAGATCGTCGGTCGACTCTCGTTCCTGAACACTCTGGCACGCTTGCGTCGGATTGCCGCTTTGGCGTGGATGCTGGCCGAGTTGGAGGAAGACGAAACGACACGGTCGTTGGAGGATAGTTTTCGTCACTGGCTCGGTCACGGTGCTGAAACGCGAAGAGGATTGGAAAGACTTCTGGTCGAAGTATCTCGTCACCGATTGGCTCGCCCCGACAACGACTATCTCTCGATGGCCGAGTTTGATCGGGAACGAATGATTAAAGAGTCGTTGATGGAACACATCATCACGACAAGCGTCGAGACTTCACAGACGGATCAATTCATCCACTGCGCTTTGAAAGATACCTCTGTCTCCTTGCCTGAAGACGAAGCAAACGCCATTGAGCTGCTACGAGCTGCGACGCAGGGCCGCACGTCAGACGCTTACGTCGCTTGGGAGCAACTGAAAGATTCGCTCGAGGACAAGCCAATCCTGTATGTGCCGCTGGCACGCGGTGGGGACGCCAAAGCGATCGTCAAAGTCCGCAACCGCCAGCAAATGTTGCGCGTGCTCTTGGCGTGGCTCCCACGGCTCGGGATGTTGAACGAGTCACGTGAGTTGGTCGACGTGATTCGAAAGATGGAACGTTCGACGCCCGCTGGACCCGGTGCCGTGACCGAATTTGATGACCTGTTCGAAGTCGGGTTTCGATCGCTTGTGGACTGCGTCATCCGCGCTACGAACGTGAATGAGACCGAGGATTTGGCTCCCTCTAAAAGTTCGGAGCAGACCGGTCCGCAGTTGGTGTCGTGTCTCGAAGGTATGACCGAGTCGATGCTCGTCACCTGGCTTTCACACAGCCGCACACTCCGCCTGTCCGTGTTGGAGAAAGCCAAGGGTGCCGAGGCCTGGCAGGATTTGGTTCGCTTCATCAAGACCTACGGCGAAGATGTCTTCACACAGCAGTTTTTGAGTCTGGCGAATGTACGAGGCATTCTCTTTCAAGGTGTTGATAACTGGTTGCAACAGTTGGAAGAGAATCCTCCCGCCGACCTCCAATTGCGGTTGCTTGATGAACTTGATCAGGAGTTGCCACGCGATGAAGCGGTGAAGTATCTGACGCTCGTGCTCGAAGCGATTGTCGAAAACTATGCCGAGTACCGCGATTACAACAGCACAACAACGCAGTCCGATCGTGGTGACTTGCTCTACAACTTGCTGGATTTTCTCCGTCTGCTGAGCAAATACGAACGCGTCGTGTGGAACCTGAAGCCTGTCGTGCTGGCCCATGAACTCCTCGTGCGACGCGGTTGCAACGAAGCGGCTCAAATGTGGCGCCGCGCGTTGTCCGACCGGATTTCAGAAGAAGCCGATCGTTATGTTAAGCGGCTGTCTCGATTGCAGCAGCGGTATGCGATGCAGCTTCCGACCATCGCCGATCGAGTTAACGAGCGATTCTTGCGCCCGCTGATCATCGATCGCATGCGGGCCTTGGTCGAACCGTCCATTGTCGAGCATTCCGAACGCGCTTTCGGCATCCTCGAAGACGAGTCCGCTTTGTTGTTGAAGCAACCGTCAGGGGTCGGATTCGAGCCGCCGGCCTGGTTGGCCTATCTGGAGGAGGAAGTGCGTCGCGTGCGGCAAACTTCGAAGTTCTTCGACGAGCAGCAGCTGTTCGAATCCCTGCTGCCGACAATCACCCTGTCGATCGAAGAGGTGCAGGAACAGATCGACACCTGGGGCCGTTATCCGGAAGACGAGTGAAAACGGCGGTTACGGCAGGGGGATGTCGGTCAACTCATAGTCGATTGGCAGATTAATAATGGCGGCCGGTGACTTGTACACCAGTCGGTGCCCTGTCAGATCGCCCTCGGTCGGAAAAAGATAGGCGTAGCCAACTTCGTCTTCCCGCTCGAGATACTTCTCAAAGTTCGGGTTGTCGATTCGCGTCCCGTCCGGTGCAACCAGATAAACTTCGTTGTTCGAAGCCCAGTCGAGATGCGACTGCAAGGAATCGTCGGCATCTTGAAAACGCAGCCGAATCCGGAACTCGTACAAGATTCCATTTTTTCTCACGCGATCGAGTGTCACGGTCAGACCACCCCGTTGCAGAACCTCGTTGCGAGCGTTCTCCAATTCGTCGAATTCGAATGTCTCCTCGCGGCCAGGTATCATCGCCGTGAACCGGCCTGAAAGTTGGGCGATCTTCTTGACGTCACGTCCGGGCAACTCGAATGGCATTTCCAGATCTTCGATCCCGGCCACAGTGCTCTGAACCGGCAGCTCCAACGCTCCCTGAACTGAGGCCGCCGCGATCGGATTCCCGTCGTCGCCGACAATCTCCAGGTCCCCATAAGCGTGACGAACCAGGATCGGAACAGTACGTGGCTCCCACAGCAATTCAAGTCGGATCCAAAGCGATTGGTCGTCAACATTCCGCAGGTTGCGCTTCGCCTCGAGATAGGTCGCAGCGATCCGGAAGGGCCCCGCATACGAGCCGGCATTCAAGCGATCTCCTTCGTTTCCGCGAGCAACGACGCCCAAGGTTCGCGTTTGGCCCACAAACGTGTAAACCGTGAGACCGGCTTGGTCGAGGATCGAGTCAAACGCCTCCCAGAATGGCTTGTCGTCGATATCCAAATCAAGCTGGACGTCATTCTGGCTTTCACCAAAGCGGTCACGAAAGTCGACGATGCGGTTCCCAGTTTGCTTTTCAATCTCGACCAACAGATCGGAGAAACCGTAGGTGCCTTTCAGCGTCAGTCGAGATGCGTCAGCCGTCGCGTTAGCGGCAATTCGTTCCAGCGCGAAGCGGACCCGGTTCAGACGTTGACTGACTTCGGCCGAAGTGTTCGCATCAACTCGCGGCAAGTGGCTTAACACGTCGATGCCAAGTTTGACCAACTGTTTTTCTGCGGCGACGCGTGCATCTTCATCCGCCGCGTCCAGCTGCCTGACCAGTCGTGGAACTTCCGTTTTTAAGTCGATCTCTGCGCTCTCGACTTGAGTCGTTAAGCAAGCAACGAGCAATGCGGCGGTGAACACAATGGGCCTCCCCAGTATCCAGTTTTGACGGTTGTCTGGAAGCTTCGGAATTTGTTGAGATCTTCGACGAGCCAACAGATTCATTCTACGGACAGGGCTCGGCGCAATCCAGCTTGGCCGAGGCTGCGAATCCGTGAGGGTTTCGATATTTGAGCCCGCCGGTTGTTCGCTAAACCTATTTCAAAAACAGAGCCTAGGCTTTTTAGGAGCAATTCACCCCCCCCCCTACAGATTCAGAATTCCTGCATGAGACTGAAAATGAGATCACCTAAAACGGTTTTGTTTCTCGCCTTCTTATCCGTGTTTTTGGTAACGCACGCTCACGCACAGACGATTGAAGTTTCGCTGAGAGGTCGATCGACGATTCAAGGCAAGCCAGTTTATTGGGACAATGGCTTTGTGGCGATGGTTGCGCGGGACGGCAAGATCGTCACGTTCCGTCCGTCCGAAGCTGAGAAGTTTCAACGAGTATCAAGATACTTCGACAGTTTTTCGCAATCCGAACTTCGCGGGCAGTTGTTGCGAGAATTTGGTGGCTCATACGACGTCTCGGGCACGGGTCAGTTTCTGGTTGTTCATCCAGCTGGCCAACGAGACCGCTGGGCTCAGCGGTTCGAGAAGCTGTACCGATCGATGGTTCATTACTTCGGGGCGCGTGGCTTTGAACTGAAGCGACCGGAGTTCCCATTCGTGGCTGTCGTTTTTCCAACCCGAGCTCGTTACGAAGATTACATGAACGAGCAGAAGGTTCGGCTCGGCTTCAGCTCGCTTGGATACTACGACTCAACTTCGAATCGGATTCACTTGTATGACTCATCGGGTGGATCGAAAGACCCAAGTCGCTGGTTTGTCAACGCAGAAACGATTATCCACGAAGCCGCTCATCAGACGGCATTCAACATCGGAATCCACAAGCGCTACGGCAACACACCGACTTATATCGTGGAGGGGATCGGGACTTTGTTCGAAGCGCGCGGCGTTTGGAACGCGCACCAATACCCGAACTTCCGTGATCGGATCAACCCGACCCAGCTCCGGATGTACAAGCAACATGTGGGTCGCGACGATTCGTTAGATATCCTGAATCAGCAGATCACAAGCGATCGTCTGTTCAAATACAACTCAGCCGCCGCCTATGCCCACTCGTGGGCGTTGACCTTCTTCCTGACCGAGACGGAGCCGCGTCGTTACGCTGAACTGATCGAGAAGATGAACAGTCGCAAGAACTTCCGTCAATACACGGCTGAGCAGCGGATGGAGGACTTTACCAGCGTCTTTGGAGATGATCTGAGGATGTTCGACGCGCGGCTGCAACGATTCGTCAGCTCGCTGAAGTGAAGATCCTTGCGAAGCGGGATCGGACGCAGAGCACGCGAGGGACCAACCGTCTTGGATCACGCGCTCCCTCGTGCAATCGTTTGGTTGTGATCCGACTTAGGTCGACTTGTCAATCAGATCGTCCAACGTCGCGTCAGCCGGATCGTCGTCTGGATTCTCGAAGTGGACTCGTGCGGTCTTGATCAGCAACGGTTCGTCCGAGTTGTACACCAGTCGCAACTGACCCGCGAATCCCCAACCGATGTGGTCATCACCTCTAATCACGACAAGCATCGTCATGGTTTCGCCGGCGGCAATCCGGATCGGGTCACTCAATTTGCGGTCGTACAGACCATGGTGGCCTGCCTTGGTTGAACTGTTGTGCGACGAGTCGAATGGGAACAGTAGGAAAGAGTCCACACCGGAGTAATCGGTGGTGGCGTCGCTCGCTTCGACGCGGAAATCCGATTCGGGCTTGAACTGGATCCGTTGAATCAGCGCATCTTCGTCCGTGTCATTCTCGATCCGAATCAACGCTTCGTTTTGCGTATCAGGAGGAATGACTTTCAACACGGTGTGGACGGCCAGCTGAGTGCTGTCAGGTTGATCACCTTCATCGCTTGAACCATCATCGGTAGAAGACTTTTCGTTGGGACTACGCACTGCCAATCGACGCAGCTCGATCATTTCCTTCTGAAAATCCGCAAGACGATTCTCGCTCGCTCGCGTCTCAGCCGCGGACAGGTCTTGCAGCATTCTCTTGGCATCAGTGTCAAAGTTGTCCATCGCTGTGACCAGCTGGTTGTTCCACGTATTCATCCGCTCGTCATTTCGATCTAGCGAGTCGGTGAATTCCTTCTGGAGCGCATTCCGCTTTTCTTCGTGAACGGTAATCATGCCCTGTAGTTCTTGCCCGAACTTCGTTAGCAGTTCGTCGCGCGTACTGGTGACCTGACCTTGAGTCACGACGTAGGCCCCGATTCCGATGGCGACGACCATACTTGCGATTGACAGAATTCGTCCGGTCCAATCTACCGATTGACGTTGCTGGTCCATGAATGGCCTCGTCAGCATTTCGCGGCTGTGTTGACTGCTGAGATAGAAGGGGTCAGACACGACCCTTCCCCACCTCAGTTCCAAGATACCGGGCCGCTGGCCGACGGTCTACTAGAAGCCAGCAAATCGGTCAAGCGCTAGCATTCGTAACATCAATGCCGCGAAGAAGTATCGATTGCGTAAACTTTGACGTGCGCTAGCGACAGCTACGTGGTGAGCCTTAGGTGACGGCGTCTCGCACAAACGGAGCGGCCAGTCAGCGAGTCAGTAGAGGAGCGATGGTTCGCGCTGGCGGTTGCCTTCACCGTCTTGCTGTCTGCCTATCAGTCGCTCCCCATTCGCCGTAGTCCGAAGCCGACGTAATGAAATCCGCTTTCTTCGTTTGTCAGCATCGCCCCACCCGGCGCTAAGTATTTGGCAATCACCTCAAAGGGTGGGAACTCATTGTTGGTCAACGCGTCGTCGAGTGCCTGGAAGAACGGATTGTCTTGTTTCATTTTTGAGATCTGTTGTCGTACCTCGTCTGAGTGCAACAGTTCGTAGCCGACACGCAGGGCCTCGTCGGGCCGCTCGAACGATACCATGCAGGCATTCTGGCCGCCTGGTTGACGCTTAATTTTGCTGGCGATCAAACGATAATCCAGCTCCTCGATCAGGCGACCTTTGGTGCCGTTTTGCGTCATGATCGCTTTTTCGATGAACCGCTCGCGATTTGTCATGACCAGGTAGTCGCCAACGATCGCTATGTTGCCGACAGGGCTCATGCGTCGACGTCGCGCTCGCCGCTCGCGGCGCCGACGTTGGCGTGCTGCCTCTTCTTCGTCTTCCTCCTCAAGAACGACATCATCGTTGGTGCCCGCCTCGCTCTCAGCGGAACGGTTCTTGATCTGATAGATCGTAACTCCGGCAAAGTCTCGCTTGGACAATTCGTCCGTAAACTTCTCCGCGACCTTGGCCAGCGTCGCTTGGAACGCTGATGGATCATTCAATTGGATACCAACGACGTTCGCTTGACTCTCTATTGTGATCGGTCTTTCATACCAGGAAGCAAGCGTGAAGCGACCCGTCATTGCTGCCAGCAACTCTTCTTCAAAATCGGCCCCAATCTGCTCCGAGACACGGTTATCTAGAAAGCGTTTGACAGCGCCCTCGCCACGAAAGCTGTCGACCAGTTCACTGAGCTTCGTGTAGGTGGTTTGCACGTCCCAGTTCCACGTTGCGTAGCTGGCGACGTCGGCCGGCATCCATGGTTCGGGGTCGATGGGACCGTTTTGCAGCGTGATCAACTCGAGAACCCCGTCGCGCGGTTGATCCAACAGGATGTGCGCGTGCGAGATCATGTCGAATTCACCGGCGCCAATCTGAATCGTGCCGCCGGCTGCCAACAGCCCATCCAAACCAATCGCGGGTAACAGGGCGAGCCCCGCTGCTGCGCCAACGTTGCCGCGCGTCACAGCACGCACAAAGCCAATCGGATCAACGTACCAATGTAACTGAGTTTCTGAACCGCCGTTGCAGCGGGTCATGACCGCTTTGAATGGTTCGTGGTTGGCCAGTGGGCCGACCTCCTCGTCCTCGTTGCCCTGCTGGTTGGATAACAAGGTCCCCGTCAACTTCAGATTGCTGGTAACCAACAACGCGTCTTCCAGCTGCACTTGAACCAGTTGTCGCAGGTCACCCGTGCTGCGTGAGTAAACTGTTGCTTCAACGCCTTCAATTTTTTCCTGAGACACCGAGAACCCACCATCGACGAGCGACTGTTGCGCTCGCTCGAGCAAGTCATCCAAGTCCTTCGGTTCGGACATCTGAATGAGCAACACCAACGCTGGCCGCCCACTCGGCACGCTGACCAAACCGACGGCGATCTCGCGGACCGCCAGATTGTTCAAGTCTTCGAGACTGATTCCAATCTGTTCCTGGAACTCGACGATCGATGGCGTCACCGATCCATAGAGATGTTGAATCACCGGCTGAACCTGTTCGTCTTTGATCATCAGGCCTAACGCCGACTCGTTGAATCGCTGACCCAACTCCGCCGCGTCCGGTAGTCGCAAGAAGGCGACGGTTGTGTCGGGGAATATCTGAGCAGCCGATGGACCGTCGCCACGAGCCGATTGACTTAAGGTCGGGGTGGCAATTAGCAGCGTTGCTGTCGCCAGCTGAAGAAGCAGAGGTTGTCGTTTAATGCGTCGCACTGGGGCCCCTAACCGGAATCTATTCAAAGTTTTTTTCTAACCGATCAAGTTGGCGCAGTCGGCATCCATCACGAATGCGTCGTAATTGTATACCTACGAGGCATGTTACTGGTTTCAGGCGTTCAAATCGCGACAAACAAGATTGGCCGGCAGGTTGGAAGATCGATTATACTGTGTAGATTATCGCCGCTGCCTTGCGTTATGCTAGCCGGTCAAGATGCGCACATCGCATTGCGATAAGGATCATGCCATGTCCACTCGAATGACGTTCCATCTGGTTGTCGCCTGCAGCTTGGGTCTGATTTGCGCTCCCGATTTGTTAGCGCAAGGGATCGGTTCGCGGGGGACGACTTCGTCCGGGGTCTTCGGCAATCGAACGGTGGGATCCGGCAGTTCCATTCGGGCCGGAAGTCGCAATGCCTTTGGTGGTGGTGGTCAAGGTCAGGGAGCCTTGGGAGGAACGTCGGCCGGTTCACGTATTGAGCAACTGATCGGTGGCGAACAGGTGGGTACGGTGACCGGCACGGAACGCTATATTCGCGGCAACCGCGATGCGGCTGCGTTTGTCGGATCGGACACGGCTGAAACGTCGTTTGTCGGCGCCCTGTCAGGCGGATCAAACCAGATACGTAGTGCGTTGGGCAATTTTGGTTTTTTGAATCGCAACCGACCGGACGTCAACAATGAGCAGCGTAATAATCGCAGCGTTAATATCCGGACCACGTTGAGTGTTGCATTTCAGTATCCCGAATTGTCTGAGAATGCGGTGCAGACGAATGCGCAGAAGCATCTGAATATCCCAGCCCTGTCACGCCTTGGTTCGATTGAGGTTGAGATGCTCGATCGTACGGCGACGTTGCGCGGTAGCGTGGCAACCTCTGGAGACCGCGAATTGGCTGTCCGACTTGCGCAGCTCGAGCCAGGGATCTCGCAGGTTGTTGATCAATTGACAGTGATCGAGACGGATTCGGAGACGGAATCCCCCTCCGACTCAAGGCGCTAGCTTGTCGATCACGTCTTGTTTGGCTCTGTCTCTGAACGTTGCTGCGGCGTTGCATGATGCGTTTTCGCATGGACGCGGGAATCTCGATCGTACTGGTTCGTATCGCGCGCTGCGGCTCCACGTTCGTTGTTCCGTCCTTGAGTCGCTCAATCTGACCTTGATCGAAGGATGCTTGTCGGACCGACGAGTCCTTCTTGTTGTCCTTGTCCGCCAAGTCGGTCGAGGCCTCCTCTTCCTTGCTCCGTTTACCCTTCAGCAAGTTTCTAGAATGGTCACCGACCAGCACCTGACCGTCGCTCGATTTGAAGATCGGCATCAAGCTGACGGCTCGCTGGCTCCCACCGACTCGGTCCCACGGGATCCAAATGCTGTACGACGGGCCGAATTCTGAAGCGCTGTAGTGCGAGGCAAATTTATCGGCGGGAAAAACGTACTTACGTCTCGGGACATCCTCATCTTGAGTCGCATCGTCGTCAAAGGCATACACGACCAACTCACCCTGCGCGGGCACGACCTTGTGATTCTGATTGTAGAAGTAGATCCGACCACCGAGGCCACGTGTTGGTTGTTGGTTGGGTCCGTAGACCACCGACTCGCTCCAGATCGATACGAGTTTCGCGGGGCGAGCCAACGTGATTTCTTTCTCGTCTGGTTTTTTCTTCAGCGGCCAGCCGGCCGGCATATCTTCCGAGATCGAACAACCGCTGATGGCTATGATTGCACCGACAAGTACCGCCCAACTGGTGTGGCGGAGAAGAGTCGTGCCGCGTCGCTGTGTGCTATCCATAAGATCGCCTATCGTCCGAATTTGAGCTTCTTGCGAAGTTTCGTCCAGGTGGATTCCTGCTTCGTCTGGTCGTCGGGAACGAAACTAGCCGGTGCCACATCGTCCGGAGTTGGTGGCTCGATGGGTTCCGAATCATCGAACAGATACTCTTCCGTGATGGTCGCCTCAGTGTTCTCGTCGACCTGCTGATCCTCTTGGGCCGTGACATGACGGAACCTTGACTGAGCTGCTGGGGCGTCCTTGGATGACTTTGACTTTGGCGAGAGCCACTGGCTCACACGTTTGGTCAATCGCCGGCCGGATTTGTCCGAACTCCTCGGTGGATTGACCTGCGGTGGTTCCGCAGGTCTCAACTCGGGTGCCGGTACCTCTTCGATCGACTTCAGGATTTGACTGCCGGTGCCGGTTGGATCAAGGTCGGGATAGATCAATTGTGTCAGGCTGCGACGATTGATTCCGCCGCTGGACAATTGCGTTTCGCCGTGAACGTCAATTACGTCGGCCAGGCACCAACTCATGCGTTCCGATTCGATTTGATTAAGCAGATCAGAGTCTTCTGTTTTACGTACGATGTGGGGCGTCATGATGATGAGCAATTCGGTACGTAGTTCGGCTTCGCTGTCGTAGCGGAACAAGTCGCCAAGCAAGGGAATGTCGGCCAGGTAGGGGACGCGACGTGATACGCTTTGTCGGTCCTTTGTGATCAAGCCACCCAGAATCACGGTCTGGCCGCTTCGTGCACTGACGGTCGTTTGCGCGACGGTCGTATCGATAGGTGGCTGTCGAATGACATCACCGAATTCGTTGACGGAGATCGGCACACCTTCGCTTTCATCGGCCAGCTCAGACTTTTCGGCGTCGATCTCCATCACGACCAATCCGTCGGGGCTGATTCGAGGCGTGACACCAAGGACGAGTCCCACGTTTTCAAACTCAGTGGGGGTGATCGTTTGTCCGCTGTTGAGGACCTGAACACCCTGAATGTACGGCACGCGTTGTCCGACCAGCACGAAAGCCGGCTGATTATTGAGTGTCATGACCTGCGGTCGGCTCAAAATGTCAAGTCGTCGATTCTCCCGCAAAGCACGAACGAGCAAGTTGACAGACTCGCTGCTGGCCGACAGTACCAAACCGCCGTACCCCAGCATGTCATTCGTTCTCGATAGTGCAAAACTGGTGAGAGCTTGTCCGGCCGTCTTCTCTCTGGTTGCCAGCGAGGTTGCGGAACTGCCGCTTCCCAGCGGGAAATTGTTGAAGTTGAAACCGGGGTTCACAATCTCACCGCCATTAGCTTGCGTGATGGCGACGCTACGATCGAAAAGAAGCGAGTCCTGGACACCCAACTCCACACCGACTTCCTCTTCGAACCCGAGATCCACCTCCGCAATCAGGACCTGAATCAACACCATCGGTGGCTGTTCATCCAACTCCTTGACGATCTCCTCGATTGCATCGAAGAATCTCGGTGTGGAGCTGATGATCAGGCTGTTGCTCACGACCTCCGGTACCACTACGACTTCACGTTCGATCTGTTCGAATGGGCTGATTTGCTCGGGCGCGACCTGTTGTATTTCGCGCTCGACGCGTAAGAACTCGTTAATCGCGGTGGCGACGTCCAAAGCCGGTGCGTTCTGCAGGCGGTAGACCCGACTTCTTCGCTGCGAAACATCGTCTGCATCCAGTCGCAGCAGGATGGATTCGACGACGAACAAGTCGGCATCGGCTCCTGTCGCAATGATGCTGTTGGTCCTCAGGTCAACTGAGAACCGCAATGGCACCAGACTGCTCTCCCCTGCTCCGGTCGCCGACTGAAGTGCTGGTCCGTCTTGCTGATCCGCTTCGCCAAATAGATTCGACAACATTTCCGCCAGGGAAGGCGCGTCACCGTTGAGGATCGTGAAGACCTTAATCTTCGCTTCGGAGGTCGGCAACTCGTCCAACTGCTCCACCAGGGCGGCGATCAAGCTCATGCTATCCGGGGGCGCTGTCACGACCAGCGAATTGGCTCGTACATCCGCGGCCACACGCACGTTGGTCAAGATGCCGGATTTGAGCACCTTGTTACCTTCCGCGTCCAGCGTCAGTCTGAGCATGGTGGACCGCGGTGACGCCATGCCCCGAAGCGCTTGGTTTTGACCTGTGCCGCCCAGCTGCTGAGCCTGCTGAGGGATGGCACCCGGGAACTGGCCCTGTTGTCCACCCAAGCCACCACGAGTCTGAGATGTATCGCCACGCAAGGTGGCCTCTAGGACTGGCCCAAGCTCTTCTGCGAGTGCATTTTTGAGTTTGAAGACGCGGACTTCATCGACGGCTTCACTGTCGCCCACGTCAATCCGTTGGATCAACTGCTCGACTTCCGCCATGTCACGGGGACTGGCGTAGACGATCAGGGCGTTGGATCGGAAGTCGGCCTGTATCTGGATGATCGGCCCCAAGCCGGTTCGTTCAGCAAAGAAGTTGTCGATCGTCAGCTGCGCGTCGGTGGCCGACATGTACTTGAGTCGAAAGATCTTGAACTGCGAAGTCGGCGCAACGGGCTGATCCAGGTCTTTGATCAATTTGATCGTGGCGTCGACCGATTCTGGTCGGCCGATTAACAGCAGAGAGTTTGGCTTGACCAAGGCGGTGATGCTGACAGTTCCACGTCGTGCAGCGAGAGCCGTCGTGTTCACCTGTGTGACCAACTCGGCCATCGAGGTACTGTTCACATGCTCCAGCGGAACAAGCTCGATCTTCGGCTCTGTAATCAGACTCAATCTTTCGATGTCTTCGATGATGCGAATCACGCGATCAACATCCGGCTTACTTCCTCGAATGATGATGGAATCTAAACCTTCAACGAAGTCGATTTGCACGGGTCCGATCAACGCTCCGCCAGCTGCGGCCTCATTGGGAACTTGAACTTCGACCTGATCATCACCCGCCGCTTGATTCGGTTGGGCGTTATCGACCTGGGCCACCTGGGTTGTCTTGGCTTCCCTGAGCTCGACAAATTCGCTTTGCGTTTTGGCTTCCGGATCATTTGTTTTGATCCCCACGACGTCGCCGCCCCAACGGACCTGTGACGAATCACCCCGACGTGCGGCCTGGAGCAACCTTGCGGCACGTGTAATGGTCTCTGGTTTGACATTACTGACAGGCATCAACTGCGTTGCCTCGACGTCAGAACGCTTGGGCTGGTCGAGCGAAGCGATAGCCTGCAGCCAACCCCGTACCAGGGCGTCGTCACCTCTCAGCTTGAAACTGCCAGAAGCCGGCGTGATGCGCAGCTCCGTTTGACCCTTACGCGCTGGTAGTGTGACGAGCAGGTCGTGGCTGTCATTCGCTTGAGTCAGCGTCAGGCGATTAGGTGTCATTCGCTCGACGGCGCGAACCAGTTGCTGCCAACTGATGTGTTTCAGCTGGGACTGAGCCAGACGAGATCCGTCGCCTGACCAGGCAAGAGAGCTTTTCGGTTTGGGAGCGTTCCTGTTGGGTTTGGCATCGCGGCGGGTCTTCGCCACATGCTGCATCAACCAACTCCGAACCTCCGACTGCACATCGCTTGGTGCGTGCACAAGGATCTGCCTGGTTCGTTGATCCATGCCGATTCGAACGCCGGGTTGCGATCCGAACTTCTGTCGCATGGATGTGATGGTGCTTGACAAGTCACCTTGAGGCAACGGATAAGCTTGGAGTTTGGTCGCATTGTCCTCGGTGATGGCATCCGTTGCGGCCGGCTTAAGCAGCGATCGCATATACTGAGCGGCAAAGGACTGAGCGTCCGGCGAACCACTCACAAATACTCGCTTGCCAGGGCTATCGGCGACCACTTCAGCCGATAGACCGCGTCGCTGTAATTCGACTCTGAGATTGCTCGCGGCTTGTCCCGGCGAAATGCGCGCTGCAGCGGTGTTGTAAGCGCGAAACGCGCCGGAGACCGTATTTGGTTTCTGAGCCGAGGCGCTGGTCGCAATCATCAGCGACAGGCCCACAAGCTGCATCATCTTCAGTAGCCGACGATAGCTGTCGCGCGTAACGTTCGAACGAACGACCCGAATCAACATTTGAATTCCCCCCCATGGCCGCTTTCGCTGACCCTTGCAACGCCTATGCGATGCTCCTGGATTCGCGCGGGCACACGACCTTCCAGGCCTACGATCGGAATAATCGGCACACTTTAACGCTTAGCTGAACAAAATGTTTCGCTAGCGATCAGGTAAAGCCAGAACGATCGTGCGCGCACCAGCCCAGAAGAGCCGCCTGCTTGCTGTTAGCGAGCGGCCTGTTGCAGCGGTCGGATTCGGGCTTCGGAGAGGTTTTGCCCGACTCGAATCAGAAGCTCGCCATCGTCGGTGCGAATGCTTGCGTGCTTGTCACCGATCTCATGGACGACGCCGGAGACCGTCCCCACTTTGATGCGGTCTCCCTTGCTTAGCCTCAACACTTTGCCTGTGGTACGGATGTTCAACCAGATTTCGCGATTGGGTCCGGTCGAAATGGTGCCAACCAAATAAGTGTATTGGGCTTCGTCCAAGCCGTCGTTGTCATCGGCGACGTCGTCCTCTGGATCGGCCTCGGTCACCGTGACCGTGAACGTGACCTCGTCCGTCAGACTCGGCGTTCCACTATCCGCTACCTGAACGGAGAGATCGAACTCGTCAATTTCTTGGGGGCTCCACGTGATCGTTCCGGTTTGTTCGTCGATCTCGGCGCCTTCGGGCACATAGCCGACAAGACTGAATGATAGCTGGTCGAATTCATCTGGATCTTGCGCGATGACTTTGACCGAAAGTTGATTTCCGAGGCTGACTTTTTTGTTTCCTACATACCGAAGCGACGGTGGCGAATTCGGAGGGCTGAAAATGTTGCGACCAAGGATCCCCGCCTTGTAATCCTCCAGCGTCGTATCGGCCAGGCGATCCGACACCAGGTCGCCGACCGTCTCGCGTTTGTTGCCCGGTAGGATCATCGTTTCGATCGAGATGGACAGATCGAGTTGTCGAGATTCTCGATTCTGAACGGGTCGTAGACTAAATTGCTGAATGCGATGCAAGTCATTGGAAGAATAGAAGCGATGCAAGAATTCGACGGCTTGCTCTAGTGTGGCTTCGCCATCGATCTCGAAGTTCAAACGGTCGAAATAAATGCCACTCATGCGTCGGTCGCTGGGTCGAACCGATTGCACGTCGATGCCGATATCGGTCAACGTGTCCAGGAGCCAGCGTTGATACATCGACTGTGACTTCTCCCGATCGGCCGGCAGCGACCTTGTTTGCAATTGGGCAATCTGCCGCGCGGCGTTCGTACCGGCTTCAATCGTATTTTGTTGGTCGGTGAGCTTCTTCTCGGCCGTGATCCTGCGATTCTTGCGTTGGTTGAATGCTCCCGCGACGCCAGAGACGACGTAGTAGCCGACCATCACCAGCATCAGCGCGCCAATCAGAGTGAGCAGAAGTCTTTCGCGAGAATTCATGGTGTGGCTCGACTGTTTCTCAATGCTCGAGAGTAAGTGGAACGATTCGTCCGACTGCGGCTTTGCTGTTTGGTCTTCGGATCACCGGTCTCGATGATGACGGTCTCTTTGAATCGCCATGGGTAGTCTGGCACTTGGCTTTCGAAGAGACTTCCGTCGCCAATCACTCGGTGAGTGTCATCGCGCAAGTCTCGCTCGAGCTGATAAATCGTTCCCTGTTGATCGACGACGCCTTCCAAAGTTAACACTCCATTACCGGAAGAAACAACGCGTGCAGTCAGGTCGCGGATCATTGCCTGTTTGGCTTCTGGGAGTTCCTTGGAGACCTCGTGCAGCTGGTTCAGCCAGTTGATATCGCGGCGTAGCCAATCCCGGACGGCGTTGTATTCATCAAGACGCTTTTGCGCGGCCTCGACGGCAACGCGTTGATTCTGCGATTCAATCTGCAGGTTGACGATGGCCTTGTCCTTCGAGCTCAACGACCACCAGCAAATGACCGCGATGAGGACCAAGAGGGCCAAGCCAGCCGTCCCCGATCCCACGATCACCGGACGCTTCGACTTGGGAGGCTCGACACGACGCGGATTGAAGAAATCCAGGACCGCAGACTGACCGTCGACTTGATTGATCAGCAATCCGAGCGCGGCCGCAAATCGTTCGGGGTTGGCAGGCATTTCGCGCTGCAGCTCGCGACCCAATTGCAGGCCGCTGAACGGATCAATCGAAAGAACCGGTAGTTCGAGTCTCGCTTCCAGTTGCTTGCAGAACTCCAGATGGTCCGTCCCGGAGCCGAACAGAATGACCTGTTGGACCTGTTCACCCCCTAACTGATTCTGCGCGGCGATGATCGTCCGTCGAATTTCTCCGGCTAAATAGGTCAATCGATTGCCGGCACTCGGTTGTTGAACGGTCCTGATAAAGGTTGCCGTTTGATCGGTCAGGACCGTCAACTCAAGAGCGCTGCCAAATTCGTCAACCATCAACTGCACATGCTCTTGAGGCAGGTCGGTTTGATGTTGAACCAGCGAAGCAGCGGCACACGGTCGCAATACTAATGAGTGCGGCTTTAAGTCCGACTGGCTGATCGAATCGCGAAACTGCTGCACGCGATCAGTTGAGACGGCGGCAGCCAGCACCGTCTTTTCATCAGCGGAACTGCTGGTCTGCAAATAGTCGATCGGCCAGTCTTCGGAGATTTCCGAGAAGTCCTGCATTGCTTGAAAGCGAACAATGTCGGGAACTTCTTCATCGGGCACAGGCGGAAGGTTGAGTAACCTGAGTTCGACGTCAGCACGTCGAATCGTAACGGTGGCGTCAGCCGACCTATATCGGCGCTCGCCAACGGCTTGGCGAATCGCAGCGGTTAGATTCTCAAGCTGTGCTTCAGGCTCGACTTGATCCAGCGGAATGGACACCGCGCCATCAACGGAGAGTGATCCACCCTGTTGATTCGCGAACACCGCTCGAACTTGTTGATCGTCCCAGTCAAGAGCAACAAATTTTGGCATGTCTCTAGCGCCGCCTTATCAGTAGTCAGTTAGTCAGGTCATCCGGTTTTGAGAGATCAATCCCCAAGAGCTCAAGGGGGAAGCCTCGACCGAGGTGGCTGATATCTCTCCAGAATAATACGCGAGGTGCTGCGGAGGTAGCGTCAATGATAACCTCCGAGCGCGCCGCGATCTCACCTTCATCAAAATATCCGACGATTTGGGCCCGATACACATCACCGCCTCCGGTCACGAAAGGCATCATCGCCTTCATTTCATCCAGCGAGAGAAGGCCTCGCGAGAGCAGCCACGTCTCGTGCTGCAGCTCTTCGTCGTATTCGCTATTCTCCAGATCTCTCTGGCTGATGATAAGGTCGGCCATGTTCTCGGTCATTCCCGGAATCGCCAGCAAGACAGCACGCGGTGCACGATTAATGTTGACGCGCCCCGGGATGATCGGGTCTGGATTGACCGTGCAATTGTCCATCAACTGAGGTAGATAGGAGGACATCAAGCCGACCTCCTCCGAAAACGGGGAATCGATAATGACGGGTTCCTCTTCCCCTTCAATCGTGACGCGAACTTTCCCGCCGATGAGATCCAGGACTTGAGTGAGCGGAAAGCGGCCCGGTTGAGTGAGATCCAGTTTTTGATTACCCGCGGGTTCCGATGGTTCGGTTGCTTCCCCCTCCTGCTCTTCGTCGTCGTCATTCGTTCTATACGGTCCATTTTGACGATAGGCGACGATGAACGTGGCCCATGCCGTATCGACAACAGCTGAAAGGTCATCAAACAACACCTGCATGTCTTCTCCATTCAGATCAATCCGCGGCAGGCCGAGGCTGTTGACATTCTTCTCCATGCTGTGCAGCGTCAAGAACGCTGACCAACCTCGATCCATCGACCCGTCGGTGTCGTCATAGTCAACGATGAGCGGCAGCTGCTGTTCGTGCATATCAATCATTCCGTTGCGATTGATGTCACGCCCAAACAACAGGTCGGGTGTAACGCCGCGCACCAATAGCAGCTCCTCGACTGTTTCCAGAGGACCATTCTTTGGGGAATAGGGAGGATCGAGTCCGGAGTAGTGACTGGCCTCTGCACCGTACTCGCGGGTGACATCGTCATCGTCGATCCAATCCAGGATGGCATCGGCGATGTCCAGTTCCATGCCTGGTAGTTTCATCAGTAGAGCGCGTCCGGATGTATCGGGTTCCTCTTCGTCATCCTCCTCCTCGTCTTCGTCTTCATCATCATCATCGTCGCGATCGCTGCCGGAGTTTCCTCCGCCCGGACCTCCACCGGCACCGCCGCCCGGACCACCACCCGGACCACCGCCGGGTCCCGCGTCTGTCCCACCTGTTCCGAAACTGCCGGTGCCGCCGCTGTCGGCACCCACGATTCCGGAGGGTGCTTCGTCCAGCGCAGCGGCATCGAATTCAGGTACTTCGAGATCAAGCGCGTTAAGGTTGAGGCGGGCGGATTCATCCTCTAGGCCAAATCGCATGCCGCCCCATACACCATCGTTGTCGAGGTCCGGAGCAATCGCGGCAAAACGGGCCCGTCCGCGCGGATGCTCGTGATCGACCACCAATTGGGCTTGGAACATTTCTGAGTTGTAATAGACACCGCCAAAGTTCTGCCTGGAGACTTCGTCCTGTTCCAAGAAATACTGGACGTGTGAAACGCCTGAATCGACCGACTGTCGCGCCTGCAACTGGCGTCCGTGCAGAACGGCACTTTCGTTTTCAGCCACCATCAAACTCGTGAACGTATAGGCCGATAACGCCAGCATCGCGACCACGATCAAGACGATGATCAGTGCTGCGCCACCGCGCTGGTATCTTCTACGCTGAATTGATCTCATAGACCACTCTCCATTCCGGATTCCAGCGACGCCGCTTCGGCCAGCTCCTCAGCGCTTGAGTTTGGAAGATGGACAACCAGCCGATAGATGTTTTCCGGATTGGTCTGGCTGGCTGCGAGGTACTGGTCGGTCATCGACATCTCTTCCTCACGTTGATCGCTCGGCATGATCACCAAGGTGATCTCGATGGCCAGCGGAATTCCTCCTTGTAATTCAGAGTCCCACTCCAACATCCACTGCAGCCCATCGAAATAGGCGAACTCGATTGCAGCAACCTCTGGAGCAAAGACGTCTACGTTATCGTCCAGCAACGCAAAGATCCCGTTTTCCATTGCGTACCGGCTGGTCCCTCGATCAACGACCCGTCGTGCCAACCCGGTTTGGTTCCCGCTGTTGAGACCAGCGCTGGTTGTGCCGAACCCAGGTGTCGTACTTGCCGATGCCGCGCTAGTATTTGTTCCGCCCGCCAAGAAATAGGAGATCGTCTTGATGTCGCTGAGCGATCCCATCTGGTTCGGATCGCCATACTGCGAGACCATCGCGAATTCTTCATAGCGGGGAATGCGACTTACATCGACCTGCAACTCGTACTGATTTCCGAACAGTCCTGGATTCGTCGAAGGCACGGCGGATGTCGAAATACCGTCTTCCGAAGTCGCCCCGGCTTCGCTGTCGAGATCTTCTTCGGGAGTCCCTTCACCTGAGAGGAGTTCCTCGGCCGCCTCGGATTGTGCGCGGAGTGCTTCCACACTCGAGAAATCTGCGGGACGATAGACGACCGTCGCGCGCAGGTCGTCGGCAATTCGGCGCAGAATCGCTCGGGCCAGCTGCGCTTCTTCGATCTGCGTTCGGCGGATCGTGAGCTGCCGAAGATGAAAGTTGATGGCCGTCGCGATGAGCGAGGCGATGATCGCGGTCAAAGCCACTGACAGAATGGCCTCCAGCAAGGTGAAGCCGCGACGCCGACGTTGGCTCGAGTTTGTCATGATCATCGCGCTTAAAAACCGGATGAGGACGTGGAACTGGACGAGGTGCTGCCGCTGGAACCTGCTAATTCGGCTTCGTCGGTCGGTAACGGAAGATCTGGATCACGCAACCAGCGTGATATTTCATAGCGTGCCTTTTGTTGGGACTCGTTGACTCGCTCGACAGCGACCACCAACTGAATCACACCGTCTTGAACAGTTGGTGTCACATTGATTGAGACGAGCCAGCCTGGCTCAAGTTCGGCTTGATTGATCGGCGTTGCCGGCGTCACCCCGGCGACAATCTCCGACACCACGGTCTCGGCCATGATTTGTGCACGCGTCAGGTCACGCGCATTCGCGGCGGCTCGCAGCCCCGTGCTGACCAGCTGCGTGAGGGCCACAAATGCGCCTGAAAGGATGGCGAGCGCCAAGACAACTTCCAATAGCGACAATCCGCGTTTCCGCTTTAACTGAAGGTGGTTCATCGACCCATCACCTCACCTGGAATGCGTTGGGTGATGGATTCAACTCGGCCCAATCGAACCATCCCGGTGAGGCCGCGGAGCGTGATCGTCACCGATTGCTGATTGTCGTTCGCCAGAATCAGCTGTGCCGTGGAGGTCGTTCCGTCGGGAAAGAAGAAGATCGGCATGCCCCAACTCTCCTCACCGGTCATTCCTTCCGAGCTGCTGTCGGACGAGAAATCGTCAACGATGGGAGTTGCATCGAGAGAACTCATCTCGAGCGTCGAGCGTTGATCTACCTGTACGTCGCAGGCCATAAAGAAAATGCCATCCGGCAATTGCTCGGTCGTCTCGTCCGGCGTGCTGAGAAACGGATCGGCGTCAGCATCTGACGATTCCGATTGCCACTCGTCGGCTGGAGAGGACTGCACCCGTGTGACGAAGCGGTTGGAAAACAACGTGTGCTGGAAAACTTGGACGCGACCGGTGCGGATGGCTCGATTCCGGGCTTTTGTCCATTCGGTTTGGACCTGCTGACCGGCCTTCTTCAATCGTTGTTGATCAAATGAGCCTTGGAAACTTGGCAAGGCGATTGCAAGCACGGCGATCATGATCGCTACGACAAGCAGCACTTCCAACAGCGTAAATGCTTCGTTTGCGCGTCGTCGCGCGGAACGTATCTCCGACAATTGATCCGCCCATCGACGATCGGCTCGATTGACAGGAAAGTCATTCGACGTGCGGATCATTCTGGCCTCTAGAGCTGCTGGTTGCGAATATCGTCTTCGGTTTGGTCAACACCATCCGGTCCGTAGGACCAGAGTTGGTAGGTTTCCGTATCCACCAATTGATATTGATAGGGATTTCCCCACGGATCCAGCGGAACTTCCTTCTTGTCCAGGTAGGGTCCGGTCCAATTGGTGGTATCACCGGTCGGCTGGATCAGAGCTTGAAGACCTTCGGCGGAGCTCGGAAACGACATCATGTTGAGCTCGTATAGATCGATGGCACTTTCGAACATACCGATCTGTGAGCGAGCGGCATCGATCATCGCTTTGTTTCGAGCTCCGCGAATGAAGATCCCGGCCATGGATCCGAGGATCACGAGGATCACCAGCACGAGCAGGACTTCCATCAGTGTAAAACCTCGGCGACGAGCACGGCGACGAGCGGAACGAGACATGGTTTTGTACTCCGTTGTTCAATGAATTGATCTAAATGGTCGACGACATCTTGAAAATCGGCAGCAACAACGCGATCACGACCAACAGCACAATACCGGCCAAGATCAGCAACATGATTGGCTCGAGCAGACGGACTGCCAGATCGAGCCGACGTGCGGTCCGCTTTTCAAGCCCATCGGCAACGTCGATCAACACGGAATCGAGCGTGTTGGATTCCTCGGCCACAGCGATCATCTCGACCACCGTGTTGGGAAAGTGACCACAAGCTGCAAGTGGTGTGGCGAGCGAGTCTCCGGCCGAGATGTTCTCGGATGCCTGCTCGATCGCTTCGGACAAGACACGGTTACCGGCCGCGTCACGGCTAATGTCTAAGGACTTCAGGATCGGTACGCCGTTGTGGAGCAGCGTGCCCAAGACACGGCAAAAGCGAGCCACCGCGAGGCTCAGGAAGATGCCGCCCATAATCGGCAAACGAATTTTCCACGCATCCGCCCAACGCTTCCCGCGGGCTGTTTCCAGTTGACTGCGCATCATCAGGAACAGCAGCGTAGCGACGATCAGAATGATGATCCCCCAACGCTTCAGCGTATCGCTTGTCCACATCAATGCCTCGGTCAGGCGAGGCAACTCACCATCTTCGCGCATCTGCTCGAAAATTTGTCCAAAGTTAGGCACGAAGAAGATCAACAAGCCAAAGACGACAAGGGTACCCACGACTGAAAGGAACATTGGATAGGCCAACGCCCCCATGGTACGACTCTTCAGGTCTTCTTGCTGTTCGGTGAAGTCGGCGATTCTTGCCAGCGAATCTTCCAGGAAGCCACCTTCGCCACCAGCACGCACCATGCTGATCGTCAGATCACCAAAGGTTCGTGGATGCTGGCCCATCGCGTCGGACAGCGTCGCACCGTCTTCAACTCGCTCGCGTACGTCTTCCAGCACTTCTTGCAGTGTGACATTTGAGCTTTGGCGTTTCAGAACATCCAGCGATCGCAGAAGTGGCACACCGCTGCGGAGTAATGCGGACAGCTGAGAGTAAGTGGCGGCGAGTTGTTGACCGCTAACACGTCGACCACGTCTCCAGATGGAGGTTGTCTTGTCGGTCGTCACGCGGAGCGGAAACAGCGACTGACCAGATAGCAGCGCAACAGCTTCCCGCTCGGTACCGGCCGAGATGGTCCCACTGATCTTCTTCCCCTGAAGATCACGCGCAATGTAGGCGAAATCAGGCATGTGAGGAAAAGGTTTTCACACGGGGTCAAATACGGTCGCTCTTCGTAACACGAATGACTTCATCGACCGACGTGATACCCGCAATCACTTTACGCCAACCGTCTTGACGTAATGTTATCATCCCGTCGTCGATCGCTGTCTTTCGAATCTCCCAGGAGCTGCGACGGTCGTGGGCAAGTTCACGAATCTTTTCGCTGGTCACCAGCAGCTCGTAGATTCCAGCGCGTCCCGTATAGCCAACTTCGCGACAGAGACGGCAACCGCTGCTCCGCATAATCTGGCCACTGCCCTCTTGTAGTTGCTCCCAGGGAAAATCACGAGGAAGCTCGTCCCGTTTCGGTTGATAGGGTTCCGCGCACTCACGGCACAGCAGGCGAATGAGTCGCTGTGCCATCACGGCTTCAACGGTACTGGAAACCAGAAATGGTTCGACGCCCATGTCGATCATTCGTGTGTAAGAACCGGCAGCATCATTGGTGTGCAGGGTACTGAATACCAAGTGACCGGTCAGTGAGGCTTGAATTGCATTCTCAGCCGTTTCGAGGTCGCGAATCTCACCGATCAACACAACGTCCGGGTCATGCCGCAGAATCGCGCGCAGTGACTTGGCGAACGTCAGGCCGATTTGCGGATGCACCTGGATTTGGTTGATCCCCGCCAGCTGATATTCGACAGGATCTTCGGTTGTGATGATCTTGGTCGTCGGGCTGCGGATCTGCTGCAGGGCGCTATACAGCGTCGTCGTCTTACCTGAACCGGTCGGACCGGTCACTAAGATGATGCCATGCGGCATGCGGATCAGTTCACTGAAGATCTCGTAGATGTCTCCCGCCATCCCCAGCTTCGGTAACTCGAACGCCATTGCGCCCTTGTCCAGAATACGCAACACGATCCCCTCGCCGTGAATCATCGGGATCACAGATACACGCACATCGATTTCCCGACCCGAGACCTTCAGTTTGATACGGCCATCTTGTGGAAGTCGCTTCTCGGCGATGTTCAGGCGCGCCATGATCTTCAGGCGACTAATGATTGCCGCCTGGAATCGATTGATCTCAGGCGGAACGGGCTGAGGATGTAGCATGCCATCGATTCGGTACCGAATCACCAAACCAGCCGCTTGCGATTCGATGTGCACGTCACTGGCACGCGACTCGATCGCTTCTAGCAAGATCTCGTTGACCAGCCGAACAACCGAAGCCTCTTGGGCCATCTCGGAGAGTTCGGAACCATCGCTTTCGATGTCATCAAGCAACTGGACCTGATCTTCGGTCGTCTGCTTCAGGAGACCATCGATCGTCTCGCTGCCGACGCCCAAATGAGTCTTGATCAGCTTGGCCAGTTCCTGGCGACCCGCCAGCACGGGTATGACCGACAGCCCCGTCGCTGCTCCAACCTCGTCGAGTGGATAGAGATCAAATGGATCGCTGGTAGCGACCACCAGACTGCCATTCTCGCGGCGGATCGGAAAAAGCGAATCGCGATAGATCAGACGTTGCGGAAACTGAGGCAGCAAGGTCAGGTCAATTTCCGCATCGTTGAGATCGATATAGTCGATGCCGACCTCGGATCCAAGCGCGCGCAGCGCCTGCTCTTCGGTCACGTAACCGAGCTCAACCGCTCGTTCGACGACACTTGACCCGTTGGCTATCGTCTCGCGCGATTGATGCAGTTGCTGATCGCTTAGCAACCCTTGTCGCAAAAGAATCTCGCCAGCTTCCATAACACTTAGAACTTCGCCTTATCTCTTAACCCGTTAGTTGTTCCATCTATTCTGATAGAACCACGTTCAGATTGCTAACGTTGGCTGGTCATCTTTATCTACCTGATGTCGAGTCAACCAGCCACCATCACCCAAGTCGCGTAAATCTAGCGTGACTAATCCACTCGATCTCGCTCACGCCGTTAGAGCGTGAACAAAAGACAACGGCCCGCGTGGGATCGCGATGGAAGGAAGGCTCACCAACTTATAAACCCCAAAAAACGGCGACGGGTTTCGTTGGTCTTGTTCCTTTTACGATTTGATACACTCGGCTACGAGAGCGCATCATTCTTTTTCTGTTTTTCCTTTTCACGACCGGTCCGCCGTTTCTCAAGGCGTCCGTTTACGTAAGATACAATAGACAGCTGACCAGTCAGCCAAATCCCGCGCGGTCCCACCATGCGTCAAACGACTTTGACAACCGTGATTGTGCTGTTGCTATCATCCTTTGCATCCGCACAGCGATCCCAGATCGAGATTGCCACGGAGGTGATCACCAGCATGGATCGTAATCGTGATGGTCGGCTGGAGGCAGGTGAAATACCAATTCGCTCGCGTGCGGCCGTTGTCAAGCTCGCGCGGGAGGCCGGCTTGAATTTGGCAAAGCCTCTGTCCATCGACAAGCTGAAGAAACAGTTGGCCAAGCGTAAGCGGCAGGACGAGGGGTCGGGACGTGGAAAACAGCCCGCTGAGAACCCGAATGCGTCCAACGGCAACGGAGGCTCGAGCACGGCTGGATTCGGCACCACGTCACAGTCGTCCCCAGTCCCTGGATTCAGTAGGCCGGACGAGGGCAAGAATGCCCCGTCGCGTGGAACGGCGAATCAGGGTGATCGGCAAGTTGAAAAGAATCGGTCGGACGAGGAGCGATCTGCTGGGAACGATCGAGTTCGACGTTACGCCGAGAGCCTCATGAAGCGGCACGACGCGAATAAGAATGGTGTGCTGGATCGGGACGAGTGGACCAAGTTGAAGGGGAAGCCGGCGGAATCGGATACGAATAAGGACGGACGTCTATCGATCGACGAATTAACCGTGCTTCTGCGTGACTACGGCACGAATGGTAAAACCGCAGTCAAAGGGGAAAGCCCGAAGCCCAAAAAGGTCGCAAAGAGGCGTGCTCGAAAAGACGCCTCACGAAAGAGCTACCGATTTCTCAGCCCGACTGAACGGCTCGCCGAATCGTTGCCGCGCTCGTTGCGGGACTGGTTCCTTCGCAAGGACAAGAACGGAGATGGTCAAATTGCGATGTCCGAGTTCGCCTCAATCTGGTCGCGGGAACAGGCGGTGGATTTCTCTAGCTACGACCAGAATAACGACGGAGTCATCACACCGCAGGAGTATCTGCGCGTCAAGACAGGCGCAACGAAGAAGAACTAGTTCCTGCCGGCGTACCGCGACGCCTGGGCAACGATGTCGCATCCCACCGATTCGCTCCAATCTTGAATCAGCGACAAAAACATCGGACCTGGTATGCCCTTGCCGATACTTTGTCCGTCGATCCGAGTTGCTGGCAGGATGCAATACGGTGTGCTGGTCAAAAGGATCTCCTCCGCCTTCGGCAATTCACCGGCCGCGATATCGCGATAGACGAATGGGATCCCTCGCTGTTGGGCCAACGACTGCAAGTACGCCAGACTGATACCCGGCAGGATGGACGCTTCTCGGGGTGAGACCAAGCCTTCGTCGGGGAAGTACAGCACGATGTTGGCAATTGGCGTTTCTGAGACATTGCCGCGTTCATCCAGCAACAAAGCCGTAGCCTCCGGGTCGGCCTGGCTTGCTTGTTGACTTGCCCGGTAGTAGTGCATGCGGCTTCGACATTTAATCTCAGGCGGCCAGCTTTGAGGAGAGACCTGTCGGACATTCACGATCTGCAAAGACTGCCCGGTCCGATAGTGTCGCGACCATAAGTGAAACGGCAGTGGATACGAGTGAACACCAATGGTCGCTGAAGGTGACACTTCCTTAACGTACGTGGAGTAGGTCCCGGGCGTTACGAACAGTGTGACACCCAGGTCGTCGTCGTCCGCTAACTCGACACGGTTGTGCTGGACGATGTGTGTCAGGATGTCTGGCAACGTGTCGATCGGCACGCGTTCGAGCCAATCAAGTGCGGCAAGTCCACGAGCCAGCCGCTCGAGGTGCGTATGAACTTGAAAGGGACTGCCTGCAAACGTTCGCAACTGCTCCGCGACGGTCACGCCCAACATGAAGCCTGTGTCGGTGACAGGAACGCGCATTTGGTCCTGATCAACGTATTGGCCGTTCAGATACCCGATTGTGCTCATCGTTGGCGTGCGTTCCGCAAGTGAGGTGAATCCGTGCAGGATACCCCGAAGTGGGCGACGGAAAAAGCCAGCGGCGTTTGAACTATCGAATCTCGTGCCACAACGCATGGTGTCGAACCTGATTCATCAGCCCTCCGGAAAGCGTATGGGAATCGAACGCGTGACTCTTGCCTACATACGGACTGACATCGTGTTGAGTAACGAGATGGCCATAAGGTCCCAGGCACTTTGAGGAGACGCCACAGTATCCAAGCGCACGAGGTTTCGTCTTCTTGGTTGTAACGTGGAACAGCTTGAGCGCTGAATCTGCGGGATTGAACGTGGAATAGATGTGGTCAACCTGGCTGGTGGCAAGCCCGTGTGCGCCGTGCACACACAACCATCCATTGGTCATTGCCGTCGCAATCAGAGCGACGCGCGGTCGTAGGTTCGGTAGCTCATCCTTGTCAAGAACATTGCCACAGAACTGGCCGCCAGCCAGCAGATGCAGGCTTCCTGTAACGATCCGACCTCCGAAGCTGTAGCCGATCAAGCTGAGGCGAGCATGTTCGGGCAATTCGGCTAATGCGCAAGCCAGATAAAAGGACTCGCCATCGGAACGGATGGCTTTCTGTCGCGCATCGCGGACGATGCCACGAATCTTGTCACTAGGCCAAGACCAGATGACGTAGCGAACCGGCGGCGAGTGACACATCAGTCGGCGGTACATTGCCATCCCCTGGGCTTTCGCGTTACAGGAGGATAGTCGATTACCGTGCACATAGAAGCACGTGATTTTGTCCGGCTCGAGGGTTGATAGGAAGTCATCTTGGGTCGATGCGTACCAATGACTGCCGACAAGGCGTGAGTACTTTAGCTCGCCAGGAAGTTCGCATGAGTTCCGAGGACAGGGCAGACCGCGACTGCTGATCAACCAGATATCGCATGCGCTGTTTGACGAGAGAGAAACTTCGCGCGGAGGTGGTATATCCTCGGCGCAGGTCAGCGAAGAGAGCCAGGAGGCGAGCAACAAAGTTGGCAGGAAGATTCGAGTAATCACGCTCGGCACTTATGACGTCTCTACGTCAGTCTGAGTGTCGGACTATCGCTTCCTGCGCCTCCGTTCGCAACCTTCCTTGAATTTTGATCATCGGGCATTTCCGCGCCGTGGAACCGTAGCAGTATCGGACCGACGTCATTTGTGCATGAGGTGTTTATGCAACGGCCGCATAACAGGACTGTTGAAAAAATGCAACCGATTCGTTTGCACCTCGTTAGTCTTGGGGTAGAGTTTGGCAGCGTGTTGCGAAGTACTTGCCTTCACGGAGATGATTGTCATGAAGAGGCTAATCCTTCTGATGGTTCTGGTAACGCTGGTCGCTGGAATGACCGGTTGCCGTTCCCGAATGCTTGGGCGGCGTGGTGCCCGATGTCGTCCCGAACCGCCTCCCGCGCACATGCCGATGCAGCCGGGCTGCGAACCCACCTGTGGAAATCCCCTGCCACCACAACAGGTCATCGTGCCCCAGGGCCAGATCATTACCGAAGGCCCTCCGATCGTGACACAACCAATCGAGACAGGCCCGATTATCGAGCAGGGTGGACAAGTCGTTGAACGCCAGATTATCACTGTCCCCGGCCCTGAATCCGCTCCCTTGCCTGGCAGCGGACCGTAAGAGTCCTCCCGATAATGATGGGTAGCTCGCCATCAACTCGTGTGCGGTCCTGACACGCGAGCGAGTGGCGAGCTTTTTCTTGCGCAGCACAATGTTTGACGAGCTTTTCGCGCAACGTACGGTTGCATACCGGTACTTTCTTTTTCCTAGGAAACAAAGGGGTCGTGCTGCGAGATTCGAAAGAATCGGCGGCCTGTCCTCCTATTGCGACGCGTCAGGAATTGAATGATGTCCGTGGAGCGAAACCTCATTCGGCCCCTACTTCTATCGATAGCGGCTTGCGCTATCTGTTCATTTGCTGTTGCCACGCCGATCGCCGACGAAGAAATCGGCAATGCCATGCGCAAGTTTCGCATTCAGGCATTCCAGTCTTTTCGCTCAGATCGTCATGAATACGACCGACGAATTGAATATGCGGAGAGCGTTCTTGAAACCTGGAGCCGCTTTGGCGCCCCGTCATCCGAACGCTCAGCGCTGCTGCAGTTTCTCAATCAAGCGGCCGTAGCAGCTCAACGTGCCGAGCCGATGCCAGAATTCAAGTTCTCCAAGTCGGTCACTGAAATCGCCGCTCGCCAGCGTTCAGATGCTTCGGGCAGACGTAGACGATCCAACGCTGATCTTGTCGCACCCGAGATTCCCTTGCTCCCACGTCAAACAGATCGTGACTGGGCTGAACTGCGATCTCGCCAGCCCGAGGGAGAAGTCACATCGCCGTCCACCATGCGACTGCAGGCCCGCGTCCCTCGCGCGATGCCTCGCCGTATTGCGGCCAAGCCTGCCCCCGCTTCGCCGGTAACGATTCCAGAGCCAAGCGAGACGATTGCGGCCGAAACCAATAGCGATATTCCAGTCAATTTGACGCTGTTGGCCTCACGAATTCGGTCGTCGAATTTGAAACTATCGGAAGTCGAAAGTGAATTGATGGCACGAGGTGATTGGGACGTTCAACGTCTCGAGCCGCTGGTCGAGCAATTCGACGAGATCCTGAGTGGCCGCCGTGTATCACGCCTCTATTACGAAGCGCTCAATGATTCAGAGCGCAGACAACTGTTCACCGCCATTTCCCCTCCGCAGCCAGTGTTGAGTCTGTTGAGTCAGCGTTGGTTCGAAGCGCGGGTCGCCACATCTGACGCCGCCTCATCCGGTGAGCGATCCAATGACAGCCGACTCGAGCGCATCGCGAAGACGATCGACATGTGGAAATCCGAATATCCGGGGTATCGAAACTAAATCATGAACGCACCACCCAACGAAGATCACAATTGGACTGTCTGTTCGGATTCGGACGACGTTGAGATGGATCTTCCGGACGTCGAAGTGGAGGAGGTTGAGGAACGTGAATGGAGCGTGTGCTCAGAGGAGGCGGAACACGATCGTTGCACCGAGGCGATGGACTATGTCAACCAGTTGATTGCGCGGATGAATGAGGGTTCAGAATCGGGTCCCACGACCCCGAAGCCTCCCACTCCAGCCCCTGTCGCCAAACCGAAGCCGCCCAAGCAACAACAACAAAAGGAACGACCGAGCCTCGCACAACGAACAAGTTCGACGTCCCTGAAGAAGAAACCCGAGCAACCGGCAAAATCGGAAGACGAGACAACTGAGACGCCCGAGGAAAAGCAATTGCGGATTGCGCATCGCCCGCTCGTCATGGCGGCCGACATGCAGCGACTGCGTGAAGCGGTCAATCTGTCCATGAGCGGGATGTTGAAGTCGCTCGATCAGAAATACCTGATGCGGCAAGCTTATGCCTATCTCGTGGTCTCTGGCGGCTTCATCGCGACGTCGATGATCCTGCTCTCGATGAGCCCAGCCATCAGCTCGGCGTCCTACATCGCGTCGGGTATCTCCACCTGCATTGCCGGACTGGCAGCCTGGAAGTACGCCAAGGCGGCTCGTCGATTGGCTGACGTCGTGCGAAGCGACCAGCGACTCGCGTGACAACGGCTAACCGGCAAGCGACGGTAAGTAGTCTCCTGCTGATTGTCACGGGTCCGACAATTCTTCGATCATTCTCATCGCTAGGGCCGGCAAAGCCGTAACCCGAAAGTACCTCCGACGTTCGATCTGTAACGGAGAACTTGGTCGTAGTCGATGCCAGCATGGTTCGGACCGTATCAGCTTTCTGTCGCAGCGATCAAGAGTTGATCACGCCAGACTCAGATACCGATTGAACGTGTAGCCCAAGGTGTACAGAGGCAATCGAGCGGCAGTCCTGCTCGTGGAGCTCAAGTCAAGAATGGAGGCACTGGCGATGACAACGGATCGTCACTTGAGAACTGTTCGTCGTGCGTCGACGACAGTGTGGATTCGAATCGGAATCGTGGCTGTCGTGGCGGCATGTTCTCACCACGGATCGAATGTGGCGATCGCGACTCATCCCGTCGTCGTCGAAGGCCAGATCCCGGATTACTCGTGTGAACCGTCATTTCGCGGCGGCAACTGCAATAACTACTGTCTCGATCTGTGGCAGGATTATTGCTACCAGCGGCATCCCAAGGGCCGCATCTATTCACATCGACGCTGCCTAGGTGGCTGCGGACTAGGTTGCGGCTTCGGGCGACACTGCGGCACCTGCCAAAGCTGCGACTCGAACCAATGCGGTTGCGGCGACGGTTGTTCGGGATCTGCTGCTTCCAGTGACCACCCGGAACCCGAACCGGCTCACAGTCACGATCCCCCCGCCCCTCCCGAACCTGCCGTCGACACGAGCGCCGAGATTGAGCCTCCGACTCCGACTGCTCCGCGGGTCCGCCCATTCGAAACTCAGCCAGTGACTCCGCCCGAGCTCCGAGATCCGCCGGTTGCACCGAATCCGCCAGAGCCGCCCATCAATGATCTGCCACGAAACGAACTGCCGCTGCTGCCAGTCGCTCAAAAAGCTATGCCGAAATTCATCGATCTGAATCCCGCTGATACGGCACCTGAGCCTCGGGCATTTTCGATGCTCTCCCAGCCACATCAGCCTCCGGTTCCGACCGTCGGCAGGACCGAGATCTCCAACTCCGGGTCGTTGCGGCTTGTTGAGCACCTATCGGATGTGTCCGAAGTTCGATAGGCGTGAAAAAGAAACAGGCCGTCGATCGTCTCTCGACGAATCGACGGCCTGTCGTCACGCAGATGGTTTGCACTACAAAAGCATAGCATTCTAGTTAGAGCGAGGCGGCGTCTTCTTTCGCTTTCTCAAGTTTCCATCCCTCTTGCGAGACACGAAACTTGTAGTGTCCGGGGACCAGCTCCTGCCGAAATTCGCCGAAAGTGCCACCTTGGTCGAAGCGGATGACGCTTTGATTGGAAGTCTCGATCAGCACCGCACCGGGTTTTAGCGTCTGAACCGTTCCGCCGAGCTGGAAACTTACTGCGTAGCCGTTCTCGATCGGGTTTTCCAGCACGACACGCTCAATACCTGGGGGCGGCCCGATTTCGGTTGGCGGAACTCCTGTCTCATTCGGCTCCAAATCGTCGCTGCCGGTAATGACCACAGTCGGTATCAGATCGGTGTCTGTTGGATCGGTCGCTAAGCGACGGCGCAGAAATCGTCGGATCGCCGATGCGACCGGCTGCCGATGACTACGTGCACCGATTCTTGCGCCTAGCCCAAAGAAGATTCGCTCGCTGCCCTCCCGAAGTTTGGCCGCGAGCCGCTCGCGAGCCGCTTCGTCTTGGACGGGAACGGTTTGTTCAGGATTCGTGAAATCTGGTTCGATGGTTGGGTCGGATTGTAGGATGTCCGCATCGATCACGATCAGCCCAGGCGTCTCCGTATTGTCGTCCTCAGCTGGATCATCCGACGGCAACGGCTCGTGATCGTCCGTCGGCTCGGCCTCAGCTAGCTGATCGCTGGAATCCAAATACAGAGGTGCTGCGAGCACGGCCGTAAGATTGACGGCCAAGGCAATCACCAGGACAAACCCCAGGGCGCGAAGTATAAGAACGTGTTTCATTAGATGCCGCTCGTTTGACGTGTTAGTCCGCAAGGGACGGGTTTTAACGGTTCATTCCTCATCTATATAGCGTGTGAATTGCCCGCAAGCGCGACTTTCGAGTTGGTGATCTCCGAGGCAGGCCGACCATCTGGCGATAGGTCCTCTAGGATCCGTACGACGCACTGCTCGCACACACGCGAGAGCGCAGTGCTAGTGCTGGCGCGAAAACCCGCGCATCGTGGCTAATCGCCACAACCAACGGCACGGCCGCCATGCTGCCTCTATTGGTATTTCATCCGCGGCGGACATTTGGTACTAACCGCCACCCGGAATCGTTCCGTGCGGTCGCGACCCCGTGGCGACCGCTGCAACGGCGATCAACTAGGACTTCAAAAAGCACGGTTAGCTGATCCATGTTGGCTGGAAAAATGAAAGAGATCAAAAAGTCCGTCAGACGTGTCTACATGCGGCTCCTGGTTTTGGGAGCGGTTGTCGTATTCGGTGCGATCGCGATTGCTCAGGCTCAGAAGGCGATCTCTGGAAGTGACGATTCGAATGTGCCCGACCCGATGGAGGTGGGCTCCAAGTTGTCGCCAATCGCCAAGGCAAATACGAATGAAGCCGACGTCGACGGGAGTATTCTTCCGACCAACGCTGAATTCCCCGAAGACGATACCGATCAGTGGCAGGACGACATTGAGGAAACGGATGACGCATCTGCTTGGCCCACCGAGGACCTGACGGGCGATCAGTCGTTCGACCAAGAATTACCACCGGCAATGCTTGATGAACCTGACGTCAGCGCGGACGTCGCGCTCTCTGAAGATGCATCGAGCGACATTAGCTATCGAGACGAAATCGACTCGGACTATGCCCTTCCCGACGATGCCGTTGCCGATCTCTCTTACGACGACGAAGTTGCCTATGAGCAGACAAGTGAGATTTCGTACGCCGAGTCCGACGAGCAACTTGGTGCCCAGGAGTCGGATTGGTCGGACGACCTGCCTCCGACCGGCACTTATGAGGCGGATGAAACCTACCTGTCGGATTATGATGAAGTCGATCAGGCCGATTTGCCCGATCAACAGCCGACCGAACAAGAGGAACAGCCGATTGGACAAGACGCCGTCGGCGATCAACAACTGCGTGAACCGCCACTGATCGACAACGCAGCGGATGCCATCCAATCCGGCGCAAGCCAAGCGTTCCAAGCGGCTGGAGCTGCTCGAGCTCTTCAAGCTGCCGGTGCACCGCAAGCGGCGGAGTCTGCCATCAGCGGCAACGACACAGCGCAACAAGATCTTGTGCCCCCCGATCGGCCGCAAGAATCCAGCCCTTCCATTTTCGATCCCGCCGTTGACAACCCGGTGGCGCAAACCGATATCGCCCGCCGATCTGCCAGTCTTGCCATTGGCAAACCCGGGCCACGCCATCTCGAAGGTCCTCAAACCCCAACATTGACCCTCGAAAAGCGAGTCCCAGCCGAGATTCGGGTCGGGCAACCGACCACTTTTGAAATTCACGTACGAAATGCCGGGCGCGTGGCGGCCGATAACGTTGTGATTCGCGACCAGATTCCAGCCGGCACCCAGTTGGTCGATTCTAGCCCCAAGGCGGTACGCGACACGGACGGATCGGTCTATTGGCAAGTTGGGACGGTCTCGCCGGGCGAGGACGTTTCAGTCCAGGTTGAACTCATGCCAGTTGAGGAAGGGCAGCTTGGAAGCGTGGCGACCGTCACCTTCGAAGCGTCAGCCACCGCGCGCGTTCGAGCCACGAAACCAGATTTGGTGGTCGAACACACCGGACCTCGACAGGTCTTGGCTGGCAACGCCGTTCGCTTCTCCATCAAAGTCTCGAATCCCGGGTCGGGTTCGGCCACTCAGGTTGTGTTGCAGGAAGACGTCCCGGTTGGACTTTCACATTCTTCGGGCAACAAACTCGAGTACGAAGTAGGAACGATCCAGCCGGGTCAAACTCGTCATCTGGAGTTGACGCTGAAGGCAGCGCAGCCTGGTCAAGTGACCAATGTGTTAACGGTTCGCGGTGCCGGTGGACTTGTCGCCACGGACACGGTCGAGCTTGAGGTGGTTGCCCCCAAGCTGCAAGTGGAAATCGCCGGCCCAGCCCGTCGGTTCCTGAATCGCCAAGCAACGTTTGGTGTCAAAGTCGCCAACCCGGGCACGGCGCCAGCGAGCGAGGTTGAGGTTGTGGCCCAACTTCCACGAGGCTTGACGTTCGTCAGTACGAACAACTCAGGATACTACGATCAGAGTCGGCACGCGGTGGTTTGGAGTTTGGAAACCCTGCCCGCGGGTGAGATGGGCGAGGCGCAGTTCACAGCGAAACCGACCGAAATGGGACAGTATCAAATCAAAGCGTCGGGCAAGGCTAACGCTGGACTCGAAGCCGATGACGAGCACGGTCTGCATGTTGACGGCATCGCTGCCCTGTTCTTTGGTTTGGCTGATCAGGTCGATCCGATTGAGAGCGGTGGACGTACGGTTTACGAGATCAAAGTCGTGAATCAGGGAACCAAGGCGGCCTCGAACGTACGCCTCGCAGCACTCATTCCGAAAGGCCTTAAACCGGTCTCGGCCGAAGGACCTGTGCAGGAAAAGATCGACGGTCAACGTATCATCTTCCAAGCCATGGATCGTTTGGCAGCCGGTGGTGACGCCGTCTTCCGTATCACATGTCAGGCTCAGGAACCGGGCGATCATCGCTTCCGCGTCCAGCTGACGAGTGATGACATGTCCACGCCCGTGATCAAAGAAGAGAGTACGCGAGTCTATTCGGACTAAGGCCGTCTTTCTTCAAAACTAATCCCGGAGCGGGCGCGACACGCCCTCCCAAAAATGCCGTCTTCGGCTAATTCTTGACAGCCGAGATTCCGCTCGGAATGATGGAACCATGGATGTTCCACGACCCCCTGAAGCGCCGCCGACTCCGCCCCCGTTGCCGGAAGAAGTAGCTAAGCAGAATCAATCCGCTGCCGATTCGCTGAGTCCACATTTGCGTGACAGTCTAATTGACTTGGAATTGGACCAGACGTGGGTTGTCTTCTGGTTATCGCTTTCCGCCGTCGCACTCGCCGTCATCTCGCTCGGTCCCGTGGTCTACCGCTGGTTGCACTCCGAACTCGCGACGGAATGGGATCGTTGGATGTTTCTGCTCTTGTTCTTCGGACTCTTGCAGTTGGCTTATGTCCTGCTGTTCGTGCAGCTACCGTTTTGGTTCACGCTGCGTTCAAGCTCGATCTTCTCGCTCATATTGGCCAGCTGTTACGCGGCAGGGCTGGCCGTCTTTACGTTCTCACGACTCGACTCACAATGGGTTGTCTGGCTGGATCTAGCCGACGAGCAACAGATGGGGACCGCTCAACGCTGGTGTCTCGTCATGGTCTGCCTCTCGCTACCTGTCGCTTACTACCAGGGAAAGGTCAGTGCGCAATGGCGAGAGCGCGAACTTGAGCGTTGAGTCGACGACCTAGAACCTCGAGACATCAAAGAAATCGGCCCAGCGCAGGAAGAAGATTTCGTTGAAACCCCGCGTGAACACCAGCTCAACTGCGTCGTCAAAGCGTTTGATGGGTGCTGAGGGAACGAGCACGATGTCCGAATCACGAAGCCAGATCTCGTCAGATGGAAGCGGTCGTTTTCCGTAGAGTCCGCCGCGCAAATCAAGTCGTGTGGCAATCAGTCGCCAGTCCGCGGCTCGGCGGAAGACGACTAGCTCGCGAAGATTCCCGCCGTTCACCCAGCCGCCGGCCAATGCTACCGCTTGCATCGCGGTCGTGGGCCCCTGCAGTTCGAATCGCCCTGGCTGATTCACTTCGCCAAGGACGTAGGCGAATCGCGGCGCACGTCGCTGCAGCACAGGTGTGACCTCGATGCCTTCGACGACCGCGAGATATCGCTCGTCGACTTCGATATTCAGCTCGTCCAGCGTCAGACCCTGAGCCGGCACCGATCCGAGTGCGGGCAGCTGAACTGTGCCATCCGGCGAGATGCGGGTGGTGATCGATTGTCCGCCAAAACCAGCTCGATTGTCGATCGTGTTTCGAAGGTCCTGCAGCTTTGTGTTGACTTGAAGCGGAGTCACCGTGATCGAAGGCTCTTTGTAGAACTTCAGATAGGATTGTTCAATGTACTTTCGGAGCTCGTCAACCGTACGACCTGCAGCCCGCACTTGTCCAAGCAGTCGTAGCGTGATGGTTCCGTCCGGTTGAATAACAAGTTCTCGATCAAGATTATTGTCTTGCAGCGACTCGACGCGGATCTGGTCGCCCACGTTAAGCTCATAAGGTTGGGGCATGACGTCGCGCGTGATGCGGTAGACAAAGGAGATTTCGTCGTCAACGCGTAAACGATACTCGGGTACGTGAGCGGGGCGATGTGGACCGACGTATTCCCCCTGTGCGAACATCTGCCACGGCACGGGACGGTTTTCTTTCCAGCGGAGTTCCGGTCCGCAGACGCGGTCCGCGCAATCAAGGCCTCGAATCGGACATGCGCGGCACACGTCGCCTGCAAACAGCGAGGCCTGCGCACGCGGTGTTTGCGGGGCAGTCTGTGGCAACGGCTCCGGCAGGATACTTGTCATTTCTTGGGCTGCCACACGGTCGGACAGACAGATCAAGGCGAGGAATGCCAGGCCGGCTGCCCAATGAGAATGGCCGTCGAACGGCGTTACCTGCTGAGGCTGCTCTAGAGGGCTGCATGCGTTTTTCATAGTGGTCCTGCCTGGCTATCGTGTTCCACTAGCGACCGTATCGCTGACCCACGGTCAGGGGCTGACCCGTCGCCGAGGGTAGAGCCGATCGTTTGTTTCTGCGACTCATTGCCGCCGCCGGAGCCTCGGGGTGTTGCTGCGTCACAAGAATATCCTCGGGCGGCGACTGATCGTTCGGCCTCGACATTTTGGCGAAGGTTTGAGCATCGACCCACTCCACTTTGGGTCGGCCAGCAAGGTCGGGGGAGCGTCCCGAACTTTGCAACGCCGAACGGTATTCCTTATTCGCCCGTCGAGCCAATTCGGCTTCACCAAGTCGTTCGTGAACTCGTGCGAGATTTCGCCAGACCTCGGGAAAGTTCGTGCGATCTCGTACACAATGCCGTAGCACGGCGCGCGCGTCCTGGAACTGACCGTATCGAGCCAACAGGACTCCGAGTTCGTTAGCCGTGTGATGATGATCCGGGTGGACGGTCAAAGCCGCTTGATACAGAGACATCGATTTGGCGTCACCGGAAGTGCGCGAATCACCATGCTGCTCGGACAGGTGCCATTGAACTTTGCCGAGGGCAAACAACGCGTCGGCCGCGACCGGATCACGACCGACTGCTTCGATCAGCTGGTTTTCCGCGTATGTATGGTATGCCTGCTGCGCGGACAGCGATGTCACGCGGCGGAAGTCAGCTGTGTGCAAAACGGGTGTGCGGTGTGATTGGACAATCCGCTCAAGGTCCAGGTCTGCCTCGAGACGCGATCCCTTGGGGCGAAAGTCATTGACCTCCTCCAAGGCCCGAAATCCGTGAGCCAAGCACTCGCTGTAATAACGCGTCTGTCCTTGAGCATCAAACGCTTGCGTGATCAGCCGCAGAGCCCGAATGAATTTTGCGCGAGCCGAATAGATTGCGCCACGGCGTGCGAGTTGGATGCCATCGGCGATCATGAGCTGCGCCTGGTACGACACAACTTGATCGGTGACCGGAGGTGGTCCTGGCATCGGCTCGCCGGACTCGATCGGCGTTATCGCTCGGTCCGATCGAAACGGCGGCCGTGGTTTGACCGAGAGCCGATCCACTTGCCGGTCCCGAGTCCCAGTGTTGTTGGCTTCAGTGGCCGGCTCGAATTGAGTTGGGTCCGCCCAAGGATCAATGCTTGAAGTCTCGACACGCTCATCCGTCTCTTCGGCTCGACCGAAGTCGGTTGAGAGGGACGAGATGTCTTCATCGACGGTCGAGCCGCCGTCATTTGGGTCGTCTGCGCTGGTGTCGTCTGCGCTGGTGTCGTCTGCGCTGGTGTCGTCTGCGCTGGTGTCGACCAAGGCCATGTTGGGCAGACTCATGCCTTCTTCCGATTCCATGGCGTCTGGCAGTCGCGGGCGGTGGTTGTCGGACGCCGCCAGCACGCTGGAAACGGTCAGATCAAAGCTGCCGTCCTCGGCAAGCTCTGTCACGGCTTCCGATTCTGGCATGGCAGCCCCCGGCAGCTCTTCGGAGCCTTCGTTGATGGTCGGAGGAGAAAGGACTAGCTGCTCGAAGTCTTGTTGCGAATCGTCCGGTTGCGACTTAGTCGACGGCTCGAGCGTGTCGATCGGTTCGTCTGCGTCTTGCTTGGTCAGCTGCTGGACCGACTCAGCCTCTTCACCTCGCATCTCGCCAGCGACCTGAAAGCTGACGATTGAGAGAGCGGCTTGTGCTTTCCTTCCCTCGTATTCGACCGAAGGGTGCGAGCGTTCAGATTGAGCTGGTTCCCGCGGGTGTTGCTGCGGTCGTTGGCCTGGCGCCGGGTAGTCGATCCGCTTAAGCCCAAGCAGGTCGAAGACAGCCTGAGGATTGAATCGCGGCGCTGCAGCAGTGGTCTGTTGATCCAGCGGCTTCAATGCGTCACTTGCACCGCTGGAAGTGGCGTAGACCGTCACTCCGACAATGAGTCCGAGCGAAATCGCGAGATAGGGGCCACGGCAAGCGCCGTGTCGATTCTTCATAGCTTTACATCGTCCGTGATGCGTTTGTCGGTTGCGATCGAAGTGGCTAGCGCGGCTGGCTCGCGATCTGTTCTAGCCGACGGATTCCATTCGGGCTTGATTTGAGGCGCTCCCGTCAACATTCCTTTGGCGGACGTGAGCGAGACGAAAACACGCCATGTCTACGATGATCGACCCTTTGAATGGGTGCGATGACGCAAAACGATGGCAGCCAGGTTCAGCTTCAGTTGACTCTTCGGAACAGCCGGCACACTCAGCGTCAACCTCACGGTGCCGCGATTATGGTTCGCATGTTCCGCAGAGGCCTCAAAGTTCAACAGCCACCGCCGCAGCAAGCGGTGAGATGCTGCGAGCTGCGCGGGCACTCGCTGAGCAAATCCGTTTGCTCCTGGAATGCAGCGTTTTCAGCGACACAGGTGAGATTGGCTAAGAAGCGGCCGACGTTGCGGCCTCGCTCTCGGTTTGTGTCGAGGTACGGATCAATGCGTCCAAGGCGTCTGAGGCTTGAGCCACCGAGTTGATCCGAGTCACGCCGGTGAATTGCTGAGGATGGCAATATGCGGACACGGGGCCAGAGTATCCCGAGTCGGCAAGCCATTTGAGTGTTTCGACTGCCGGAACAACACCCGTCGAGCCTGGCAGCAAACGTTGCTCTTCGGTGATTTCCTCCACAGCCACGTCGGCCGGCAGGTCCGCAAGTCGCACGGAAACGATCTGTTCCGCCGACAGTTCCTTGATCGATTCGAGTGAACCGCCACCAACGTGCCAGTGCCAGAGATCCAGGCAGATTCCGACATTATCGCTGGCGATCATCTTGATCAGTGCCACCAGGGCCTCTGTCGTGGTGATGAATTGCGTCTCGTGACCCTCGCGGCTTGACGCGGGAGCTCGAAATCCAATGCCTAGCTTGATGTCGAAGGGCTGCAGCTCGTCACCGATTTGAGACAGTCGTTCGCGATGAAACTCGAAGTCCTCGTGATAAGGCCGCTGTTCGCAATAAGGCAGGACAATGGCGATTGACGAAGCCGCGCCGAGCGAAGCCATGATCTCGGCGACATCCTTTAAGGCCTGCACATCCTGCTTGTAGGTCGCGTCTTCAGCTGTCCAGCGAACTGGAAGATCGAAACCACCAACACGGATATGAGCGCTTTGCAGGAAGCGGACTGCGTGCTCCTTGCCACGGCTCTCAACCTGTCGCAGAAACGATTCCGTATCGATATCGAGCCCACGAAACTTATAGGTCAAGGCGAGTTCGATCAGTTCATTCTGTCGCGCGCTAATCCCGAGTGATTCGGCATTCAGATTCTTGTACATCATCCTCTCCTGCTGTTTTCAATGACCTTCCAAGATGCGTTACCGGTAGCGCGTACGTGGCCGAACTGCACTATTATTACAGAATTCCGCATTATGTCAGAGTTGTTCACCGTCTCCTAGGGGAGATGGCTGCCCCTGAAAAACCAAGTTCACCACAACGGCTTCGCCAACAGATAGTGATCTTAGGCGATTAACCAAAAACTCACATCGACGGGACCCCTATGAATTGGTGGGAAGCGATTATCCTCGGGATTGTTGAGGGACTTACGGAGTATTTGCCGGTAAGCTCGACTGGGCATCTGATTCTGACACAGCGTGCTCTTGGCATCGAAGAATCCGATGCTTCAAATGCCTATGCGATTTGTATTCAGGCCGGTGCGATCGTCGCCGTCCTGGGCCTCTATTGGCGACGCGTTCGCGAGATGCTTGCTGGCGTGATGGGCAAGCTGGGCTGGAGCGAAGGGAACGTGAACGGTTTCCGGTTGGCGATGAACATCATTGTCGCCTTCTTACCGGCGGCTGTGATCGGCCTGTTGTTTGACGACCTCATCGAACAGTACTTGTTTGGCCTCAAGCCCGTTGTGGCGGCCTGGTTTGTAGGTGGCGTCGCGATTCTCGCTGTTGCCCGCTACCGTCGAAGGGCAGGCGGCCAACAAGAAGGGAATCAGCTGGAAGAATTGACTTGGCAAATGGCTTTGCTGATCGGGCTGATTCAATGCATCGCGATGTGGCCAGGAACCAGCCGCAGTTTGGTGACGATCGTGGGCGGTTTATTGGTCGGCCTAAGTGTCTCGGCGGCGGTGGAATTCAGTTTTCTGTTGGGCGTTGTAACCCTTCTGGCGGCAACCGTTTATAAGGCGAAGGATGCGGGTCCCGTGATGCTCGAGGCCTACGGCTGGTGGCCCATGTTAATTGGCTCGTTCGCCGCCTGGGGTTCGGCCGTGGTCGCGGTGAAATGGATGGTGAACTATTTGAAGCGACATGGCATGGAATTGTTCGGATATTACCGAGTGGGGCTAGCGGTAATTGTGCTAGTGGCGATCCTGATGGAGTGGCTCGCCCCGTAGTCGAACGCGGCGGAGCGAACCGCTCGGAATCCTGACGAGTCTAGAATATATTGATAAGTGCACCACGCCAGCGCGTGGCTGCTAAACGTGAGTACCTATCTGGGGGCGAATTTGGATTCGACCGGATAGTCGAAGTGAGAGTGGCGTGTCGTGGTTGATCAGCGGGCCACGTTAAAAGCTGATCAAAATTTTTATGTGCCGAAGGTAACTTCGCACTGGCTGCCTAAGAGTAGGCAACCCCGGTTGCGGGCTTTAGCCGGAGAGGCCCAAAAACCGGTTGCCAAATCCGGATCGCTCAGGACCACGTCGGGCACGTTCTGAGTTAAACCCTGTTCCCGTCTAGTCTGGTAGGGACCCGGTCGACAGGGGCTCGCCCAGGCGAAACACCAAAGAGTCGACTACACACGTAGAAGCTTTCATGGAGATATCGCGGGACGCGGGTTCGATCCCCGCCGCCTCCACTTTGTAAGTCGTTTAGAGGAAACGACTTGCGAAAATCACGAAAACAGCGGTCAGCATTTTGGACAGCACGAAAATTGCTGTAAATGTCGGCTCTTGGCCGATTCTGACGCTGTTTTGCAGCCAGACCTCGAAAAAGTAGCGAGGGCCTGGCCCCATCTTCCGCCTCATATTCGTGAGGCAATCACCACTCTCGTCGCTGGCACCCTCAACGAACTCGATACCGAGGGAGGCCCGAAATGAGCGACGGTGTCCCCACCACCTCTCCTCCCCTCCGAACTAACTCCGTTGGGCTATCGTCCGAAGATTGCACCTCCGCGTGGTGGTACTCGTGCTGCTCCAGGTGCACGGCGAAATGGTTTTCCCGTCGCCAGCAAACTCAGTGCCCGCGGTGCGAGGCTCCGGCATTACCCGCAGTCCAAAGAACGCCGCCGTGGCTGAGCTCGAAGTCTGCGGCCTCCGAAAGGAGGCAGCGGGATGAATGAGCAATCCAGTACATGCCAACTTCCGAGTTCGGACAGCGGTGTGATCGGACCGGCTCGGAGACCTCCGACAATAGTCCGAGACCTGAACGAGCTGATCGGAAACCGTCACCGCTTCCAGACCGTGCTCGCCGATCCCCCCTGGCGGTACGAAAACACCGCTTCTCGCGCCGCTGCAGAAAACCACTACCAGACGATGTCGGTGGCCGAAATTTGCCATCAACCGATAGGGCAGCTCGTCGAAGCCGACGCACATCTGCATCTTTGGACAACCAACGCTTTTCTTGAGTCGGCTTTCAAGGTGATGCGCGCATGGGGCTTTGAGTTCAAGTCGTGCATGGTGTGGGTCAAACCAACAATCGGCATGGGCAACTATTGGCGCCTGGCGCACGAATTTTTGCTTTTCGGGATTCGCGGCAGATTGCCGTTTGGACGAAACGACGTGCCAAGCTGGGTGATGGCATCGAGGTCCGTGCACAGCAGAAAGCCGTTCAAGTTCCGCGAGCTCATCGAACAGGTAAGCCCGGGGCCGTACCTCGAGCTATTCGGTCGCGAAGAGCAGCCCAACACCGATTGGACCGTTTACGGAAATCAAGTCGAACGTCGATTGTTCTAACAACAATTCAATCAAGAACGTCAATCACGAAAGGACTAAAAATGGCAAAGCCTCCTGTCTATGAGCTGAGAATGGGACTTATCAAGGCGAGCATTTGGGAGAACCAGACAAAGCAAGGAACGAACTACGTGGTGACAGTCATTCGGCTGTTCAAGAACGGCACCGAATGGAAAGAGTCGACGCGGTTCTACCGCGATGACCTCCTCGTGGTGGCAAAGCTAATGGACCAGGCTCATTCCTGGATATTCCGCAAGCAACAAAACGAGACATGAACACTCGGCTAGTTGAAAACCTGCATTTGCCCTTGGGTGACTTGACTGGTCTCCAATGTGATTTCAACGAACGGAAACACCAATAAACAACACAATTTACTGTGATTGCCTTGACTGTGGCAACGAATTCTGGATCGGCGTGCCCGATCTCCTCGATGAGAGCGAAGATGCGTTGATCGGTGACATCGTCTGGTGCGGTGTCTGCGACAGCCACCGCTACGAGTGTTCTTGGGGTGTGTTCTTCGCCGGCGACAGCACCAACACCATACGCGAAGTGTTACGCATTTGGACTGACTGGGCAAACAGCTATCGCGCGGTCCAACAGCAGAAACGTAAACCCTAGAGGAGACTCGAGGCAAACCCAAGATGTACAAGCAATCAAAGAAAAAACCGTGTGGGGCTACATCGGGAATCTATCGGTACTTTGGGACACGACAGCAGTGTTGCAGTTCCATTCCCAAGTACCGCAGCCAGTCTACGGTTGTCCGCTCTTG
>CAJHYQ010000406.1_pt1 | contig 43569 bp, 42 predicted proteins | sample 9198721 | NCBI WGS metagenome assembly CAJHYQ01 (sample SAMEA7708357, study PRJEB35096) | sediment metagenome | biome: marine neritic benthic zone biome [ENVO:01000025]; feature: sediment [ENVO:00002007]; material: shallow marine sediment [ENVO:03000034] sea grass bed [ENVO_01000059] ... | reverse complement strand
TTTCGTGCTGTGCCGACAATCCGGACCGCAGTCGGGGTACTGAAATATCCCGAATGCTCGCGAATACTTCGATGGTGAATGACTCGGTAACGGGAGTTGTCTGAGCCTTCAATGCGGGCCCAGGGCGGGTAGTACTAACGGCAGACTTGTTTGCTCCACTTTCCGATAATGCGGGTGGGAAATTTGCTCCGTTTCCGTCGTGAGGTAACACGACCTGCGAAACGTTCTCTGGTTGCAGAGTTGCCGAGCCAATTGAGTCTTCGAGAAATCCGGGGCTGTTCTCAAACCGCCAATAGTGAAGGGTTTCAGCGGACGCTATTGGAGTTGTAAGGAGTAGGGTGCCCCAGAGGACCATTTTCAAAAGAGACTGGGAAGACATATTGAGGCGTCCTCGGTGTTACTCTTGGGGGTGAAAACCAAAAACAAAAAGCACGAAGCCACCGTGACTGAATCACGTAGACTCCGTGCTATGTTTGTCGCAGAATTAGCGGCTCCCGGTATTGGACGACAAATAGAATACCAGCGTTTGGTTCGATTTCAAGAAAACTTGGCATTCACAATCGTAGGGGCGAGGCTAATCGTAGAGCGGGGTCGCCCGCCTCGCCCTCCCGGCCAATTCCCAACTTCTTGGATTCGTACCATTCGCAGATTTGGATCGGGGCAAGCTCAGATTGATACCGTTCTGAGAGGCAACATGGTTTTTCACAAGGTCGCTTCGTAAATTGTTGTGCGGATTCATCCGTTTCATCTCGACGAGTTCTCGGATGCTTCGAATAACCATGGATTTTGGAACTCGTTTTCCGCTTCAAAGATCTTAACGGAATGCAGGAGGTCATCATGCCCGATCCGAAATGGCTTGACGGCTACTCGGGACAGACGACAGACGAACTGATTGCTCTCGAAGGTGAATACAGAACCGATTCTCTCGTTCTCGCATTCGAGCAAGCGCTTGACGAGAAAGCTGCGCGCGTCGGCCGCAAAGGTCTGACGGATGAGGAAGCGGTTGTGCTTGCCGTCGAAGCGTTCGAGCGCGAGGTGAACAACGGAGGTTACGGCCAATTGCTCATCAACTCGTCGAAAGATTTCGCTGCCATATTCGTTTCCGCTCTGAATCGAATCGGCTGTCCTGGAGTGGCCGATTTGACGCAGCAAGCCATAGACATGTTGGAAATCGAAGGACCGATAACCGTCGAGTCGATCGACCGGGCGATGATGAAGAAGAACGACAAACGAGACGAGGGACTCAATGAGTGCGACGAACGGTTCTACGAAATCGCCGGCGACCTTGCGGGTCCCTTGTTCGCATTCATCAGGAACAACCGAGAGCACATCACCCTGAGTCGGTAGTCCCCAAAAAGGAGATTTCGGCATCCGAGTTGGCCGAGATCGATGGGATGCGCTTGGCCGTGGGCCGAGTGACTAAGGCAGTCGGATGCGCGACATAGAGTTTTCGCCTGTCCTTCAGCGGCCTACGGAAAAGGTAAGCTGTCTAGGAGGAACAGCTATGTCATTTAATCCATGGGATCACCTGCACGAGACGCTGCACCAAGAACGTCAGCTGAGCGGCTACCGTCGTTTGTGCACGGCTCTTGGGGCACCGATGTTTCAGTTCGGATTCTTCCTGTGGGGCATCTGGATGATCTTTGTTTGGATTGCCGCTCACGATCGTTCTCACCCAGCGATCGTTGCGGTCGTGGCTATCGCAGCTCTTTTGTGCCTGCTGCTGGCCTTATTTGGGTTGAAGCGCGGAATGTTGGGAACGCTACTTCTCAGACATGGAACATTTGCCGAAGGCCTCATTGTTTCGAGGAGAAGAACTCCGATATTCGTTTCCGGTCCACGAGCGACGTCCGGGAGCCGACGCTCACAACAGTATCTTTGGAAAACGACTGTCCAATTCGAGCGGCCCGGACAAGGCGAACCGATCCGCTTCAACACACTTGCCGTGGCGGAGTATGGACCAGGCCCAGCCGAGGAATCCAACGTTGGGAAAACACTGGTGATGTACAATCCATCCACCCCGGCGCGGGCTATGATGTTGAGCGATATTCCACTGGACAATCAGTTTCAATCGTTCGAACGACTAACGCCTAGTGCTCCACCGGCCAAGATCCTGATCTGGCCAGCCGTCATTGTCGTTGGGCATGTGTGGGCATTGATCTGGTTCCTGACGGTTCAATAGCACGGCGTCAAGAACGATACACGCGTCATTCACTTTGATGACAACTCCGTCGGCTTTCACTTATCCCTTTCCTAGTCTTGATACATGGCATGATAAGTGCTTCGGATTCCCACGGAGCCAACGTCACCAATCGAGGAGATCGAGCATGATTCGCCGAGACTTAATCATATGTTGTGTTGTTATTTGGGCTGCAATGACACTAGATGCGCGTTCGAATGCGGAAGCTTCGGGTGCCGACCGCACGATTCCGGACGCCGCGATTCAATCGCTTATTGAAGCGCTGCACGATGATGATAGTGAGATACGCATTGCCGCCGGGAATTCTCTGACGCAAATTGGTGAGCCTGCCATCGAAGAAGTCATTGAGGTCCTGTCATCGGATGACCAAATTGCGTGTTCTCTCGCGGCACAAATCCTAGGAAATCTCCGCGCAGAGTCAGCCGTTCCAGAGCTTGCGCGCGTCATCCGGGATAAGAACAGTGCAACACACAGTCGATTACACGCCATACGCGCGATCGGGAACATCTTCGCAGACCCTGATTCCGTCGCGAGGGTCTTGATACAGGTGCCAGGCGGAGGCGGTGGCTTTTGAGACACGAGGAAATACTCAGTGTCGACAAGTCCGTTGAAACTCGCAGTTCGTATAGGGAAGGTGGAGCCGTTTTGATTGACGAGCGTCAGTCGTGGCACTACCGTATGTACTAAGCGAACAAGCATCGAGAGAACGCTACTGAAACGCCAATCTCTTCTGCACGAGCAATCGACGTCTGATTGCAACTCCGTGCGGGTGAGTTTGGCGTTTTTTCGTTGGCAGCCGACTGCAGAACGACTGAGAAAGGTATCCGATGAACCGCCAGGCGAAAGAGTCTACAGTGAAGACGTGGGTCTCCACTTTCGTCTATATCGGAATGGTGGGTACAGTCAACTTGGTCCATGGTCAAGTAGTCATCGATACCAACACCGTCATTGATGTGGACAATTCGTTTCCTGCTTCCGGAATCGAGGTTATTGATGGCGGCAATTCACCAACCGTTGTTCAAGTCGTAGAGGGTGGTCAAGTCGGCTTACCATCCTTTGTTCGTGGCTCGAGCGTTTTGGCGGTGTCCGGCGGAAGCATGTCTCAAGTGCGCACGTTCGACTCCAGCTCAATCGACATAGCTGGTGGTGAACTGTTTTCGGTCGATAGGGACACCATTGAAGCGCGCGGTCATAGTACCGTGAACACATTTCAGGCGGTCGTATTGGCGTAGGAGGGGAAGAGGACAACGACTTTCATGCCGTTCATGCCAACGACAATAGCGCGGTAAATATTTCGGGAGGCGAAATATTTAGCCAAGACCTTGAGGGAGCGTTTGCCCTGAACGACGCGGCAGTGGTCAACATCTCGGGTGGCCATATCTACGACACGGGTGGAGAGCCAGCCGTCCGTGTTTCTTTTGGTGGGACGGTCAATATGTCGGAGGGAAGACTCGGTATTCCAACTCACGTCGAACCGCCGCCGTTCCCCGTACCATTCTCGAGCCGACGAGAGAGATTTCCCGGCGGCGCTTATGTGGAACTGAATGGACTGGCAACTATATCGGGCGGGGAAGTGGATGGAGTCTCCGTTGAAGCTGGAGGCAAGGCGGAAATATCAGGCGGCGTCATTGGATCGGTGTATGCAGCGGGGCACGAGATCCCTCCGCATCTTCAGGATTTCTTACGTTTTTCCACCGATAGTAAGGTCGTCATCAGCGGCGGTCTGGTGGACTCCTTGCTCGCCGGTGACTTCGGTGTGATCGAAGTGCATGGATTCGGTTTGTTGCTTAAAGACAGCCGCCTTACCGGAACACTTGCCGACGGGACGTTCATCGACGCGACAGTCGAAATCGACGGTGGTGGCCAAGTTCTTCTCGTTCCAGAACCGTCGTCGTTTGTCATGTTCTTCTCAGGTCTTGCTGCAATTGCGATCTACCGGCAGAGGCGCGAGTTTACCTGCTAACCTTCGGTCGCTTGACAATCAAATACCACTTTGATCGGGTCGCACACCCGTCTACAATTCTTTGCACCGTTTACTCGACCTCAGCACCCGCGGCAAGCAGCGATCACATCATCCTCTCGAGGAAACTGCAAGGTCGGTCAAGTGCCGATTCGTTGTCCCAAAGAGCCGTGGGAGGTGCGTTTGATTGATGATTTGCTTCAACAATGCCCCCCGCCGAGCTCCAACTGTCCATTCGAAATCAGCGATGCGAATTGACTATGCCCCTTTAGGTTCACTGGTGAGTCGTGGTCCATTGGCGGCCTTCGGCGTCGCCGAGGTTGCGAATGCGGAAGAAATCGTTCTCTCGCCCTTTCCCTTCGCTCGGCATAAGGTAGAATTCGGACGTCACGAGTGTCGTGACGAGCAGAGACAAGATGTAGGTCTGAACGCTTTACGGGTCATCTTCTTCCCGCCCTATTCTGCGCAGCAGAGCTTCTCACAAGTTCCCGCTACAGTTTTTGTGGCTCCATCTGCTTTTGTTTTCGGTGACACGGTCTGCGCGCAAAGTGCATCCGTGTGCCATGTGTCTTATGTTGGAGAGCAGAAATGCCACAAGGTGAAATTAAGAGGTTGGTTTCGGATCGAGGTTTTGGGTTTATTCAAGGAGATGGGGGCGACCTGTTCTTCCATCATTCCTCGCTCCAAGGGGTGAGTATCGAGGAACTCCGCGAGGGTCAGGTCGTTGCATACGAAGTCGGAAGTGGTCCAAAGGGGCCATGTGCTGAGTCCGTCCGCGTCGCGGTGCAGACGGCATAACTCGGCCAAGTCCTGAATTTGACTTTGACGTTGAATTACCAGCAGACGCCTCTTGGGTCAGTGATCCGGGAGGCGTCCATGCGTTGCCGATACTTGGAGAAAATTGCCCACCGCGATCAACCGCAAGGGGAGCCGATCGGAGCAAGACTGGCAGTCCAACGAATCTCTTGGGCCGATCGGCGGCCCAGCTACGGAAAGGCAAGCAGTGCTGAACCAAGATCGACTTCCGATCATCGCAACTTGCGACGCGTGTGGCGCGTGTTGCATGTTGGTCGGATCTCCGCCGTTTCTCTCGGATGAGTGGGCCAGCGTCCGCCTCAGTTTTCCCGAGAATCTTCGGGACGAGGTGGAGCGGTATCGAGCGAATGGAAACCGTGGCGTTCGGGCAACGCACACAACGGGCGAAGACCCTTGCATCTGGCTCGATTTGAAGTCCCGCAAGTGCATGCATTACGACCTACGGCCAGTCGTCTGCCGCAATTTTGAAATTGGTGAAAAAGACTGCTGCGAGCATCGGAAGAGAGTTGGAATCGAGTGGCCGAGCGGCACTTCGCCAAACATCTGAATACATACGTGCCCAGCAGCTCGCGATTAGCGACGTGGCTCGCCGTGGGTCACTTTTTTGCCGTTTGCACCACATCCAGCGGTCAGTCGAGAGATCAAACCGTCGAAGTTGCCTTGTAGCTATTTCGGCTTCGGTGCAGTTGAGGGCGGGAAATCTATCAGCATATTCGGAACAGCCCCTACGCGCCATTTTTGATGGCTTGCGGTCGGAGGGATGGCCTATTCTTTTTCTATGCAGAACTTTCGCAAATCTCTCTTACGAACGTACGCGCGGCTGGAAGAAATCGAGAAGAATCCGTACCCGAATCCGGCAATCGATTTTGTTGCGGTCGCAATGCTGGTTGAAGAAGCAAACCAGCGAGCGCGCAAAGTGGGCTGCGACCATCTCGTCGTACGCCGAGACGAGTACAAACAGCATGGTAGCCCCGCTGGCCAGGGGATGCGAGCCATTGAAAAGATGCTTGCTTGGTGCCACGATCAAGAAGCTTAAGAGGTCCGTCCTGCACCTCCACGTGGCCCTTGATTATGTCGGGTGCGACATGCTCCGGCGAGAGCGTGTCAAGAAAGTCGTGGGAAGCCTGTTTGATTCTTCGCGAAACAACCGTTTCGAAATTGCCGCTCTGCATCCACAGCTTTGGCTACAATAACTGAAGTACTGTTGGAAGTTGCCAACCGGAAGTCCATACTTTGAAGCAATGATTACCGTTGGCTCCGTTTCTCGTGAATCCGCGTCGCAAGCGTTCCCGTTTCTCGCTCCGGACTTCAGTGGGCGCCGCAACGCCATTAGAATGCTGACGCACGCTGCGCCGGAGTTCGTATTCTGGGTGTTACCTGATGGTCGTCTTCACGACGCACGCGATAGCCACGCTAAGAACGTGCCTAAGGGGTACCAGCACATCTGTAACGATGAGCCGGAGTACGGCGGCTTTTTGCGGGGGCGCGTTGTTCGCCACATCACGAATCAATTGATCGTCGTCTATTGTCGGTCCGATGCTCTTGCTGAGGACCTAGATCGTATCGCCCAGTTTGTGCGCGGCATGGATCAAATGCCGATACCACTGGATGACAATGCCTTGGTCATCAGCGACAATGCCGACGTTTACGGCACGCTCGCGGATCTGCGCCATCGATTGCGATTGTTGTCAGGTCGCAAGTGAAGGTGGCGCGTCGGGGCAACCACATGAGACGCGTAAAACGACCATTGCCGAGCTTTGCTGGTCCGCGACTCGTTTGTTGAAACAGTAAATCGCGACGGCCCGATCGTTGCAGGCGATTGCCATGGCTCCTGAAAAGATCGCTGAATACCTAGCGGACGTAAACCAGGACTTATCGGCCTGTCGCCGGTTTAGCCGTTACATTTCCCACGACGTCAGTTCGGCGCCAGCATTTGGCAAGGCCCGACGTACAGTCTGGTGGTGACGATCTTGTGCTGTACTCAACGTTTCGCGCGTCCTGGGTGACCGATCACCTTGGGTTTCGCCATGAATCCGACCCATTCCGCGACTGCTCGAACTCCGGCCAAGGCAAGCCGCCCTCCAATCTGATGTTCTTAATTGAGTTAGCTCTTACGAATTGAACCGAGAAACGACCGCGTTGAAACTGCCCCAGCCCCCATCAGCGGACTGCTGACTGGGGGCCAGTCCTGGTGAACGCCGCCAACTTTTGGCTAATCATTTCCCCTTGTTGGCCACCAACGACGTTAATTTGTCGTTGTGGAGTCCCATCGTAAGACCCAACTTTGAATAGCTTAGTTGGCAGTATTTGTCGGCTGCTTGAACATCGTCTGGTTTGCCATACAGTTGCTCGATTCTTTCCCTGGAATCGTGCATTTTAAGACCTTCTTGGGTCCGTCCCCCAAAGTCGCGAAATGAAAACCCTCCGGTGTAACAGGCAACTCCCACCACGCCTTTGCTGGGCAATAGATTCAGCTGGAAACCCTTCGAATTGTACTTGAGCATTTCGATGCGTTCTCGGTTTTGCGCCGATTTCTTCAATCGTTCGATGTCTTTGCGTATCGCCTCATGTGAATCGGCAAGATCGGGATTGTTGAGGAGCTTCTCAAAGTGCTGCTCGAACTCTTCATCTTTGATGACTTCGATTTCTGTACTGTCCGGAGTGCCAAAAAGTTTGACGGTGTCTTCTCGGCTCATCCCAAACACTACTGGGCCAAGCCCTTTATTGGGCGTCAGAACCAACTCAATTGCCTCGAGGTCGATGGTCCCTTTGACTCTGGCAGGTCTTCGGTCCACAAGTTCGTAATCCTCTGGCGTTCCAATCTCGAAGAGACTGTCCGCGATGTCGATGTTGTACTCAAGTTCATCAAGTGTTGTGGTGACCGTCTTGCCGTCGGCGTCCTTAAACGTAATCTCACCTCGTATCGGCAATCGAGTCTTGGGGTCGACCCAAATCGTCTCCGTACTGCCAGACGCTTTCCGCGAAAACCCTAGCGCGTTTTCGACCCCATCAATGGTTCGCACTGGAATCCGACCGAGTGGCTGAGAAGCGATTTTCTTCAGCCGGCCGACTGGGGTCTCACCCTGCGGAAGCGTGTAGGCGGGTTCGACCACAACCTTCTTCTCCGCGGCCATCAGCCTGATGTGCTCGCCCCGGTTTAAGTTCAAAACATCAATGTCTCCGGAGGAAACCTCCGTACGTTGCAAGCTATCCCCCTTGAAGAATATCTTCGTTGATTCGACTTTTACGCCATCGACGACCCTCGTCATCCTCGCTTTTCCAGATTTCAAGTCTTCAAGCTGTCTCACGACGTCGGCCAGCACATGATTCCCTGACCCAAGCGAGAAAATCGCCAGTCCCACTGCTACGGCAACCGCGGCAGCGATCGCCGCGTAGCGTGTTCTCCCTTTTGTCCATCGTGAACTGTTACGGGAAGCACTAGGGGAGCATTTCTCCATTTGGTCGTTGACTCGCTGAATCAATTCCGGCGACGGCCCAGGAGGGACTTCCGATGCTGCCAGGCATTTGTGTGCTTGACGTAGCAAAGGATCTTCAGGCGCAGAGTTGAACTTTGACATCTAGTTTCTCCTTGTAGTGACACTATCGTCAAAACGCGACAGCAAGCCCCGAAGTCGCTTTCGAGCCCGGTTTAGCAAGACACCAACATGGTTCGTTGTGACGCCAAGCTGTTCCGCTATCTGTTCGTAATCCCAACCTTCTTGGTACTTCAAACAGTGAGCAATCGCTTGGTCGTCCGGCAGCAACGTTAGTGCGTGCCGCAAAGCCTCGGCCAATTCCGCTTCTTGGGCGGCAGATATCGGTGACGGTTCGGGGTTGGGAGAGTCAAACTCGGCGATTGAAGCCAGGCTGGTGACAGAAGAAGAAGCGTAACGATCTCGCAATACTCGGAGCCCACTCACGTACGCGATTCGACGCAGCAAGCGACCGAAGTCAACGACCGATTCCCGCTCGGCAATCTTGTATGCTGCTAGAAAGACCTCTTGAAAACCATCGTCCGCGTCATTTGCGTTGTTGACCAATCGGTAAATGATTCGCCACATAGAGCGGCCGTGATGCTCAATTAGCTCCGACCAGTCGACCATTTCGGCTCCAATCTCAGGTTGCTACCAACAGACATAGTTCCAACCGGGAGGCTAAACTTACAGACAATCTTGTCAATTTGCCTCTCTAATGTTCTCGAGGCTGATTTGCCGAGTAAATGGCAAATCGGGGGGCGAGGCCAATCGGGAGGGCGAGACGACACCGGGCGACAATCCGGTGCGACATGACCGACAAACGACGAAAACATCCCCTCGTATGCTCGTGACCGACGGTCGAGATTTACGAGATGCGTTGGTTGAACCCGCATCGCGGCTCGGCAGGAGCCGCGCCCTCCCGATCAACGGCCTCGCATATCAACACCGTCGACGTTGTTGTATCATTTTCGCAAATGGCAATGAAATCACCTCCTCCGAAACTTGATGGTGCTTGTGTTCTCTGGTGGTCGTGGTCTGGCGACACTCCATTCGGCGAGCTGTTTGGTGCCGATGATAACGATCGGTGGATCCATGGCTTCGCCGTGTGTCGCTTTCCAAGCGGGTCCATCTACCGCTTTAGCTGCAATAGGAATTGGGAAGTCGTGCAGGATTCACAGTACAACACCGAAGATGAGGCGAAGGCGTCAATTCCGACAAATTACGATTCGACGCGAGTCATTTGGCTGCGGTATGACGAATAGGGCACGTGCGTTCTTTCAGAGCTGGACACTATTACGTCCAATCTGCCGATAGAACGTTTAGAATCAGGGGGCAAAATCACGAACGCCAACCTAAATCAGCCCATTGGGACGCATGCTGGATCGCCGACAATTCGTGGCCGGACTGAGTTCTGCTGTCGCGTGTGCCACCGTCGCAAACGGGAGCGATTCTCGTTTTCCCGAGGGCCGCTATGTCGACATGCACACGCATCTCGGTCAGACGTGGAACGGTTCCGAGGCGCTTACTGCCGAAACGCTCATACGTTGGATGGACCGTCATCAAGTTTCGCAAGCGATTGTCCTACCGCTGGTTAATCCGGAAGCCTCCAGTTATCCGCTGACGTCAGCCTTTGTCTTGAACGCGACTCGACCATTTCGCGATCGGCTTGTCCCTTTCTGCTCGATCGATCCACGCACGTCCTATCGTGGTGGACATAAGGGTCTCGTTGGCATGCTGCAGAAGTACATCGAAGCCGGCGCAAAGGGTTTCGGCGAGAGCAAACCGGGCATTCCCTTCGATCACCCACTGAATCTGTCTTTATTCGCAGCCTGCGGTGAAGTTGGCTTGCCTGTTCTGTTCCATCTAGACAATCAACGTAACACCGATCGACCCGGCTTGCCGCGGTTGGAGAATGTCTTGCGGCAGAACCCCAATACGAACTTCATCGGTCACGGACCGGGCTGGTGGGCGTCGATCTCCGGTGACGCAACTCAGGCGGATCTCGGTGGATACCCTAAGGGCAAGACAGCGCCCGCAGGCGCGATCGACCGTTTGATGGATCGGTACGACAACATCTACGGTGAACTATCGGCAGGGAGTGGAGCAAATGCAATTAGCCGCGACGTTGCTTTTGGTCGTGAGTTCCTCATTCGACGCCAGGACCGCATCATGTTTGGCACGGACTTCCTATCTCCAGGACAGCATGTGCCACAGTTTGAGTTGTTCGAGCATCAGCTTACGCTTCCCGAAGCAGCGCGGGCAAAGATTCTCGCGACCAACGCGCGGACGCTGTTGAAGTTATGATCACGATTCGCCTCGTCAGTCGTTGGCGAATCGGATGTTGGGGCGACGAAAACGGTTCGATAGTCGACGTCATAGAACAAGCGTCCGTCCGCGGAGATCAGATTCTGACGGCACTTCACATGCTGAATCGTGAAGCGTCCAATCTTAGGAAGGCGAAAAGGGGTCAGGCTTCTTTGTTCGGTTGCATCAAAGAAGCCTGACCCCTTTTTGTCTCGGCGGAAACCAACACGCGAAGAGATGGCGAGGCAAGTCGCAAGGCGACGACAGAAGACCGCGCGTTCGCCCATTGATCGATTGCACAAACACCTCGTATGCCATCGATTCGCGACTCCACTATGTCGACCCACCATCCACCTGGGACTCGCGTCCCAGGCTTTCGAATGTCTTCGCTTTGCGACTTGTCAAACGCTTATCGGATCGGACGAGGATGCTTCCTCACCGGATGACGATGGATCACTTGTGCCTCAAGAACCCACCCTATTCTCATGAAACGTTGCGCCGAAGTTCTTAAGACACACCAACTTTCGAAGGTTTATGACAGCCCTCAGCGAAGCATCTGCCAAAACAACTCGACGGTGTCTTCGGGTGGTGATATATTGCCGCTTAGGAACAGGAGCTTTATCCAAGGCCGAAACACCTGCCGAAGCAAACTGCCCGATGACGGGACGCCGCAGCAAGCGTCATGGTTGCTGTACGTTTCGCGTTAGGAGTTCTTATGTGCTTCAAGGTCTTGGCGTCTTACCACCGTCCAGTTCCGCATCAAACGTTATGCATCGTTTGCCTGGGGCTCTCATGTCTCGCGCCCACTTGCTTCGCCGAGGGAACGGTCCGCGATGGACTGCTCGACTTCGTGCATGTGCCGGGCTTCAGCGCTAACGCCGGCGGGGATTCGAGTTTCTCCTCATGTGGGGTGCAGGATCTGGACGCTGCCAATCTGCTGATCAGGGCGAACACGCTTGATTTGCGCAGGAACCAGATGACGAGCCTTGCAAGCGGAGACTCTGAAGGTCTTCAACTGACACGCCGTTCTGACCGCGCTCGTATTGGCGAAAGTTCCGGTAGTACGAGAAGAAGATCGACCGTGCGGCGTGCGGCCGGCGATCGTCGCGCCAGAAACATCAACGAAAGGATTACTCATGGGTGCTAAACATGCTTTCCTTCGACGTTCTGCTCGTACGGTTGCCTTGGAACACTTGGAGCAACGCCTCTATTTGGCGGGCGATGGAGTCGATGACCCGGCACCGTGTCTGATGGAAGTATCCGCGGAAGGCGAAACGGCCCGCGCGGCGCACGCGGTCAATTGTTTCGCCGTAGACCTCTACCAACATTTGCAGCGTGAGCAGGGTAACCTGTTGTTCTCGCCGCTTAGCATTTCGACAGCACTCACAATGTTTTATGCAGGAGCGGCCGAGGAGACAGCCGCGCAGATGGAGCACGTGCTGCATCTGGGCACGGAACCCGGCATTCATGAATCATTCGCGACCCTTCTGGAATTCTTCGACCAGACGCAAGGCGTTGACCTGGGATATACGCTGGAACTGGCCAACGCGATGTGGCCGCAAACGGGTATCACGCTACGCGACGAATTCGTTGAAACGATCCGAGCGGACTATGGCGGCGAAGCCACGAGCCTGGACTATCAGAACACGCAACAGTCGATAGAGACCATCAACGAATGGGTGGCTCAGAAGACCCATGATCAGATCCAGGATCTTGTCACACGTCTGGATCCGAACACTCTCATGGCGGTGACGAATAGCATCTATTTCAAGTCCTTCTGGGCAAGCTATTTCGACCCCGAACGAACGTCTGACGGGAGGTTCCGCCGTGACGATGGTACGGTTGTGACCACACCTATGATGAACATGGTGGCCGATTTTGCCGTTGCAGACCTGGACGGAAATCGAGTGTTGGAGATGCCATTCAGGGAGGAGAATGCATCCATGGTATTCATTGTTCCGCGAAGTTCCACGGCCGACCACGACTTGACGCCCGAGGAACTCGCGCGGATCGACAGCTGGCTTGACAGCCCTCGTGATCTGCGGGGAATGCGAGTGCGGGTGCCGAAATTCACTACCACGGTCGCAACGCAACTAGAAGACCTGCTGGCCGAGATGATGCCTCGAGCGTTCATTAACGCCGATTTCTCGAACATGACGACAGCTCCAATGGCGATCAATCAAGTTCGACACAAGGCGTTCTTCGAGGTGAAGGAAGAGGGGGCGGAAGCCGCAGCGGCAACGATTGTTGCGGGCGGAGATTGCTTTGGCGCTGGGACCCCAATTCTCACTCGCGATGGAGTGAAACCGATCGAGCGTCTTAGCCCCGGCGACTACGTCGTAGCTCGAAACGAATTCGACGTCAACGGCAAGGTCGAGCCGAAACTCATCAAGAAAACATTCTGCTACGACGGAGAGACTCTCAACTTGCACGCACGCGACAAAGTCATTCGCGTCACGAAGCGACATCCTTTTTTTGTGAAAAGTCGAGGGTGGACGTCCGCGCGTGACTTGCGCGCAGGTGATCTTTTGGCGTCAGACTTGCGGGGATGGATTGCCGTCGATCAAGTCGAGGAGTCAGGCCAGATCGAGCCCGTATACAATTTCTCAGTCGCCGACCATCGCACGTATTTTCTGGGAGGTGATACTTGGGGATTCTCCGTATGGGTCCATAACTGTTCCGCGGGGCAGTGTTTCTTCGCGGACCGCCCCTTCCATTTCTTGATCCGAGACAATACGAGTTCGACTCTGCTCTTCATGGGACGCGTTAACGATCCAACACAAACCGACAATGACGTGGCCCCAATATTCATTAAGCAGCTCCCTGGCGACAGCAACAACGACGGAATCTTCGATTCCGCCGACCTCGTGCGAGTTTTCAACGCCGGCAAATACGAAGATGGCATTCCTGGAAACGCCACGTACGAGGAAGGCGACTGGAACTTAGACGGTGACTTCGACTCGTCTGATCTCGTGTTGGCGTTCCGGACCGGCAACTACCGACCTGCAGCCAGGTCACTCACAGTCGAGATCGCGGCCGCGGTCGAGGCAGTCTTCGCTGAGTCGGATCGGGAGCGGGTGAAAGCATTCGTGCCGTGATCAAAGTGAGAGCACGTGCCAAGAGCCCGTCGGAGGGACATTTGATTGATGATTCGCGTTCGCAACCACCCCATATGGAATGAACTCGCTCCATACGCGATTGAGGTCTGATCGCAGAATCGCCGTCAAACTTCGCCAGATTTCGAGCAAATTAAGGGGTCAGCCTTCTTTGTTCGTTGCATCAAAGAAGCCTGACCCCATTTGTCTTTGACCCCATTTGTCTTCGCTTGGCGACTTGTCGAGCTCTGATTCCACGGGGCGAGCGTGCTTCCTTGCCGGATGACGATCGGTCAGCGAGAATGCGGCTCAGCAAACGAACCCAAGGCGGGACCAAGATGTTCTAACACAGGCGAGAGATCCATAAGGAAAGAGACAAATGCGAACATGGTCAGTTGCGTCGTTGGCGATTCTTTTTCTGTTCGGAACGGCTACTATCATCCTGCCTATCGCTCGCGGACAAGAGGAAACCGAGTCCGACGGTCAAACACGGCTCGAAACTCTCTTGGTCCAGCGTCGGGATGCTCTCGCAAAAGCTGTCGAGTTGCAGATGCAGCAGTACAGGAATGGCCGCTGCACTCTAGAAGCCGTTCGCACGTTGAGGCGGCAGCTTGGTGAAGCGGAATTGGATGCAGCCCAGACACCAGAAGACCGCGTGGTGGTTCTTCAGAAACAGCTCGCACTCGCAAAGAGAGACGTAGCGCTTGCCAAGGAACTATCCATCGTTGGTAGGGTGACTGAGCTGGATGTACTGCAGGCGAATGCCGCCGAAATGCGCGTCGAAATCCAGTTAATACGGGAACAGGGCTTGGTACGGCCGACAGATTGATGCCTCGCGCTCACACACACCGTGCAGTCACCCCCTATCGCACCATCCGGCTAAATTGTCTGCGTCGATTTTTTGTCAGTTTCGATGCGCAACAGCGAATAACTCTACGCCGTTCTATTCTGATTTGAGTGCATTGACTTGATAGGAGAGCATCATGGAAAAAGTCAGGAACATCTTGTTCTGGTGCATGGTCATCGGTTTTGCAGTGTTGCTGATTTGGTTCGGCATGATTGCTCTCGCAGGTGAAGCAATCCATTCACTACATGCCGGGATCGGGTCCCTCAGGATGGTGTCGCTAGACCTGTTCATGTCAGCGAACTACATTGGGATCGGAATGTGGAAGATGTGCGTGATCCTTTGTTTCGCCATTCCCTGGCTGGCGATGAAGATCGTTGGTGATAGGAGCGTCTGATCGACCGCAGTCCTCATTGCCTCTCCCCGACGAATCCAAAAACTCGTGGGAGGGGAAAAGGGGTCAGGCTTCTTAAATGGTTGCACATCAAAGAAGCCTGACCCCTTTATCTTCCGGCGGAGACCAACCGCGAAGAGGTGGCGGCGGCAATTTGCGAAGCGAAGACAGTCGATAGCCTGGGACGTGAGTCGACGTGAGTCCCAAGTGGGGTGGATCGACGCGCGTGGGACGCTCAGCATCGACATCCTCTGCCTGAACCGGCAAGCAGATTCCAGCGACATCCGATTTGACCTCAACGCCGACGATGAGCACAATCACCCACGATGTCGTAAGCAACGAACGTGTATGAGTCGTCGAAGTTTTGTCTCTGCGTGTGCAGGCCTGCTCGGCACTGCATGTTCTTCGAGCGCGTTCGCAGCGGCTACAGAGCCTAGTGGACGCATCGCTTTCGTACGAGGCGATTTTGGTCACGCGAATGATCGCAAAATCTGGATTGTCAACGCGGACGGAACCGGACTACGCCCGCTAACGAAGAATGACAATTCGCCCGGTGAGGATAATCCAACTTGGTCGCCCAACGGCAAACTTATCGCGTTTTCAGCACTGCGCAAAGGAACGAAGCGAATCTTTTTTCAGGATCTAGAAGGACGCTTCGAGCAGTGTATTACTGGCGACATGTCGAATGCCGAGGCTCCGGCGTGGTCACCAGACGGCAGTAAGATCGCCTTCACCGTCTGGCCGGAAGGCAGAAAGGAATCGCATATCTATGTCATGCGTAGCGATGGTTCCAACAAGCAACAGCTAACACATGGAAAAGGACGTTACGACTGGATGCCATGCTGGACCGAGGATAACGAAATCGTTTTCGAGTCGACGCGAGATGGCAATAGAGAGCTTTATCGCATCAAGGCGAACGGTACCGGATTGTTGAGAGTCACCACACATCCTGCCACCGACCACGCACCAGCATGTTCTCCCAACGACAGCAAAGTTGCTTTTATGGCGGGCCGTGATTTTGGCAACGCTGAGATCTGTGTCACCAAGCTCGATGGAACCGAACTCGTGAACTTGACAAAGCATGCAGGGCGTGACTCAGAGCCCAGTTGGTCGAGAGACGGGCATTGGATCGCTTTTACAAGATCAAAAGGCAGACCTGCGCCGATGGACATCTGGATCATGAAGGCTGATGGCGGAGATCAGCGAAACCTTACCCAAAGTCCCAATGGTGTCTACAACTGGGCACCATCTTGGGGTCCTTAGATAGCGCCCAACGTAGCGACAACGACCGAGGTGGTTCGCGCAGACTAGGCGCCGTCGCCCGCCCTATTCGGCGGCTCTTACGAAGTCGGGGTGACAACAAATGGGGCGAGCGTGTCATAATCTTCGTCCGGAATCGTCCCGTGAACATCACCCCGGCTCTACATTGGACGGAACATGAACTACCGCGACTTCAATGAAGACGAGCTGATTCTTCGCGACCATCTGGCACTTGACCGGACTCGTCTTGCCATCGAGAGAACTTTCTTAGCGTATGTACGAACAGCGATCATGGTAGCTGTGTCCGGAATTACACTCATCAAATTGTTTCCGACGAGCTGGTCTGCCCAAATCTCGGGATGGGTATTGATACTTTTGGCAGTGTTGTTGATGTTCTTCGCGGCAGGTAGGTTCTTGCGGCTAAGACACTCGCTCTCGATGTTCCTACGACAATCTGGTCGGAGACAAACCGATTGACAAAGACATAAAACGGGCAATGCGTGAAATTCGCCGTGCTTGGATTACTGCTGGCCATAGCGAACTCTGGGGCTGCGACAGCACGTATTGCACCGTGCCCTATTCGATCCTGCCTTCCGTAGACGAGGCAAGCGACGACATGCGCTGGCTGGATAACGTCAGCCCTAAACTCAAGCGCGTGATCGAAAACACATGCACATTGGACAGTGGTGATAACGAGATTGGCAACACGGAAGAGGTTTTCGCAGCTGTTCAGCGGCACGGATTGAATCTCCCCGAATCGTTTACCCGTTTCCTCCGAGAACCTGCACTACAACAAAAAGTCCCCACGTGCACGGATTGCATCTTGGAGTTATCGGAGGAGCCAATCAGGGTCAACGAAAGCGACGGCGATTTCTTGTTGAGGTTCATGAACGACTCACAGAGCTGTGTTCTGTGGTATCTGTACATGACTCGTGGCGAGGAATCTCGCGTGCTGGCCTCGTTCTACTTCTTGGAACGAGACATTTTTGATGCAATGGAGTACGAGGATATTCGTCACAGCCAACTCCTCGACGAGGCATGTATCTGTGCTGGCTCATTTACGGAATTCATTTATCGTTTCTGGGTTGAGAACACGATTTGGTATTCGCTTCACAAGGGCATTCCCATGACAGCGACGCAGGAGGCGTATCGGAGGCAGATTACAACTAAGTTGTGACGAGAGAAGGCGGACGCGCAAGAGAATTGAGCTTCGTACAGCAACTGCCAGATAGCCTGGTGGCTTAAAGATGACACGCAAGACCCCGCTGTTGAGATTGAGGGACCTGTTTTGGCTCGTGGCCGTATGTGCGATCGCGCTTTCCTGGTCGTTGACCCGCTTGGCGATTGGATTCAGCGAACGATAGGATTAAGGCACTCTAACAAAACGTCTTGATCTTGTGAGTGGCGCGACGCGCGGACGGGAGGGCGAGGCGCCTCGCCCTCCCAAGAATGCCCTTGCCCAACACGAGCAAAACACGCTCAAGATGCTTTATTAGATATTAGAGCTGAGAATGCTACTCACGCCTCGTGCGACGAGATTTGTCGCGAAATGGCTGCCGCCGCGTGTAGTGTTCAATTCGCCGCTCGATCGCCGAGCGAAGTTGCGTTTGCTCTTCATTCGTCGCCGCGAGTGCCTCTCGCGCAGTCTCTTCGGCCCGTTCGAACTGACCAAGTGCGGCCAGCGCCGCGCCCTGTAGGTCCAACAGAACTGGATTGGGCGACTTTGCCAACTGGCCCAATCGCGTGGCGATTCTTAGCGCCTCGTCGCCGTTTCTTACAGCTTCATCCCAACTCGTGGCTCGCAGCCACGCAAGCCTCAGCAGGGAATTGGTATCCTTCGGATTCAGCTCGACGGCGCGACTAAGAGCAATCGCAGCTGGGCCGGGTTGATCCAGGGCCAAATGAACTTGTCCCAACGCCGCGACGGACGGAGCGTCGTGGGGGCGAAGGATCGTTGCCTGTCTGAATTGGGTGGCAGCATCGTCAAGCTGCCCATTTGACGCGTACAGACCTCCCAGACTCACGAGAGCACGAAATGAGTCAGGGTCGATCGCCAGAGCCTGCTGAAACGCGTGAATCGCTTCGGCGCGCTGAGCGTCGCGGGCAAGCAAGGCACCGAGATTTGTCCAGCCGTTGGCATGGTCCGGCGCTAGTGAGACAACGCGACGAAACAATTTGATGGCTCGATCTGGTTCACGCGCCGCTAGGGCCACTCCCATCTCGAAATGAGCACCCACATGGCTGTCATCAAGCTGGACAGCGCGCCGAAGATGCTCGGTGGCTTTCGAGACTTCGCCCTTTGCGCGCAGCGCCTTGGCCAGGTAAAAATGGGCTTCGGCGGACTGGTCGTATGCCTGGAGCCCCTGCCGGTAGCAGTCGATTGAGTCTGCCAGTTGGCCCTGCAACTGCAGCGAACGAGCCAGGTTGAATGATTCGACTGCAAACTGCCGATCGAGCGCGAGTCTCTGCTCGGGCGAAGCAGCGCTGTCCCGTCGTCCCGACAGCCGATCGACTTCCATTTGAATGAGACGATCGTAATCTTCAACATATCCACTATCGCGAAATACATTCGCAACAGGACGCAGCAAGAGGTTTCTAGGTGGAGTCGTCCAGATGCCAGGGAACGGCACGGCATGATCGCGCCGTTCTGCAGGAGTGACCTCCAGCAGTTCAAGATCATGCAGCAGCGTCTCGGTTTGTACCGCGCCGCGGTAAATGAAGGCAAGGTCTCCGCGATGATCGGCCAGGTAACTGGTGGGGACAGCCTGAGGAAGCTGTCGATTCAAGACAACTCGCTGAATGATCTGCAGCTTGTTGACCATTTCAAGCGTTGCCCCGCCGAACTCCAGCCGATCGCCAAATGATCGATGCAATTTGTCGACCGTTTCGGGATCTGACGCTTCGGGATTCAGTTCGTCAACTGACAGTGCCACAATCCTCAGCTCGTTCTCTTCGAATTGCTTGGCATGCTGAGCGATCGTCTGAATTTCAGCCACACAAGTCGGACACCAGCTTGCCCAGAGTAACAATAGCACGGGCGACTCGCCCAACGGCAACTCATGTTCGGACTGAGTTTCGAAGTCCTTGTAGCGCAGATTCGGCAGCGGAGGTCGACTGGTGATGGCCGTTCGCGCGGTGTCGTCGCGCGGTAAAGAGTCTTGCGGCTCTGCTGTCAATCTTGGAGTCGAACCGCGAGCCGATAGCTCGTCAGCCTTATCGCGACCCTCCACCAGCAAGTATCGTTTCCCGGCGGCGACATTCGAGTACTGATTGAACTCGCCGCTTGGCCAGCGCACGGTAAGTTGTTCGACTCGATCCGCATCACCGAGGCCGAAGTGGATGAATTTGCTCGATTGTGAGAGATAGCCGTCACCGGCGGAGAGCGTCTTCACGAGTCGCTTGTGCGCCGCATCAAGCACGACCTCAACACGAGCGCCGATGCCGTCGCGATTGGATTGCGTCCCCTGTAACTTGAGTACGAGGAAGTCGTTGTTCTTTCTCTGACTCCCATTGTTTCGCATGAATCGCAACCGCGGACTGGTACGGTTCGCCAGCCAGAGGTCGACATCTCCATCGTGGTCCCAGTCGCTGACGGCAATCGCGCGACCATCGTCTTGAAAATCGAGGCCGGAAACGGCTGAGATGTTAGCAAACTGGCCCGTCTCGCAATTCAGGAAGACGCAGTTCCGTTCGCGTCCGCTAAACGATTTGCCTTCACGCAATAGCTGCATCGTTGCGTGCCAACTGGCAAGGTATTCATCTGAGGATTTGCCTTGCTGAGTCGTTCGGGGCGCGCGCGACACGACCTGCCGCCAGAAGAAACTTCACAAATCGCTCGTGTCATCGTTCGTGACGTAGCCGTTGGCAACCATCAGGTCGAGCCAACCGTCATTGTTCAGATCAGCGAATCGAGAGGCCCACGCCCATCGTCCCATGGTGACGGCTGCCGACTCGCTGACATCCTGAAACGTGCCATCTCCCCGGCTGCGGAACAGAGTATTGCCGCGCGACATGCGGCGCAGATGCGCCACGGTATCGTCGGTCAAACCCTCTCCGAACCGACGCTGGTAGGTGACTCGATTTCCAGCAGCCGAAAACATATTGCTGACGTAGAGGTCGAGCCAACCGTCGCGGTCGTAGTCTCCCCACGCAACCGACATGCCGGACGCGTGGTCCTCGACACCCGCCGCAGCCGCGAGATTGTGGAAGCTGCCACCGTCGTTGCGATAGAGGCAATTACGTCCGAAATCGTTGGCTACATACAAGTCCATGTCGCCGTCGTTGTCGAAGTCCTCCCAGGCAGCGGCCAGACTGAATCGGGAGTTTTGCTCGTCAAGCCCCACCGCTTCCGTTACGTCTGTGAACCGAAAGCTGCCGTCATTGCGCAATAAGTAGTTGCGTCCGCCGTTGTTCGCATCGTGGTAAGGCAATGGGAACGGCAAGCCGCGATTGACGGGGTCCTGTTTGCGGACATTGTATCCGCACACATAGATATCCAGATCACCATCGCTGTCGTAGTCAGAGGCGCACATCGAATAGGAATCGGTGTTGGCGTAGTAGCCCTGGTGCAACGTGAACTTCCCGCTGCCATCATTCTCGCCGAAGTGAATTAAAGGATCGGTGGCTATCACCAGGTCCTGGTCACCGTCGTTGTCCAAGTCAATCAGCAGAGCACTGACACTGTCCTCAAGCAGATTGACGCCGGAACCGGCCGATACATCTCGGGCCGTCCCATCTTCCTGCTGGACAAATAGCCGATTCGGCAGTCCACCCGCGTCGCACATGTAAAGATCGTCGAGACCATCGCCGTTTACGTCGCCAACCGCCAAGCCATGGTGGCCAAATTGCGTCATGAATTCTCGGCCAATGCGCTTCGACCAGTGCGGGATTCCGGGTATGATCTGCCCCTGATACGAAGAGTTCCGCGCTAGGACGGACTTGGTGCAATCCTCAAATAGTCGACCCTCGCCCGTCGTGTTTTCTGTTTGCTCGAACTGCTCGAGGTCGATGCGTGTCAGCCGAATGGCGTCGCGCTCTTTACCCAATCGCCGCCACTGGCAATTCCAAGTCGCGTTCTGCTGCACCGACCGACCGCCGTCCCGACCGACGCCTTCGTAATAGGCACGCGCTGAGACCCTTTCGTCGTTCGTTTGAATCTGAAATAGCTTGAACTTGACCCGGACGGTCGCCTTCCTGCCAAGTCCTAGGCCTAGTTGCCGCAAGGAGTCTCCAAGGCCTTCTCGATCAACCGAAGTCGCGCTTGGACTCTCGTCGACCGCGCCGCTGCGCACCGTCAACCCCGCTCGCTGGTATCGGATCACGAGATTCTTTGGAAGCAGCCGACCCGACAGGAAATCGTTTGATACGATTGCGTCAAGCGACAGGCCATCTTGATCGGCGCCTTCAATGAATTTCGCCAATGTCTTTAGCTGCCCGCTCAACTCTTCGGCCAATGCCTCACTGTCCCAGCTGTCCGACTGGGGTTCGCTCAGTCCTGCAATCTCGCCGACGATCGAATCGCTGGTTGCTCGTGTCGGTAGCGATACGGTCGTTAGCGCTCGCTGAGTGTCACCCGCTGCTTGAGTATCAGGTTGAACACGGTTCGGATCGGACCACATTCGGAAGAGAAGGAGGGCCATGCCCAACAAGATCAGGATCATCGTCCAGATTCTATAGCGAGGCCATTTCATCGGTCTTGTTTGCCCAACTCCGAAGAGGCATAAGGATGCAGCGGTCAAAAATTGGCTGGCGCTCAGACGTTCATGAGCCAGTTTGTCAGGTCATCGGACCGAAAAACAAGTTGGCGCCAATCGCGAAAAGGGGCGTCGATGGGGGGCACAAGACCAAACTGGCGAGATCCGCCGCATTGGACTACGGTAACACTTAACGCGTGGACGACGTACTTATGATAATGACCGCCTGATGTTCGATCCAATGAAAAAACGTCCTGCCAGCTACGCCCGCGTTCCGATCATGCTGGGACTGTTCCTGGCAATTGCCGCCGTTGTCGCGATCTGCCTATTCGCATGGGTGGGTATGCAGCACCGCGACGTCCCTTCGACGCAGAAATTGGGTTCGCATTCGTCAGAGTCTTCCGACACCGATGATGCGCCGTCGAGGATTGCTGGGAATCTCGTTCGTCAGCGAGACCAAGCGCACCAGCGCGAGCTGGACCCAAGTTTGGACGGTTGGACCAGCGAAGTGGTTGCAGAGTCGGCGCAGAGCAAGATCGAACGCTTGGTTGGCTTGTTGACCACATTGCCAACAACAAGTTCCATTCCGGAGGGCATCCTGTCGTCGCGGTTTAGGTGCACCCAATTGCGGTCGCCCTTGCGCCAGCTGTACGACGACGGAGAGTTCCGCACGTTTGTCACCACCAATGAAGCGTCTGCATCAGAACCCGTGGGCGAAACTGGGGTTCAACGATGGCACGTGGCCGCTCAACCATTCCGAGATGGCATCGGCGGTTCCGTTGTTAGGAGTCATGTTAAGACAGTTGGCATCAGCATGGCGGAATCGACGGCCGAAACAACTCATCGGATTGAGCTGCTGGCCCAGTCGTCGGCTTTGCTCACAGAGCATCACTTTCGGTGGCGTTGCGATTGGGAAATGGACGCCGCTGGATCAATGATGTTACGTTCGCTCGAGGTATCCAACTACCAAGAAACCACTTGGGCTAGGCCCTCGACTCTATTTCACGACGATACGCCGTCCGTCGTTGGATCGGTGCCGGCTTACGAAGAACAACTGCAACACGGATTGAACTATTGGTTGGCTCGAATTCCGACCACACGCGGAATGTATCTATTTGCGGAATACGGTATCGCTCTGGGCGATGTCAACGGCGATCAACTGGATGACATCTACGTATGTCAACCTGGCGGCTTGCCAAATCGACTGCTTGTTCAGAATCCCGACGGTACGGTTGTCGATCGCTCGCGTGCCGCGGGCGTCGACTGGCTCGATCACTCATCCAGCGCGCTGCTCGTCGATCTGGACAATGATGATGATCAGGACCTACTCATCGCGATCGAAGATCGTCGTATTCTGGTGCTGAGCAATGACGGTTCCGGCGTGTTCGATTTGGCGGAAGAGCTACCGATTGAGGACCGCAACGTTCAAGGCTTGTCCGCTGTCGACTTTGACAATGACGGAGATTTGGATGTCTATCTGACCGTTGGCTTTGCCGACCGTCGCGCACGGCAGAGCGAAGAATTACCGCAGTTCGTTTATCACGACGCCAACGAGGGCGGTGCCAACGTGCTGTTTCGTAACGACATCAGCAGCGACGCGTGGCATTTCACCGACGTGACCAAGCTGGTGGGTCTAGACAAGAACAACCGTCGCCACAGCCTCGCTGCTGCCTGGGAGGACTTCGACAATGACGGTGATCAGGATCTCTATGTCGCAAATGACTATGGTCAGAATTGCCTCTATCGCAATGACGGTGACCGCTTTCAAGAGATCGGCCGCGCGGCCGGTGTGGTCGACTACGGTTCGGGCATGTCGGTGAGCTGGTCCGACTTCGATCTGGACGGAAAGATCGATCTCTATGTGGGGAACATGTTCTCCGCCGCCGGCAATCGCATTGCTTCACAAGCTGCGTTTCGCCCCTCACAAGATGAAGGCACGCGCCAGATCCTGAGACGTTTCGCCAAGGGCAATACTCTATTTCGCAACCTAGGGCGCGGCCAATTCAGAGATGTCGGAAGTAGCCTGGGAGTTGAAATGGGTAGGTGGTCATGGAGTTCACTCTTTTCCGACGTGAACAACGACGGACTTGAGGACCTTTTTGTCGTCAACGGCTACGTGAGCAACGAAGACCACGACGATCTGTGAAGTTTCTTTTGGCGGCAGGTCGTGTCGCGTGGTCGAGCGCCGATCGAAAACCGCTCCGGAAAGACCGACGTTGCTCACACGGGAAAACTTCTGCGCGCGCTGATCCGCAGCGGTAAGTCGTTCAGTGGAAGGGAGCGCCATTGCTGCTTTCTTAACACCGGAACGGCTCCGTTTGCCAACGTCTCTGCGATCAGCGGTTTGGACCTGCCGGACGATGGTCGCGCCATCGCGCAAGTCGACTGGGACTTCGATGGAGACTTGGACTATTGGATCGTCAATCGAAGCGGGCCACAACTCCGCTTTATGCGCAACTCACTGAAGAACTCCAACGACTTTCTGTCGATACAACTCAAAGGTAACACGTCCAACCGCGATGCCATTGGTGCTCGAGTCACCGTGCATCTTGGAGATAGAGTTCTGCTGCGATCGCTACGTGCCGGTGACGGATATCTGTCACAGTCAAGCAAATGGTTGCACTTTGGCCTGGGTGAAGATGCCCAAATCGAAGCGGTTCGCGTGCGCTGGCCCGATTTGACGTCGGAGGAGGTCACCCATCTCGAGCCGGGACGGCGGTATACCATCGTACAAGGCGAGGGTCGCGCCCATGTGTGGAACAAAACGGCGCGCACGACGAACGCCCAGCCATTAGATGCCAGTCGGTCGGACCCGAATCGTATCGTCATTACATCTCCACGGCGGATGCCACGACTGGAATACGAGTCTTTGGCAGGAGATGTGGTCAGCGAGTTCGAACCGAATCAGCGCGCACGACCTCTGCTGCTGAGCCTGTGGGCCAGCTGGTGCCAGCCGTGTGTCGAAGAACTCGGCGAGTTGACGGATTGCCGTGATCAGCTGCGGCGCGCTGGCCTGGACGTGTTGGCGCTGAATGTCGATCGCATCAGCGGGCAGGGCGAGGGCCAGCCCCAAGACAGCGGCAAGACCGTTCTCCGTCGTCTCGACTTTCCTTTTCGTTCGGCTACAGCGACGGTGAAACTGTTGGACCAACTACAGACCGTACACGACAGCTTGTTCGATCTACACGAGACACTGCCTCTGCCGTGCAGTTTTCTTGTCGACACGAGTAATCGACTGGCGGTTTTATACAAAGGTCGCGTCGATGCTCAAGAGCTCTGTGGCGATGTCGAGCAATTGGGAATTCAGGGTCGGCAAAGGCGCGACATTGCTTCGCCCCTTAGCGGACGCTGGGCCTCACCCGTCCGGCGTGAGCGGTTGATGATGTTTGCCTTGAAGATGCTTGAAAACGCTTGGTTGGAGGAAACGCTCTCATACATCGACCAACAACGAGAGGCCCTTGCCGCCGATCCAGAATACCACGTTCTACTCTTCAACCTGGGACAGGAATTCACTCGCCGTGGGAATCATGCGCGTGCGATGCATTTTTATCAACAGGCGCTTGAGCGCAAACCGGATCTTGGACCAGCTCATTACAATCTGGGTGTGACGTTGGCACTCGCCGAACGTCTGGAAGATGCCGCCGCACACTTTCAAAGTGCCGTTGATGCTGAGCCAAACGCGATCGGCAATCATATTAGCCTGGCGACAACGCTTGTTCGGCTCGGCCGGCTCAGTGATGCTTCTGGCTCCCTGCAGACGGCGTTGCAGTTGCATCCAGAGAACTCCGAGTTGCTTTACGAACGGGGGGTCGTGCTGGTCTTGAGAGGCAAGTTCAACGAAGGACTACAGCACTACCGTCAGGCGATCACGGGCAATCCGTCGGAGTTTTCCAAATCCATTCGCTTCGACCGCTTCGGCCGGTCCGTAAGTTATCTGACACAAGCACTTGAGAAGCGGGGCGACGCGGGGATTGCGTCTGCCCGAGTAGTGCGTCGGCGGATGGAAGAATTCAGCCGCGAGCATGGCTTGGGGCCGCTGAACGATTGAGCCTGATTCTTAATCTTAATCCCCGAGCGGGGCGAGGCGCAAACGGGAGGGCGAGGCTCCTGCCGAGCCGAATGCGTTTTGCGGCTCGGCGGCCGCCTCGCCCTCCCTTCGTAATCCGCAGCGTCTTCGGATTTTGTATTGACACGGGGTGTCTCATTGGTAGGTTGTTCCTGCCCGCGTTCGTATGTTTCCCTGCCCATCACCAGCCCATTGGCGGCGTGGAATCTCAGCGGCGAATGACGACTGACTTGAGGTCAGAGTCGAACTGATCTGGTGGAAGCTAATGACGTAATCCGATCTGGAGGTATCACCATGTACCGAATTTCGTTGCTTAGTTTGTCGCTGTTCCTACTGCCTCAAACGGCCTATTCGCAGAAAGAACCGTTTCAAATCACGGAAGCACCGAAAATGTCGCCAAAGATGGATGGTGACATCGGCGAATGGAGCGGTGTCGAGGGGTTCGAGATGTCGTTTGCTCACGGTGAGCGGGGAGGAGATCCCATCTCGGATCCGTTGGTAGTCAATATCAAGTATGCGTGGGACGATACCAACTTCTATACGCTCGTCGAGGAAGTCAGCGACGATGATCCCAGTGAAGGCTTTACGGATGTAGAGTGGTGCCGTGAATGCAATGACGCCGGCGACATTGCCGCGCCCTGGAGCACCGATAGTGTTGGGTTCTACGACAAGGGGATTAAATGGCCCGGCATCTCTGACGATGCTTTGGACGCGGACATCCTGGAAGTCGGTCCTTATCACCAGTACTGGGTCGGTTTGACCACGGCGGAGGAGTTGGTGATCGACGGTGATTCCCAATATCGGCATCTGACTCGGACTACGAACGAGTCGTTCAACGAGAACGCAACGGCTCGACTGATTGGACCTCGCAGCGAAGAGAATGTCGGGAGTATTCCGCTGGTTGAGGATCTTCAAGAGCTCACTGAGCCGCAGTCGTCCTTCACAGTGATTGACGACGGTTCGAACGGCGGTCGCGGACGGCGCGCCGTCGAGTTCTTCATGAGATGGGACCAGATTCGCTACAGTAGCGCAGATGAGCGGGTTGAAGAACGCATCGAAGAACTATTGCCCGCGATTGAAGGTCACCTGCTGGAGGATGTCGGGGCGGGTTACGAGTTTCGCCTTGAGCCGCTGTTGGTCGACGGAATCGAGGACAACACGACCTTCGGTAGCCAGACGCACCCCAGTGGCGTTGAGCATCCTGACACAGCCCATACCATCGATTGGGAACAGATTTCTGTCGTTCGACTTGTGGGCGCCTCAAATCCTGGCGACATCAATGGTGACGGAGTGTGCGACGCGGCGGACATCGACGCGATCGCGACGGCAATCCGTGATAGCACGACAACGCCCTCGATGGACCTGAACGCTGATGGCCAGGTCAATGACGACGACCGGGTGTTTCTCGTGGAAGACCTGAAAAACACTTTCCTTGGAGATGCAAACCTCGATGGCGAGTTCAATAGCGGTGATCTGGTCGAGGTCTTCACCGAGGGGAAGTACGAGACGCGCGAGCCAACTGGATGGGCCGGTGGCGATTGGGACGGCAACGGCTTGTTCGACAGTAGCGACTTTGTCTTGGTCTTCGCTGACGGATGCTACGAATGCGGCCCAAGGGCGGCCGGCGTACCAGAACCATCTAGCCTGATCCTATTGACGCTTGGATTGCTGATGTTCCGCTTATTTCGTCGGAGAACGCGATAGCGCTGCCCAGCGGCGCGCCATGTCATGCTCGTGTTTTCCCTCCGAATGAGCGTTGCATGATTGCGTTTGCCAAGGAGTGAGCCGCCGGCGGCTCGCCCTCCCGATTGGCCTCGCGCTCCCGAATCGCGTGCGCGGAATAGGGTAATCCGCTCTAATGCGCTTGCGGGTCGAAGTAGGCCGTGACCGTATCAGGGTGTTCTTGTAGCTTTGCGGATTCCCTTAGGTACTCGCGACCGCTGCCTCCATCACCAAGATTGACCAAGGCAACCCCCATGTTGTGCAGCAAATTTCCGTCCGTCCAATCCAATGCCTCTGCCCGACGGTAGTAGTCTAATGCCCGTTTGTGCGATCCTCGATCGGAATGCACAACGCCGAGGTTGACAAGTGCAATTGCATTGTCTGGATCCTCAGAAAGCACAGATTCAAGAATGGACTTTGCCTCGTTGTAGTTGGTTTCCCAAACGCCGTCGTCTTTGGAATACCAGACGGCGTCCATGAGCGCTTTTGCGAGCACAAGTCGCAGTGACAGATCATCCGGGGCAGCCGCGACCGCGTCTCTGTGGGCTTGAACGTCTGGTTTCATGTGGATAAGGAGTTGCCGAAGAGTTGGCTATACCAGTTTGCGCGGCGATCATATCGCCGGTTCGCACCTATCGCCGTGAAGACCAATTGTCTCATGTCGAAACTCTCCACTCAACGCCATGTTGCTTGAGCCTTCGCCGCCGAAGGCTCGAGACACCTCCGAGTTAAGGCCGAGTCCTGCTTCGAGAAGAGATTGCGTCATCCATTCCCGCCGTACAAACTTGCACCTCGCGCGACGGGGCAAATCACCTCTCCGTGTCCGCGATCGGTTGAAATGCCGTGCAATGCCGGGCTAGACTGAGGACCCATTCAGTTACGTCACCTTGCGACGCGAGAGCTGTGGCCGAATCCATTGTGTCTCCATTTCCTAGAGTGACATTGATGAGCCTTGCTCGATGTATGCCTTAGTGCTTTCAAGATCTTTGCGAACCATCGTCTTCATCATGCGCGCCATGACCCACTCAACAGGAGTCAAAAGTTTGCCGATGAATGTGCGAGGCCTGGTCGTCATATCCAATGTAAGCCTACTGCCGTCGCCCTCAGGGTCGACGCGCATTGTCCACTGCACATCGTAGCCCTGGGAGTCGCAATACGCTGAGAAGTAGATTGGACTCTCGAACGCTGTCATTTCCCACTCCTCGACACATTGTTTGTTGTTCATGCGACGAGTTTCGCGCCACTTCGTGCCGACGCGTACAGGTCCGTCGGTGAGCATGTCGACTTTCTCAAACCAGTCGATGCGATCTGGTGAGTTCTCGACATCGGAAACAACTGCGAACACCGTTTCCGGTGTCGCACTAATGCTAATGCTGAGATTCATGCTGCCCATGGGTGTCCCTACAGTACCAATGGCTTGCTGGAAACTTGTTATGGTTGGGAGCTTCCTGGATAACACCTGCTTTTCCGGGAAGACTCTGTATAAGCCCCTCGCGCTGGGCTGTCTAGAGTGACCCGATATCGCTAAATCGGACTCTAGTTGGCCCGAACCTCGACTTGGTGGTCCTGCACAGACGTGAAACTTCGAAGCAGGGAACTGAGACTCTCTGCGAGACAGATTGCATCATGCGGCGATGCAAGCGTGGACAGGGACCGCTGCGATCTAGCGACGGCGCGAAGTGTCAAGACGATGCACTTATACCTTCGTGTGCTTTGGATAATAGCCGCCGTATTCCAATCGCCTCCAGCGCATGACGAACACGCACAGCCGCGGCTTGGGGGAGGGGCCGCCCCAACGATCATGTAGAAACGATTGAGCAATCCGGCATACGTTTTTCGAAGCTGCCAAATCGTTCCGAATACCAATCGCGAGAGACGCTCAATTCGCTGAACGCAGGTTAGGCCATAACGTACGGCACGTGGCAATCGCTTCGCGGCGGCTATGTATAATGAGAAGCTTGCAGGCAACCTGGTAGGCTCGAGCAGACATCATGATTCAGATCAAGCAGCTTGATGAGATTCTTCGTGGCGACGCTACCCGACGGTCCGCACTTGAAAAAGGCCAACTGGATTTGCCCGTCGGGGGGTTGAGCGTCATGGTCTTTGTGTTGGGAGCGGTGTCGGGTCTATGCACTGGCTCGTTTGCGCTCTTTCGCGCGCTGTGGTCAGACATTGGCACAATGCAAGATGCTGCGATGCAGATTTTCGCGAGCGCCGTGAAACTCCCTTTTCTGTTTTTCCTTACGTTACTCGTGACATTTCCGTCGCTCTACGTTTTCAGCGCATTAGCCGGATCTCGTTTGTCGTTTGCATCCATTTGGCGACTGCTGCTGGCCATGATCATTGTGATGTTAACGGTGCTCGCCTCGCTTGGTCCCATCGTTGTGTTTTTCGGCGTGAGTACCGAGAGCTACGCGTTCATGAAGTTGTTGAACGTTGCCTCGGCAACCGTTGCGGGCAGCTTGGGATTGGCATTCCTGTTGCGAACACTGCATCGGCTCGTGTTGGCGCAGAGTCCCGAATCAAATAGGGAAGGGCACAGCGAGCAGACAAGTGTTGGGGAGAAGACAGAATCAGCTCCAAATGATGAAACGGACGGCTCGACCAATGAGTTAGAAACGGACGAAGGTCAGCTTGGCCCCCTGGACAGGATCGGTTCCACCCCGATGAGGGCGCGCGTTATCTTTCAGGTTTGGCTGATCGTCTTTGCCGTCGTCGGTGCGCAAATGAGCTGGGTACTCCGACCATTCATCGGCGCACCTGACATGCCATTTGCCTGGTTTCGGGACAGGCAGAGCAATTTCTTCTTGGATGTGGCCCGAACTTTCAGCGAACTCTTTGGCGGCTAAGTGAGGACGCGCCATGCCCGATTGGCTTGCGACAGCAGACCAGATCCTGCGGGCTGGTGAAACGCATCGTCGTACATTGGCGGTACGTGACCAGTTTTGGTCTGTATTGGGACTGTTTGTGGCGTTCGGCTTGCTGTATGGGGCCGTGATGGGCTGCTACGAAGGCGGCCAAGATGTGCGTCCGCTGCAGGCATTGTATTCGGCGATTAAAGTCCCTCTTCTGTTAGCTGCAACATTTGTAATCAGCTTGCCAAGCTTCTTTGTGCTCAATACGCTGGCGGGCTTGCGCCGCGATATGTCGGAGGTGCTTCGAGCCTTGCTGATGACCCAAGCCGCCATCGCGATTATGCTGGCTTCATTGGCGCCCTTTACCGTGCTTTGGTACTTCTCCACGACGAATTACGAACTGGCGAAGCTCTTTAATCTGGCCATGTTTGCCATCGCCAGTTTGGGCGGTCAGTTCTTGCTGCGACGTCAATACGCTCGACTGATTCGGCGTAACGCAGCCCACCGATGGATCATGTGGGTGTGGCTCGTCATTTATGGATTCGTTGGCATTCAAATGGCTTGGGTTGGACGCCCTTTCATTGGTGCACCTGGGATGGAAACGAGATTGCTACGCGAAGGGGCATGGTCTAATGCCTATGTCCATCTAGCCGAAGTACTGTGGCAAGTTGTCAACAGATAGTCCTTGGTTCGCGCGGCGCGATAGCGCGTCATCTGCCGGCAGCATCGCGGCGAGGCTCAGTTGGGCGATACCCAACATTGGAAAATGCCCGATGACGTGGGATGTAGCGGTCGTCAAATTCCGGGTCGGGACAGTTCGTTTGGTTCTTGGCAGGGTCAATCGATTTTTGCAGATCGTTAATGATTCCGCTGATGAAACAGCCCTGAACGGTCGTCGCTAGGGAAACATCCAGTTCATACCGCCCGCCAGGTCGAACGCCACCCTTTGCATTGTTCATCCAGAAGATCGAATTCTTGTAGATGCTTGAGCGGCCTTTGTCATCGGCACCGTTGAAATTGCCAGTGAAAGTGCAGCGATCGACGATGACGCGGCCACCCGGAAAGACGGTCAATGCCCCGGACCCATGTTTCGGTTGGTAGCGGACTGTCCTTTTCATGAGTTGTGGGATGCTAGGCCAGTCAATGTTTCCACGAACATGCCTATAACGAATTCCTCGGTTCGAGATATTTCCCACGAACAAACAATTGCGTATCTCAGCGGCGCTCCTCGGCAGCAGATCCACAGCTGAACCGGTGATGAGACATCGGTTATCGCGGAAGATGCAGTTCTGGATCCGGACGAAGTCCTGCATATATCCTCGGTGCTCGATCGAGATACCTCCTGCGCAAGGGCTGGCATAGTTGTCAAAGATTTCGAGTCGGTCGAGGGTCGGATAGGATCGCCCAAATATTTTGATGCCTGCCCCGTCGGTATAAAAGAAGAGGTGACCATAGAAACCTTCGGTCTTGCGGAACTCGTCGAAATTGGGTTCCAGTGGTTCCTCGTGTGGTCGATCTGTAACGAAGTTGTTTCCACCGGTGATTTTAAAGCCACGCAAGATGGTTTTCGGCGAAATGCCGTCGCCAAAATAAACAACGTGATTCACGACGGCTGGAAAACTAGCGGCATCCGGATCGGCGATCTCTTGGTTGGCTGCCGTCAGGACGACGTGTCCCTCGCCCTCTAAGGTAATGCCTTCGTGCTTCTGGTTGAGCCAAATGAGTGCCTGGGCCTTTCGGTGCGGTCGGTAGGTACCTGCGTGAACTCTGACGACTTTGTTGTGTACATCGTCCGCGGCAAGTTCGAGAGCTCGTTGTATGCTCTGACCAGGCTCAACGTGATAAACGCCTCCACGAAGTTGAGGCTCGCTGGGCACCGCGATGGACAACGCCAGCAGATTCCAAACAAGATACGTCATCGGCCAAACTCATCGGCTACTGTTCAACGATTTCGATCAGCTGATTTGACTCGATGGGACCGCTGACCGTCTGTTCATTGCCTCCGGGCCAAATCACGACGATCCTTTCAATGGCCTTTCCTTCGTCGAGTCCAAAATACAGTGGCTGAACGCTTTGGGATAGGTACCCAGATTGACCGTGGTTCGTTCGTGTGAGCACGATGTCGCCAACATGAACGTGCACGGTAGCCCCTAGCCCATCACGGTTTGAGGAACGCCCTGACAACCGGACCTTGAGCCAATTGATCGTTTTCTTTTCCGTCAGATTACTAACGAGGACCATCGGCCTGTCGTTGAATTCGTTCGTCACAATATCGAGGTCGCCATCGTTATCCAGATCGAGAATGACCGAACTCCGCGTTCCCAGAGCGCCCCACACTTCCACGGGCTTCTTGATATGGAGTCGTTCGACAAGTTGGTGGTTCTTGTCCTCGCCATTCGGATCGAGCGTGAAGTTGGGTTTGGCGGTTCTGCCACCCCGTCGAGGTTCGATGCCCAAAATGAATTCGCTATCTAACAGATTCTGTCCCTTATTGTTGAGCAGCAATTTGTTCACGCAATACCGAAATGGGTAGTTCATGCTTGATGCAACGAACACATCCTCAAAACCATCAGCATTCAGGTCACCGGCGCTTAGGCCCCATGGCCAATAGTTCTCAGCTCCGATCCGGTCGGAGATCTCTTCGAAGCGACCGTTACCCTGATTGTGGAAAAACGAATTACCAAAAATGCTATTGCCGTTGCTGCGCAAGAACGATTCAGGCCAGATCATGTTCGATTTTTGTTGCTCCGCATCGATGTCAATCGGGGCACTCATGTCCGAATGCATGTCGGTGATGTAGATGTCCATCCTGCCGTCGTTGTCAAAATCGAATACGGCGATTCCCATCGCGCCCCAAGATGTCTTTGGAAACACTTGGCGGCTCTTTTTTTCAAAACGCTTTCCTTCGACGTTTTCATAATACTCGTCGTGGCCTTGCATGTTTAAGACGTAGAGGTCGGGCCACCCGTCTTGATTTGCATCGATGGGGCTCGCATCCCCTGCCCAACTATAATCCACCAGGCCCACTTCTTTCGAAACATCGGCGAACTTGTTGTTGCCCATGTTCTTGTAGAGGACACTCTGCTCATTCCGCAGCTCGGGTTTGAGATGCCCCGCAAACGAGTCAGTCAGCGGAGGGTGAATACCTCGTTCGTCCGTTTCTTCCGTGGTGAATATGCCGACGTTGCACAAGAAAAGATCGAGCAGGCCGTCGCGGTCGTAGTCGAAGAATACTCCGGCTGAAGAGTGCCCGCTGTACGATAGCCCCGAAGATTCTGTTCGGTCTTCGAATTGTCCGTTGCCATCGTTCACAAATAGATAGTTCCCACCGCGAATTGAGGTGAGATACAGGTCCGGGTCGCCGTCGTTATCGGTGTCGGCAAACGAAGCCGACACGCCCACGTGGTCGGCAAGTTCGATTGCTGGAGTCGAAATATTCTGGAACGTACCACCGCCCAGGTTCCTCCAGAGTTGGTTCTTGCCAAGCTGCGTACCAAAGTAAATGTCCAGCAATCCATCTCCATCGACATCGGCGACGGCAATACCGTTCCCGTGGTCGTAGTGAGCCGCAATGTTGATCTTGCAGGCGTAGTCCACGCTCTTGTGCTCAAACGTGATTCCACTCTCCGGGGCTAAATCCGAGAAGCTGAAGTCGTGAAATACCTGAAAGTCAGACGTGGTTGCCAACTGCGTCTGGTTCTGCGCCGACAACCATTTCGGCGCCATCACGTCTTCAGGGTACGGAAAAGGAGGCAACCCGGTGGAATCGGTGTCGTCGGTTGCGACTCTGCCCTGGTTTGGATCGGTCAGGGGCTCTTCAAGAAGTCGATTCAGATGTTTCCTTAGCTTCACCAATGCCCGCTCGTCTCCACTGTCGTAGTAACCACGAATCTGTCCCTCTCGGTCAACAAGAATGAATTGTGGACTGTGAAAGATAGGCATCGCTTGATTCTCTGGCGCCTCACCGACCGGCAACTTGAATCCTTCTTTACTGAGCGACCAAATGGCATCTCGGGATCCAGTCAAGAACTTCCAATGCTCGGTTTCTGCCCCGTGCTTCCGAGCATAGTCCGCCAGGACATCGGGCGTGTCGAATTGTGGATCGACGGAAAAACTGACGAGTCGTATGTCATTCCACGAGGGGTGCTCCGCGAGTTTCCCTTGTAGCTCGGCTAGTTTCGCCGTTTGTTGAGGGCAGGTCGCCAGGCATCGCGTGAAAATGAAATTCCCAATCCAGACACGGCCTCGCAGGTCCGCCAGCCCCAAGTCAGAATTGGATTGGTCGGTCAGAGTGAAGTCCGGTAGCGCACCAAGAACACGTAGCTCTTGTGGCGTGGTCTGTTCCGCGGCCTGACCGTCCGCTGGCGATGGTGGTGAGCCTTCGTCATTCTTCGAACATCCGGCCAGGACGATCGCGCCGAGGACAGCGACGGACAGATGAAAGAGCACCTCATTCCGTGTTGTCGGGCGCTGGACAAACAATTCAGTCATGCTGACGTCCTCTTTGTTCTGATATTATGCCGTCCCGCCACTTCAAAAACTCACGCGGGGCGACCACATTTACCTTGCCGATCAGATTGGGGTGCTGGTACCCACATAGCTGATCCCCCTTGAGGGTAAATTCGCCAAGCGTTTCGGGGCAGAAATCTAGTGAAAAATCGAGGTCGGGCACCGCGATTTCTTTGAGTCCGAGGTGCGGCAGCGCGAAGCTGTAGACGTAGTCGTTGCTTTTCAAGAAAATCGTCGTGGGAATCCCGGTCATCAGTGTGATGTTTCGTCGGCTGACATAGTCGTCCGGAGTTTGAAAGGTCTCGTCCGGTCCCGCATATCTCACATGCCACTCGAAATCGCTGCCAGTGACTTCGATGTTCAGCTGCTGGGGCAGTGAACTCGAAGCGTTTGTTGTACACCCCATGCTTATTGAGACAGTGGCTGAGAGAAACACAAGACGCGAGATGGATACAATCATGGCTGGCAGGTGGATCACGGTATCGACTAAGCAGCGAGACGGTCCTCGACTATTATCCTCCCATCGCTCGGACGTCAATTCCAGCCCCAAAGGAACGCAAGAGAAACCATCGATTTGGACAAAATGAATGGTTCGACGTCACAAGCACTGAAACGCGGACAATACAGTATTCGCTGGCTTCTACTGATCACGACGCTTGTTGCGGTCGGAGTGGTTTCTCCTCGGCTCTACAAGGCAGTTTTCTTCGGGCTTGCCGGCCTTTGTTGCATCGTCCTAGCGTATAGGATGGTTCGCAAGAACATTCGATCGCCGATGAGGAAGACGGGGGTTGTCCATAGTCGCAACAAAACACCGTAAGCCGGGACCAAGCAGTCTATACGTTTCAGACTTTCGCGAGTTGGGAGAACCGTAATGAGCAGTTACAGAGTCTACTATGCCGTCGGTATGCTCTTGTTTGTTGGTGGTCTTATTGCGTGGTCCGCTGTCGATGCCCCGGGACCGATCATGCTGACGAGCATCATTCTGCTCTGCTATGGCAGTTCCTTTCTGGCTGTCTTGCCTCTTTGGAAAAGGATTTCGCTCTTGGAGCAACAAGTCCAAAACAATTCGAGTTCCTGAGTGACGCGACGCGCAGACTCCCAAAAATGCCCTTGCCCATCACGAGCCTGAGGATGACTTACGACGGACTTTTGAGAGATCGGAGAAACGATGCCCAGTGACGAAGCCAATCCGCGTAAAGATTGCGTAAGATTCGTAGAAGACGGCGCTGAACGTATCGCCGATGGCATTCGTACCGCGATCAAGAAAGAAGTCGAGGCAGAATTCTCCGAGCGAATGGCAAGAGCGAACTGGCTCGGACGATTGTCGCTTCGATGGCAAATGCGCAACGAAATCAAGAGACGGGTCAAGGGACAGATGCCCTCTGATGAGACGCTTTGGTAGCATTGCGTGGCGAGAAGAATGCTGAGTTTGCATGCAACAAAGAAGGTGCGCCGAAACATCGCGGTGATGCGAAGTGGCGGTGTAGAGCAAGCCGCCACGAATGGCAATAGAATCGGCGGCGTCACAAAACCAAGATCACGGCAATGCTCCGATTGGCAACAGACGGCGCATGAGCGATGAAGTCCGCCAGACGATAAACAAATCAGGTAGCGACACGAACGGATGCAAGTCGCAAGTACGAGGCCGACGTTATTGCCGTACTTTTCTCAGAGGTGTTGAGACTGAAGGGGCCGAATCCCGTCAGGATAGGCTCACGAACTCTTTGGTAAGCGAAGCGAAAGCCTAATCCTGGCTCTTAACTCTTGTCGTAATGGCCCAACTGGAACGCCAGGACGAGGTCGGAGGAGTCGAAGTCTCCGTCCAAATTCCAATCCCCGGTCTCGAAGGAGGAATTTAGATCAACGTTGTCTTCATATTCGCCAGCTACGAATATCATCACGAGGTCCGACGAGTTGAACCGCCCGTCATTGTTGGAGTCGCCCACCAGGCGATCCGAGTTGCTGCCGGAGATGACGAGCTGCAGCGTCGCCGCGTCGGACGCAATGCCGTCGGAGATGGTGTATTGGAATGACTCAAGAAGCGTCTCGCCCGTGTTAAGGTCCTTCACGGCTGGGTTTGCGTTGTCCAGCGTGTACTGGAAGCTACCATCTTGGTTAATGCGGATTGTGCCGTAACTGCCTTCAATCGCGGCGCCGACGTTGTCGGCAAGCCCCTCTACAAGGCTGACCGACAGGGAGTCATTGTTCGGATCGGTGTCATTGCTCAACACATCGCCGGATGTGGGGAGCTGGTCATCCTTTATCACCTGCGCCGTGTCGGACTCAGCGATCGGAGAATCGTTGTCGGTCTGACCATTGATTGTGATACTCAACGACGTCGAATTGTCTTCCTGGCCATCTGAAGCAATGTACAAGAAGCTGTCGATGAGTCTTTCCCCGTCATTAAGTGCATCGACTGCTGGGTTGGAACTATCCAGCGTATAGATGTAACTGCCATCGGCGTTCAACACCAGTGTGCCGTAGTCACCTGACACACTGTTGCCAACATTCGTCGCCTGCCCTGTAACGCTCGCCACGCTTAGCGTGTCGTTATCCGCATCGAAATCGTTAGCGAGAACATTCCCCGCTACTAGATTCGAGTCACCGTCTTCCATGAGCGAGTTCGTATCTCCGAACGCCAACGGGCCGCTGTTAATGCGCTGGACCGTAATCGTCAATGTCGAGGATGTCGACAATGCTGAATCCGACGTGGTATAGGTAAAGGTCTCCGTCACTGTGTCACCAAGCTTGAGAGCATTCACCGTAGGGTTTGAGTTGTCCAAGGCGTAGTCATAGCTGCCGTCGAAGCGCAACGTTAGGTTGCCATATTTTCCGGACACATCAGTTCCGACATTGCCCGAGCTGCCCTCAACCCACAGAACCGTCAAAGCATCACTGTCTGGATCGTTGTCATTGCTCAGTACATTCCCCGAGACGGCATTCTGGGAACTACGAACATTTACCGAGGCCAGATCGGAAAATGCCACCGGCGCTCGATTGCTGCCATTGGCGATCTGGAACCCTGACCGGACATGCTCGTTAACGGCTTGAGCGGTGTATTCGAGCCGCCAATTATCCTTCGATTGCTTACGAGCTTCAGCAATAAAGTCCTCAAACGTCGCTGAACCACCCAGCGATGCGTTGTAGGTTGCCACCGTACGATTCGGGTCGATCCAATCGACCAGAGCGGCATCTGCGTTATCGCCGCTGATGGGCGAATGATTGTAGTAGTAGTTGTTCTCTTCGCTGCTGATCGTGACAAACTGACTATCCTGACCCTCCGGCCCTCCTCGACGCCAATCATAAAAGACGTTCTCTCGAAGATTGATGTTCCGTGAAGGGTCCTCACTGTTGCCGCTGATGAGGATTCCGCGTGTATTCGACGGCGCGCTATTTTCATGCGCGACAATATTCCCGACTGTCGTGTTAGATCGCACATCGGCTAGTTGGATGGCGATGCCGCGCGGTGCTGACGAAGTCGTGTCATTTCCTTCCAGCACCACGTTGTTACGGATGATGCTGTCGACGCCGTCCGGATGTGTTGACCATGGATCGTCGAAGGGATATCCAACGATCATCGAGATCGGATTTTGGACAAACAGATTGTCTTCCATGATCCCACCGGACCGGAGCTGAATCCCCGTTGCTGAGGCACGCGTCAGGATGTTGCCACGTACGGTGAAGTTCTCGTTGCCAACGTTTTGTACATAAATATTGTGATTGAGAATCGTCGCGCTGCTGTCCCGCGAGTCCTGCCAGCCGTTGTGGTCGAACACGTTTTCCTCAATCACAACGTCGCTGAGACCAAAGAAAAATGCTCCATGCGAAAAATTCTCATCCGAAAAGTTGTCAACGACAATTGATCGGCGTACCGTCACATTTCGCGTCGATTCGTTGTCTTCCTTACTTTGGACGTTCAGCCCAATTGCGAATGATTCGACATACAAGTCTTCGAAGAGGATATTCTCGCCCGATTCGTGCCAACTGATTCCGTTTCCGTGACTCTGACCAGCTTCTGAATCAGATGGCACGTATTGCAGGTGAAGGCCGATGACGGCGAAGTGGCTCACATCGACACCACTTAATTGCGCTGACCACAGCACGCTACCGTTGGTTTGCAGCAGTGGTCTTGCGCCAGTTCCATAGCTGGATATGAGTTGTGGTTCCTGAACGCTGCGCCCTGATGTTGTCCATTGAGCAAGCGGCTCATCAATCCAGACGTCCCCTCGCTTCAGGAGCAGCCAATCGGGAAAGCTGTTTCTTAGAAGGGACTTACCGGCCGAAATCGTCTTCTTCGCTGTTTCCGGTGTCAGACCATCGTTGGCGTCATCGCCGGTGGAGCTACTCACGTAGACGGCACGTGTATCCGAACTCGGGTCGATCTCCGTCCAACCATCTTCCCCGCGACTTACGGAGAGCAGTAACTTCGGTTCGAGACCCTCGAATGCCAAGGACCCCTTACATTTCCTAGTTGTTACCCGACTACGTTGTGCCATCGCTAAAAGAGCTCTCGAGGCTGTTTTGAGTAGCAGCAGACATTGATGTAACAGGTAGACCGCCGCCTATTTCTTGTTTTAACAGCTAAGTGGCCCATTGGTGTGTTTTGATCCTCGAAATCAACAGAGTTCTCTCAAAGTCACGCGCCTTTCGTCAGCTAACGCACCGAATTCGTCAGCTAACGAACCGAAACAGAGTGGTGATGCCAAGATAAGTCTGTCAAATTTGTCCCTAGTCCTCGCATTGATCTGAAGCCTGGTCGCACTGTTGTATCGGGCTGAAAGAGTACGCCAGGAAGGGAGCCCACAGCGAGAGCTGATGCTGCCACGGCCACGTCTCCTGTCGCCGGGCGGATTCACGATGCTCAAGAGTCTCTTGGTGCCTGCGGGATTGTCCGGTCTACTCGCCGCCCGCGTCCGTATCCGCCTCGTCCTCAGCGATCTGCTGTTGGAGTGCTCTACGGAGATCCAGGTACTCGACCTCGCTACGCTCGAACTCGCGCCGCATGCCCACCCCGACGGAGCCCCCGATCAGGCCGGTGACGATCAGCGCGAAACCGAACAGTGCGCGTCCAGGTGACTTCTCCAGCAGCGCTTCCGACCCGTTGATCTCCATCGTGCTTGACACAGCCCAGCAGATGCCCACGGCCGTGATCAAGATCGCGGCAAAAAGGCTGCCTTTGCGCGTGGGAGTTCGGCGCTCCTGCTGAGCTCTTTGTTGGTCTAACTGTTCGAGCTGCTGTTGCGGCGTGCGCTCGAAGAGCTCCAGCATTTCATCTCGATCTAAAGCCTCGTCATCGCCTGCTTCGTCTTCGCCGGCCGGCCGCTCGCTAGATGCTGCGTCGACCTCTTCGGGCGGCTCAGCGACAATCTCACTGTATGCATGACCATCCTCGTCATCACAACGAATGGCTAGGGCCGTGTGACAGAAGGAGCATCGCATCAATTGAGTGTCGGCCGCAACCTCGAGCGGTGCGCTGCACTGAACGCAGTTTAAGCTGACGATCTTCATCGCTGGATGCAGCCCCCGTCTTTGAAGATATCGGCTCTCTCGCTGAAACGAATCGCCGAAGAAGCACTTACCTGCAGCTGACGTTTATTATAGAGGACGGGTGATAGCGGTCACGCCTGTCGATCGACAAGACAGTATGCGGGAAAGCGAACGTGCTGACTGACGGCCGATCTCGAACGCTGGGACACATTCTTCCGTGCACAGAAATCATCTTGGAAAGCGGTCGTGGCGCTAGTTTTGGAACGTCACACTGGGCTGAAGGTCGAAATCGGCTGCATTGCCCGATGAATCGAACGACTTATGGCATCACGTTTGCATCTTCCTTTTCCAACAGCGTTTGATGTGACGTCAGATCGCGCCGGATGAAATCCAATCAACGAGTTAGACACTTGCTCGTTTCATTGGTCAAGTGACGGGACCTCATCTGCAGACTTGCTTCTTCGATGGCTGGATGCCAGTCCTATGAAAAGAACTATCGAGGTACATGTGGCGACGTTGGCTAGAAACACTGGAAATGAACCGTGCATCTCCCACGGCCAGCCAAATCGCATCTTGTAGTTGTGATTTAGATACTTTGTTCCGTCCTGCTTGGTGACGGTAATCGTTGACCGCTTGTGTGGCCCCGCGTTGAAAAAAACAAGCAGGCAGCAAGCCACGCTAACCACCAGTAGCGTTCTCAAACCGAATTGGCGGGCAGCGCGAAGGTCGGCCCAGCGTCTCGCGTGTATCCCAGCGACAAGCCCGGAGATGGCCACCAAGATCATGGACGGGAGCATCCAAAATCCCGCATAGTTGTCCGAAAACACTTCGTACCCAGTCTTGGACGCCCAAGCCACAGCCAACGTCATCAACAGCCCCAAACACGCTGCGTAGTAAAAGCCCACTCTCCAACCGGCGGGTGCCCCACTTACCAGACGACTGATGATGCAGGCTGAGCATAGGGTCCCGAGAACCCAGCCAACGAAAATAGGTGCTGCAAACCCAGCGTCGAACATCTCACCTTCCCTCGAATCACGTTGGGTCGACCTGCAGTGCTCTCTTTGTTGAGGCTAACCACACCACAGCGATTAACGACGCAAGTAACAGCGAAACGATCGCAATTCCCGGATAGTCGTACGTCGAAGGCGGAAACGCGATCGGGTCAACGATGAAGCATGCGTACAACAGGACGAGTATGGTCAAGATGCCCCAAAGTACCGTTGCCCATCGGTTGAGTCCGTCATAGGTTCGGCGAGCCAAGCATACACCAAGCACTCCAATGGCAAGAATGCCCATGCACGAGCCAACTTGCTCGAGGTTCTTCGTTTCGGGCAGGTTCAAGAGGGCCAACAGCGTCGCCGGCGTCCCGATGGGATACAAGAGCAATTTCGCGGGATTGCATTCTGGTGCTTTCGATCGGTCAATCCAACAACGCCAACGTCTGACAACGAACGCGGACCCGACGGCCATGCCTAAGCAAAAAACTCCATTGAAGCCGATGACATACCATTTCTTCCACGCCATAGACACGACGTAATCGTCTACGGGTGGATTGAACGTTACCCAGTAAACCGGAAACCCCAAAGCTTGCAGTCGATGTGGGGCCTTTGACCGCACACGCAACTCTTGGGGACGGAAATTTCCAGCAGCGAACACGCCAAGGAATAGGGTGAGAAGGAAGACATCTAGAATCGAGAATCGGAACGTACGTAACAACTCAAGACCCCTTGTCGGACACGGCCCAACCTGCAGAACACAATCGAAACACTTCGACTACGTTGAGTCTACCGGAGCATCCGCGGAAGAATCAAGAATGCTGGCGCAAAGAAACACAGTACGTATCTGGGGAAGTTGCTCACGCCAGCAGCTTTCTTCCGAGGTGCCGATAACCCAGCAACTTCGTGTAACTCGTAAGTTGTGTCGCAGTGGCACTCTTCGGAGCTTGCGGTTTCCACTTGGCTTGCTGCCGAACGGCAGGCGAAGATTGTGTGCGAAAGCGTGGCAACACGCTCACTCTAGCGCGGAACTGTCTTCAGCAGTGGCGAAATCGCTTTCTCAAATTCCTGCTGGGGAGTAAGACGATTCAATAATACATCTTGAATAATGTGGTTGTGGTCCAACAGGACCAGCCGGGGTGAGAATCGCCGATTCGAACAGTTAGAACAAAGACGGCTACTGCCGAGTCGTGGTTGGGCGCAAGGCTGTCGTCGACCTGACTCACCGCGCGGTGTCGATGATGTTCGTGGGGACCTGCTGGATTGTGTCAGGCTTCGTCAACCGAGATGATGGCCGACGGCGTTACGCCGAAGTTGGGTGAGATCTGCCATAGGAATCCAAGGATTCTGGAACTGACGCGTAGCAGGTTTCTGAGAGGCGGCACGCGGTCGGACACCTCCCAGGTCGGACTCGCCATTGAAGCGCCGAGCAAATTCGTTCACACGCCCGATTTGTAGCGGAAGCATCCTGCAATTACAATTGGGTGGATCGGCTTCGCGCTCTTGGTACAGAGGCTCGGAAGAACACTACTTCCTCAAAGCCCTAGCGTATTGGCTGGCCCAACGACGTGCAGAATTGTGTCGCCTTAACACGCTACCAGCGAGTCGATCAGCAACTCACCGCGCCGCGCATCTTGAAGCACTTCGGTTATTACGCGCTGTACTGAGCGCCAGTAGTCAAAGTATGAAGAGACTCGTTATGGATTCACCTTGCGTCGTCTGTGATCAAGATGCTTCTGAGAAGATATTCGTCAAGAAAGACAAGGACTACATCCGCTGTGCGAATTGTGGACTCATAACCCTTGAACCGATGCCGACGGTCGAGGAAATGGCCGATTATTATGACGTGGACTACCAACGCAGTTCCGGAATGGGTACGGCGCGTTCGGTTCA
>CAJHYQ010000747.1_pt1 | contig 43680 bp, 31 predicted proteins | sample 9198721 | NCBI WGS metagenome assembly CAJHYQ01 (sample SAMEA7708357, study PRJEB35096) | sediment metagenome | biome: marine neritic benthic zone biome [ENVO:01000025]; feature: sediment [ENVO:00002007]; material: shallow marine sediment [ENVO:03000034] sea grass bed [ENVO_01000059] ... | reverse complement strand
GCCTCGCCCTCCCGTTTGCGCATCGCGCCAATCGGGATCAGGGATCAAATATCAAGGGGTTGTGATAGAACGCCCTATATTACTCGTAATCTTAATCTCCAAGACCACGGGCGCGGTTCGAGTTCGTGATGGGCAAGGGCATTTTCGGGAGGGCGAGGCTCCTGCCGAGCTGCAAACGCATTCGGCTCCCAAGGAACTTGTAGGTTGGACGGCCAACACCCGCCCCTGCAAGGGGGTTAGAATGCTCGGCAGGAGCCTCGCCGATGGCGGTCGAAGAACTTCGTGACCTGGTAACATGTGACCCTCGAGGTCCAAGACGACAACAAAATCGTGTCGCTGTGACTATCGTCGAGTCGTTACGATATGGCTTATACGCTGCCCTAGCGTCCGCTTGTTCTGAAATTCGATCATCACGCTACCTCGCTACGCCCTGATTTCACGTAGGACGATATGTGCCGTAGCCGGGACGATCGAGTGTCATTATGTGGCTTCGACCGACGCGGCTTGCGCTTCATCTATGGCGGCCTGCAACTTCGCTTCCTCCTCGTGTGTCGGGAGTTTGAAGCTTTTCTGCGACCCGGCCAACGGAGTGGTCTTCTTGGGTCGATTCGACGCGATCGCGCTACGCTGCTCGAGGTTCGCGCTATATGCTGCACTTTAGCGCGTCGTCCCAATTCGCCAATTAGACTATGGTGAACTGTGGACTTACAGCCGTCGGTGCTTGGCCTGAGCATGGTCGCAGACGGGCCATCTCCGAGCTGAAGCCGCGTCAGCTGCGAGTGCGGCGCAGGAGGACGGCCCAGTCTTTACCTGGCTGGTTGGGAGGTTGGCCGAGCGATCTTTTCCCCGGTCCCGAAATGCGTTTGATGCCTCCAGTCTGCAGCTCGCCACCAGCTCGGGGATCGTACCATTGGACCGAGTAGTCACCCCTCGGCACATTGAGACTTGCCGTCCCTCCTTCCAGCAGGTAGATGGCATAGCACTCTCCCGGCTTGGCCAGACAGTACGCCAGCGCGTTTGAGATCAGCCCATTGTCGGGGACCATTTCAGCGAAGGTCAGATGCTGATGAAAGAATTGCAGTGCGTATCGCGTCTGATCCCACATGTTCTGACGCGAACGCCAATCCTCGCAGTTGATGTCCATATGGGGAAATTGGTGACCGAAATACCATTCGACACCCGAGCCACCACCCATCAGATTACCCCACAGCGCGTACTTACGGGGCTCGTCGTGCGTCGGGTCGTCGGCATCGGGCATGACACCACGACCCGCGGGCGCCTGTTCATCGCCACAAATCACCCACTTGCGGCCAGCCTGAGTCGAGCGCTGGCGGAGCACGATGGCGTCGCGGTTGTAGTGGTCCAGATTGGACTGGATCGACGTCACTTCGAATGAAGGATCACCCACGATGCCGTTGTAAAAATTGGGAGCCTTGTTGTTTTTCGTATGGACCGTAATCGGGTGGTCGTACGGATCCAGCTCACGAATGTAGCCGGCAATCGCTTTGCGATCGGCGTCGGAGGTGTTGTTCTCTTCGCCAAGATTCCAAAGTACCGCCACGTGGTGGGCGAAGCGAGCAACGAGTTCGCGATAGTAGAGTTGGCGTATCGGGTTCAGTCCGGCGGACCCTCCCAAGTTGCGATCGTTCTCAGTTTCCTGGGTCACGACGTGCAGCATGATGCCAAGCCGATCCATGTGCGAAAACACAATCTCCCATTGGTCGAGTTTGCTGCAATCAAAGCGGTCCCGGACCCGCGTGCTGGTCCACATCCAGGAATCGCGTCCGTCTCCACCGTCGAGGTTATAAGTGAGGAAATAGACGCTGTTCATCTCCTGATCGGCCAAGTAGTTCAGCATGCCGATAATCTCTTTGCCTTTGCCACCTTTCCAGGTTGGATCGCCAGCACGCCAGTCGCTGAGGTGAGGCGAATAGTTATGGATGAACGTTCCCACTTCCTTGTAACTACCCGAATCAGCATCTGCGTCGTAGGTGTCGTCAAACTGCGCGTACGCTAGAAAATTCTCGGGGCTGTCGGCGCCACCTTTGAGGAAATATTCGCCGTTACCAGCGTGTCTGAGATAATGCTCACCGACATATTGCAGCAGTCCTTTCGAGCGACAGTCCGAGGCCGCTTTGTCAGAGGTCGACACATTGAAGCTTCCAGCAGCACCGTCGAATGCTGTGGGGGTACCCGCATCTGGGTCCGAGTTGATGGCAATGTTGACACCCATCCGAAATGACGCTTTGTAATCCCACCTGCCCTCGCGATCTGGCATGAAATAGACGCGCCACTGATTGCCGGCCTTTGCCGATGTGTCTGCAGCCTGCCCATCGGCGGCGTAGAACCCGGGAACCACGTAGCTTTGCTCTCCATTGGTGAACGTGACGTTGAGTCGATAGTGCAGAAACGGATTGATCTTGTCCGTTTCGTTAGACGCGGGGCCGTCGAATGAGATGCCAACCCTGTGCCATTGCATCAAGTCGCCCGTGACCTTGCCAGTGCCTCCGATGGCCGCTGGAATCTCACCAAGCTTCACATCGGCCTCAAGAACATGCCTTGGCGGCGGCGTGCGTGGCGAGACTTGTTTCGGTGTGCCGACCACGGTGAAGGAGACTGTCTGGGATCTCCCAGCGGCCTTCGGGCCGGACAGCGCGACGGCCGTTAAGCGGTACTTTCCGGCTTGCGGCGTCCAGTCGTCGTAGTCACCCCGCCGATCACCTCCAATCGAGTAGGGTGCGGCTGTCTCCCGCTTGGTGTCGGTCCTCTGACCCTGGCTTAGTTCGAATCGCACACTGTCTACTTCGCCGCGCACGTCCGCCCGAATGTTCAGTGCTCCACCCGCTGTTTCAAAGTTGATCGTGTCACCGTCCCGCAGCGGACGAATGTCTCGATTCGTACTCGCATCGACCAACGTAAAGCCGACGATGTCCTGGGCACTTGTCGGAACCGTCCACATGAACAAGACAACCAGTAGCGCATGAATTCGCAGATGCATAACCCGCCTCCCCTGGAGCTGGCGCTGAGAAGTGGACCTTTACGTTGGCACCAATTATAGTCGGCCTGCACTGCGGTGTTTCCTTGACCTGCCAAAACCACCGCGTCAATCCGGGACGCGTGCGATTACCTGAGGCGGGCACGCTTGCTACGTCAGGCTACTTTGCCTGCAGTTTGATTTCCGTCCTTTCACGTTCTCCAACCCCACTTCGCTTGGTTAGTGTGCGGCCGAAGTGTAGACTCTCGGCCTTCTCTACGTTTTATAGCCCTTAGTCTTAATCCATACCTCAAGCTCGTGATGGGCAAACTTATTTGAGGGAGGGCGAGCCTCGCCCTCCCGTCGCGCCACTTAGGAATTGCCATTCCCATTGCCAAGGATTCGCCATGCGCAGCCTGCCATTTATTCTGACCTTCGTCGTTGCTTCCGCAGCCTATGCCGATCAGCATTGGCCTCGTTTTCTTGGGCCCAAGGGTCGGGCAACGAGCATCAACAGCGACATTCCAGTTCAATGGAGCGAGTCACAGAATCTGAAGTGGAAGGCTAAGATCGGCCCTGGTTCGTCGAGCCCCATTGTTTGGGATCAATATGTGTTCGTGACCAGCTACGCTGGAAGCGGCGAGAACGTGCGGCGCACGCTACACGCCTTTGATCGCACCACCGGCAACTCCCTATGGGAATTCACCGTTGCCAACACGGGACGTGAAGATGAGATGCGAGGCTTCATTTCCGAGCACGGATATGCCAGCAATACCCCTGTCACGGATGGCAAACTCGTCTATGTATTCTTCGGCAAGATGGGTGTCTACGCGGTGGACTTCGAAGGCAATAAAAAGTGGGAAGTCCAGGTGGGCAAGGAGTCTAGCAATCGGCAGTGGGGATCTGGAACGAGTCCGATTTTGCATGAAGACATGTTGATCGTGAATGCTGCCGACGAGAGCCAATCGGTGATTGCGTTGGACAAGACAACGGGAAGTGAGAGATGGAAGTCGGAAGCGGAGGGTTACGAGCTTTCCTACAACACACCCACCGTTGTGCCGAAACATCAGGAACTGGTCGTCGCTGTGCCAGGCGAGCTGTGGGCCCTGAACTACAAGACGGGCAAGTTGAAGTGGTACGCGGAAACCAATCTGACGGGCAACGTTTCGCCGACGACGATTCTGGATGGCGACACGATCTATACGTTTGGTGGCTATCGAAGCTCCGGCAGCCATGCTTTTCCCGTTGGCGGTTCGAAAGACGTGACCGAGCGAGAAATCTGGAATGCACGTAGCAGTTCCTACGTCGCAACACCGCTTTTGCATGCCGGCCATCTGTACTGGTTTGATGACCGAGGATTGGCCAATTGCACGCGCACTTCGGATGGCGAAGTGGTTTACCGTGAGCGAATCAGCGGCCTTTCACGTGGTGGGCGACCAATCTACGCATCCCCGGTTCTGGCAGGCGACAAGATTTATGTCGTCAGCCGTCATGACGGCACATTCGTCATACCGGCTGAGCCGCAATACGAGATCTTGGCGCAGAATCGATTCGCGGGCGACGAAAGCGACGCCAGCGGGACACCAGCGATCAGCGGGAACGAGCTGTTCCTTCGAACGGGCAGATGCTTGTATTGCGTTACCAAACAGTAGTCTTGTCCAGCAATTCACAACAACGGAGTGTGACCGCGAGGCTTGCGGGAGGGCGAGGCGGGCGAGGCTCCTGCCGAGCCGCAACACGCATTCGGCTCGGCAGGAGCCACGCTCTCCCTAATAATCCGCCGCAGTCAGGCTTTGCAGCACGGAAGTTTGCCATTGACGAAGTCGACCGCTCAACTCCGCCACGACCTCTGGCTCTTTATCCGCGATGTTCTGCTCCTCGGCCCGGTCATCGCGTAGATTAAACAGTTCGATGCCGCCATCGCCATCTTCACCCTCAATCACAAGTTTGTACTTGCCATCCAGGATGGCGCGAGATCCGGCGAAGTCCTGCTCGGCAATGGCAGGCTGATGATAATTTTTGAAGCTGCGCGTCAGTTTCCCCTCAAGATATTTCACTAGCGGAGTAGTGCCCTCTTGCAGTTCCAACGTGATGTAAGGCTTTGCTTTCGGATTTGCTGCGGTGACGCGCTGCGAGTTGTATCTCCAAAAACAAATTGGCTCGGGGCGTTGTGCCATCTCGCCGGCAAGTAAGGGAACCAGACTGATCCCATCCAGGGGCCGATTCGGTAGGGGGACGCCTGCCAACTCGCAGAGCGTCGGCAGTATGTCGCTCGTTCCGGTGGGCACATCGCTAATTCTGCCCTCCGTGATCCGCCCCGGCCACTCAATCAAACCGGGAACACGGATCCCACCCTCATACATCGTTGCCTTCTGTCCGCGTAGTGGCGACGAAACTCGACCACTGCTGGGAGGATTTCCATTGTCGCCGCAATACCAGAGGACTGTCGTTTCGCTCAAGCCGGAGCTCTTCAAATAGTCTCGCAGTTTTCCGATCGCGCGATCCATGGCTGTGATCTCCGCATAACGTTCGCGCAGAACTTCGCGTAGCGGACGCTTGGTTGGCTTGCCCGTCGTCATCGAAGTCAATTGAACCGTGCGGTCGGCGTACTCCTGCGGCAGGTCATCATAAATGGCAAGATCTTCGGCAAGTCCGCTGTAGGGCTCGTGGGGCGAGCCAAACCAAACAACGGCGAGAAATTTTTTCCCGGCGGCATTCGCGCGACCAATGAACTGAATCGTCTCGTTGATGGTGACTTCCGAACCTTCGCCCTCGATTCGCTCAGGTGGCCCGCCATTTCGGGACAGCAGCGGGTCCATTTCGTAGAAATTGTCATGCGAAACATATTCCTGAAATCCCATCGCTCGCGGACTAGTCGGGGATTCCGCCTTCACTGGCCCCAAATGCCACTTGCCAAAGTGCCCGCATTGGTATCCGGCTGTGGCGAGTCGGTGTGCAATCGTGATTTCCTCGGGACGGATTGACCATCCCGGATGAAAAGCGCCGAAACGATTCGGATGCCGCCCGGTAAGAACGCTGCCGCGAGTTGGCGAACAAGTCGGATGGGCAGCATAAAAACGATCCAACCGCAAACCTGTCTGCGCCATTTCATTCATGACGGGTGTTCTTAGATGGGCGTGATCGTAGTAGCCCGTTTCGCTCCAGCCGTGATCGTCACCCATGAGCAAGATAAAGTTTGGATGCTCCGTTGCTATCGAGAGAGTAGCAGACAGCAGCGTGACGAGTACGGCTGCTGAAACTAAAAGTGAGTTCGTCGTTTTCATGCTCGCGCTCTAGCAACAGATCTTTGGTGGGTCGTGAGATTTACAGACTAGATTGGACCCAAACAGCAAGCAGAAAACAAGATTCTGATACGCCTAATGCATCGTAGAGCAGCAACTGAAGAGCGGTGACCGCCCGCTCTAGAACGCTACCCGGCCACCAGACCGCATGGAATCCGTAAGGTACACGTTGCGGAATTGCGATGCGGGCGACCGGTCCGGCATCGAATTCGCGGCAATTGACTATGGCCGTTATGAGTTGACTCGGATGTCGTCGAACCATTCCGTCGTGTAATATCGGTCCATGCGGTCGCACAGCACGGTCACGACCTTGGCTTTGGGTCCAAGTCGTTTGGCGACACGTCGTGCGGCGGCAACATTCAAACCCGAAGACGGACGTGTTAAGTTAACCAACGCTGGCGTGGTTGCCGCAGCCAACGCGTCATGACGACACGCGAACTTGCGATGCACTGCGCGGGGCGAGCGGGCGTGTGCCTGTCGGTAACAAACTCACATCGAGTCATCGTCGCTTCCACCACGTGCCTCAGTAAGGCCAATTTAATGACCATCCGAATTGAATACATCGTAGTGTTCCTTGTATCGTTCTTCTGCTTACGCGGTGCGGCGGATGCTCAAGCAATTTCGAAGTCTCGTCCCTTAGCGATCGAAATGACGTGCGTGGACCCTGAGGCAACTGGTTACGGTACGTTTCAGAGTCACAATCAGAAAGTCGTGGCCAATCGTCGTGGCATTTTCATGACTCACATTCGCACACGCAACGAGGCCTACACGGCCCAGCAATGGCGACTCTCGTGGAGCAAGGATCAGGGAAAGACTTTTCACACAATCTATCAAGCAACTCACGCCACGAATCCACCTGTGATCGAAACAGACAACGAGGATAATCTCTTTCTCATTCGACCCGACTTTCAGGACGGGCACGCCTATCTTTATCGTTTTCTGGCATCGGAAGATTACCAGGCCCCAAAGATCACGCGAATTGCAGGCGCGGCTGCCGGCAAGTTCAGTATGGCGATCGACGAGCCGCGCCATCAAATCTACTTCTTCGCGCACAACAACACGTTTCACCGGATCGGTCTGGATGGATTGGTGAAGTCATCGACAAAGCTGATTCGGCCAGGACAGAATGCAATCCTTCAATGTCCTTTACTCTATCTCGATTCTCGAGGCACACTGCATGCCGGCTGGACCACTCAACGCCACGGAGTCTATCTGTATTGGGATATACACTACCTCAAGTCAGTCGACGGCGGCGAGCAGTGGCAAGCGATGACGAGTTCCAAGGTCCAACTGCCGGTTGTTGCCGATGAGAGTGGAGAGGCGACACGCATCACACTCGACGACGAGTTTAGCGCTCACACGTGGCTGGAGAGTTTCTTCGTACGAGATGCAAAGGCGCACTTTCTCTACCTCGCACAGACACAACCACCACGACAACATTACGTGCGATACGATCTCTCGACAGGGCAGCGTGAGATTGATATCCAACCCACATTTGGTGGACAAGGTCTCGCACTACAGAGTCTGGATGGATTCTTCGCAACACGGTCACGCGAGCCAAACGCCACCATTTTCGTGGTATCGCGGGACGCCATGCAGAATCGTCTTGCCTGTTTGGCGAGCGAAGACAACGGGAACACTTGGCGAGACCACGCAGTTGGCCCATCCGTGACGAATCCCTACTCGATTGGCGGCTGTCGAGAAGTCACATCCGACGGTTGGATCATCGGATCATTCACAGACCAGGTCGCCCCAACGAACGAATCCAAAGGCAAGTCGAAGGTTTACTTTTTTCGCATTCGTGCGAAGTGAGATCTTACGAGATATTGGCTTATTGCATCATTTCATTTTGGAATACGCTGAACGTCGAAACTAGCGATCCATTCGCGCCGCGTACTCTCTAACTCTTCAACTTTATCCGGATGCGTTGCGGCCAAGTTGTGGGATTCCAGTTCATCGTCACTGATGTCAAACAATTGCCAAGCTTGATCCGGATGCTCACGTACGATTTTCCAGTCGCCTTTACGTAGGGCAGCGTGCTGCCGGTATTCAAAGTAGAACGACTCGTGTGGTGAGCGTGCATCAGCGGTCAAAAGCGGCAGAGGATCTCGGCCGTCGAGCGCAACATCTGTGGGCACATCGAACCCCGACAGTGTCGCGCACGCCACCAAAATATCCGGTGACCAGAATGGTTCGGCGATCACCGATCCGGCTTGGATATGGCCTGGCCAGCGAGCGATGGCCGCTACGCGTAGTCCGCCTTCCCAACAGGTGACTCCGCCGCTTCGCAGGGGTTCGTTGATGCCCACGTCAAGCCCCTGGCGATTAAGTCGAAACGCTCCGTTGTCGGACATGAAGAAGACAAAAGTGTTTTCGGTCGCCCCGGTCTGATCGAGCGTCTTTAGGATACGGCCGATGGCGCGGTCGAGTGCAAACACTACTGCCTCGTAGCGCAGCCGCGGATCGCTCTCGTCTGGCGAAAGGCCAATGGCCCGAAATGCATCATCAGGAGCTTGCCAAATATTCGGTTGCCCCTTCCGCTTATTGCCGGCGGTCGGAAAGTGTGGAGCGTTGAATGGCACGTAGCAGAACCAGGCACGACCAGCAACATTCTGTCGTCGTATGAAATCGATCGCTGCGTCGGCAAAAATATCGCTTGAGTACTCGCCTTTTCGATGCAGTTCTTCGATGCCGGTATAGAGGTCGTGCCTCTCGCGATAGTTGTGATGAAAATAGTCGATGTTGCCTGACGCATGTCCAATGAACTCATCGAATCCTCGCTCGGTGGGTCGTGAACCTGGTGCGAAGCCAATATTCCATTTTCCGAAGCAACCTGTTGCGTAAGGTGTTGGCGCCTGGTTGAGGAATTGCGGCAACAACTCTTCTCGATGATTCAGACCAATTCCATAGTTCCCCTTTACGCCAGGCAGCTGATAATCCAAGCCATGTCGCTGCGGAATACGGCCCGTCAATAGGCAAGCCCGCGAAACCGTGCAGGTAGGTGAAGCGGTGTAGAAGCCCGTCAGTCGAGCTCCTTGAGCGGCCAAATCGTCCAGATGTGGCGCCTTGATGTTGGAGTTCGAGTTGTAGCAGGGTAAGTCACCGTAGCCGAGATTGTCGCAGGTAATCAGCAGGATGTTTGGCGGTCGTTTGGCCTCAGCCGACCGCGCCGGCACGGCGTCAATCAACGCGACCAGTCCCAAAACAGCAATTGTGTATTTCGACATCGACATAGAACACTCGGTAGCAGCCTCGGACTGCCTCTTAATCTTAATCGTAATCTTAATCGTCGGACTTCCCCAAGATGTGGGGGCCTGGAGACGGGAGGGGCGAGGCTCCTGCCGAGCCGCATAACGCACTCGGCTCGGCAGGAGCCTCGCCCTCGCCCTCCCGTAAGCCTCGCCCCCGTCTGCGCGTCGTGCCACTTCGGCATTAAGGTTCCAGATCAAGAGGTTGTTTCAGAGTGCCTTAATCTTAATCTCGTCCGCGCAATCGACTCCCCAAGAATCGTAGGCGCTGAACCAAGAGTGTAAGATTCTCTTTGAGAAGACGTTTGGGTCACGAGCGTCTGTGACCGGCGTGTGTCACAATGAATGGCGAGAGTGTGTCAATCTTGTTAACGGGAGAGAATCAATCATGTCGCGATTTAGCTCACATTCTTGTCATTCTGCGCTGATTGCTTGGCTTAGCCTTTTGGTTTCCTTGGGCAGCACGTGCGTTGCGGAGGAGAAACCGCTTCGAGAATCGGTGACGCATGACGATTTCGTCATTCGTGAAGAAATGATAGCGATGCGCGATGGCACCAAACTCTACACGATCATAATGACACCGAAGGGTGCCGGTAAGAATCTGCCGATCATCTTGAATCGCACGCCGTACAACGCAACGGGCATTCTGAGAGGTCCAGCATCGACCCGGCTCGGGATCAACATCGGCACTCGTTTTCTTGGCAATGATTACATCTACGTCGCTCAGGATATTCGCGGTCGATTTAAGTCGGAGGGTAACTATATTATGTTCCGACCACCGCGCGGCCCCTTCAACAACACCGAAACTGATCATACGACGGACACGTGGGATACGATCGAGTGGCTTGTTCACAACATCGAGTCCAACGGTCGGGTCGGCGTCTGGGGAACCTCCTATCCCGGTTGGCTAACGCTCGCCGCCATTAAAGATCCGCATCCAGCTCTCGCAGCTGCGGTACCCTTCAACCCGGTCGTAGATGTCTGGAAAGCGGACGATTGGTTGCACTGGGGTGCATTTCGCGGTGCGTTTGCGTTTGGCTTTATCTATTCCATGCAAACAAGGACTGACAAATTCACGAGATACCCATATGACAAATTTGATTTCTACCAGTTGATGCTGGACTATGGTCCACTCGGGTCCGCTCTTAGCGACCGGTTGGACGAGCGTCATGAGATGTGGTCACGAATCGTCAACAATCCCGCGTACGGTCCCGTTTGGAAGACGATCGCGGCGGACCAATGGTTTGACGCACCGAGTCGCTTGGTGCCAACGCTCCACGTTCATGGGTTTTGGGATCAGGAGGATATCTACGGATCGCCGGCGGTCTACGCGGCACTGGAGAAGCACGATCGAGAGAACAACATGAACTATTTTGTCGCGGGTCCTTGGTACCACGGCCAGCACTTTTCAACAGGAGAACGGCTTGGCAAGATCGACTTTGACGAATCGACGGCGATTCGATTTCGCCAGGGTGTTTTGAAATCGTTTCTGCGTCGATATCTGCATGACGACGACGGAATGAAGATCGCACCGGCAACGGTTTTCGAAACGGGTACCAACCGTTGGCGACAATTCGATGCGTGGCCACCTGCGGGGAATGTCAAGCGGCTATATCTCCATCCAGCGGGCCGCTTGGGATTTGAAAAGCCGGATGTGGAGTCAGCCACAACGGAGTATGTTTCCGATCCTGCCAAACCTATCCCGTACGCGCCCCGACCGAATTGGGCCGTGAACTACGATCTGGACAAAACCGTAAATGCCTGGCGTCGGTGGCTGGTTGAGGATCAGCGCTTTGTTGATGGGCGGACCGACGTCGTCACCTGGATCAGTGAACCACTCAAACAACCGCTCACCATTCGCGGCGGTATCTCAGCCCATCTGTTCGCCGAAACTACTGGCACAGATGCCGACTGGGTGGTCAAGTTGATTGACGTGTTTCCTGACCCAGCGCCTGATTTTGAGATGTCAGGCTATCAGTGGATGATCAGCGGCGACATTTTCCGTGGTCGCTACCGCGAAGACTACGAGCATCCGAAACCGGTTGAGCCGAACCGGGCACTTGAATACACCATTCCTCTTCCGCACGTTAGCCACACGATCAGAGCGGGACATCGACTCATGGTGCAAATTCAAAGCAGCTGGTTTCCACTGTACGATCGCAACCCCCAAACCTACGTCGACAATATCATGTTTGCGCCTAGAGACGCGTTTCAGGCGCAGCGACACCGCATACATCATGACAGAGACCGGGCGACGTACCTCGAATTCAGAGTGGATGCAACTCCATGATTTCTCGACGTTGACAGTCGTTGGCGTCCCTGATCAGAATTCTCAAATTAGTTGAAGACGGAAAGTGTCGAAACGATGTGCGCCAAGGCCAAACGACTCGTCCAGGGAATGATCCTGTTAGCAACGCTGTTGACAAGCGTCGAAGTTGGAGCGGCAGAGATCCAAGAGGAGATTATCCAGGGAGAATTTACGTCCAAGCTGACCTATCGCTGCATCGTGAGCGTTCCCAACGAATACGGCACTGTTGAAGATCGTGCTTGGCCGATGATTCTCTTTCTCCACGGTGGCGGTACTCCCAAGCCCGAACAACTCAAGCGAATGATTCGCACGCTAACTGACCTCCCCGCGATTGTCGTGGCACCCCTCTGCCCGCCGTCGCCTGCTGGTGCCCGCTACACGAATTGGCACTGGCGGCAATTGGGCCAGGTCGTGCGCGAAATCAGCAACAAGTACCGAGTCGACGCGGACCAACGAGCAGTGATTGGCTTCAGCATGGGCGGGTCGGGCGCCTGGGAATTGCCTTCGTACGAACCGGAGTTGTTCGCCAAGTCAGTCGTGATTGCCGGCGTCTGTCATCCCTGGTCGCTGCGTCACTACCCAAAGATCCCAGTTTGGGTTTTTGTGGGCGCTGAGGACTACATGCGGAAGGAGCAGCAGGAGACGGTGACTTCTGCCAAGCGATTTGGCGTGGACGTGGTCGAGACGCTTTGGCAAGGAGCAGACCACGGTGCGATTTTCAGACATGCCATATCCCAGCAGCGGATGCTGGATTGGCTAGTCTCGGACACGGATCTACGTCTCAGTGGCACCCGCGGCCAGGAATAGGCTGCGAAAACTTGTCCAACAAAAACGCTTGCCCTCTTACCTCTTCAACAAGACACAGACGCGGGCAAAACAAATGGGCTAGATGGGGTGATATTCAAGGAATCTCGGTTGGGCGTTCCCATCCAGAAGACGCAGACCTTGAGCCGGGCAAATGAACCGCCAAGGGGCCCGTGCAGAGAAATTTGTCGCACAGAACTCGACCCCCGGACATGCCATATCCCGACTGCGGATGCTGGAATGGCCTGTTTCGGATGCGGATCTACGGCTCAGCGGCTCCCGCGGTCGCCAACACGCTGCGACGACTTGTCCGACAAAAACGCTTGTCCCCTTACCTCGTTAAAAAGACACAGACCTTGAGCCGGGCGAATGAACAATCTAGGAGGTCTCTAAACAGAAATTTGCCGCACAAGAAGACACAGACCTTGAGCCGGATAATTGAGCTTTCTGGGTATTTGTTCAAGAGGATATCGACGGCGCTTCAAGCTCCAGAGCCACCATTCACCCCACACACCCCAATCCCTTCACTCTGGCTCATCGAGGTCTGTCCCTTGGTGCCGGGTGGTGCAAAAAGACACAGACCTGGGCGGGAAAGACTTGGTGCTCTGAATAGGTGGTCAAGCAAATCCCAAGTACTGCGAGTCGAAAGCTCAGAAGCGGGCACGCAACCTGGAAAGTTGAGGCGCGCGTTATGACGTTTTCACCGTGTCTGATTTCTTGTGGCGTGAGAGGAGCACGCGGGTCATCAGCGATGGTGTGAAAAGACTTGCCGGCGCACGAACAAGGTGGATCACCTCTGCCATTCTTAGGTGGACCCGCGGTGTGCCGACGGCCACGGCCGTGACTCGGTCGAGGTATCGGTGTGTTGCCCTGGTGAAGAAGCCCGGCGACGGACCATCGACCTCGCGGAATCGGTAATCCTCGCCCGTCGCCAGCAACCACGGACGCGCGTTGGCCTTCGCCAATTGATGCTGAAAGCGACTCGCAAAACCCAAAGTATCTCTTTGCGACACGTTTCGCAAACATCTATCGAGGATCGTCGCGCCGACAGCCGCAGCCGACATTCCCTGGCCGTAAACCGGGTTAAAGGCACACACTGCGTCGCCAATCACAACAAGTCCTGTTGGGCGGCGATCCAATTTCTCGTAATGTCGAAGTCGATTCTCGGTCGACCTTGTCGCGACGATCGAACTGATCGGCTCGGCCGCCGCGTAAGCCTCCGCAAAACGTGAGTCTGGAAGTGATTGGGCAAAGTCGAGGAATCCAGCGTCATCCGCGGGCGGATAGTCTTTGCCCCCACCGACGAGAGTAACGATCCAGTTGCCACTTTCCACCGAAGCAATGATGCCGCCCCGTTGTCTGCGAGGTGGCGCGCATTGAATGTAGAACACTTTCCAGTCTCTTGGTCGCGCCCCGGGCGGTCGGACCAACCGGCTGGCGTACCCAAGAAATCCGTTGATGATGGTTTCTTTCGGCGGTGTAAATCCGTTTGCTGCGAGCCACGTTGGCGTGCGTGAACCGCGACCCGAGGCATCAACGACCAGATCGGCCTCCACTTCCTCGGTTTGATCACCAGTTGATTCTGAGACCATAACGCCGGTGACACGTGCTTCAGTTCGATTTAAGCGTAAACCAACAACCTTCACTTCCGTACGAATCTGAATTCGATCGTAACCCTTTAGCTGCTGACGAATACCCCAATCAATAAAGTCACGCGTCGCGCCCAACATGCGAATGTTCGACGGAAAGCGAGGGCAGAGGCCGGCAGGAGAGATCCACTCAAAGTCGGCGATCGCGTCGTATTGCTCCGCACCCGCCTGAACGAGATACGGTATGAGTTCCGGCAGGAGTCGATCCAACGCTTGCCGCCCGGCGTCGAGCAGGACATGAATGTGCCGCGCTTGAGGAAGACCACTTCGCGGCTCGATCCCGCTCGGGAAACGATCGCGATCTAGAAGCGTTACGCGATCAAAGTGGTCGGCAAGGACGCGAGCAGATAGAAGTCCGGCCATACTTCCGCCGATCACGATTGCATGCTGGCGATTCGAACGTCCGAGTAGATGAGACAAAGCTTCTCCGCGATGTTTCTCTGACCGCTGGCAGTGTTCGACTCTTCTGATCCGCGCACGACTGTGCAGCTCATGGTACGGATTCGATGCGCGGACGACAATTGAGGTCTCTTTTCCGCGGCCAAGTCGAACGACACCCGGCGAAGGTAAATGGCTCGCCGGGCAGATTTTGGACCAAATAGATCGCAAACAGTAGATTTGCAGCATTTCGAAAGTTTAAAATCTAATCGTTGAGGTCCGCGATCCGGTTGCTTGAACGAAATCTCACAATCGATGAGAGTGCGGCCCATGAACTTGAAACGATGCTTTCTGCTCGCGGCAACAATGGTGTCGACGTCTTGCTCGTCAGTTCATGCACAACGGGTCATGGAAGGCGTCATCGCTCTGTATGAATTCAATGAGGGTTCAGGAACAGCAGTTCTTGATACCTCGAACTCTGGTGATCCGCTCAATCTGGTCATCGACGAGATCGACTTGGACGATGAATTGATTGTCTGGGGTGACGGGTTTGTCTCGATCAATCGCGACACCAACGAATTCAAGGAAGACGGAACCATCGCACCGATCCAGAGCGAGGATCCGGCAACGAAAATCTATGACGCCATTGTTGACGTGACCGACGCTTTCACCGTCGAAGCATGGGTCGTCCCTGAGCGTGACGGATCACCTGGACGTGATCTCACGTCGAATCCGGCGCGAATCGTGTCGATGTCTGACAATCACAGCTTTCGGAACTTCACACTAGGCCAACAAGAGCCGGGAGACCGATGGGTCACTCGCGTGCGGAATTCGGAAGCAGGACGCAACGGCACTTGTTGTGGAATCGGACAAATGGAGACGCCGTTTGATTCCATTACGGCTGAAACGCTCACGCACGTTGTCTTGACGCGCGACGCCGACGGTGTCGAATCGCTGTACTACAACCAAGCGGGAGACGCATTTGGCAACGTCGTTTCGCGCGAGGTCCCCGGCACACTCATCGATGGTGGAGGAGGGATGACGGCAGGTGGTAATCCGGGAGCCACGGACTGGCATCCCGATTATTTTTTGGCTCTGGGGGACGAAGCCAACGTTGCCGAACGAAAGTGGGCAGGCGACTTTCACCTGGTTGCCATTTACGACCAGGCGTTAACGGTCGACCAAGTCAAACAGAATTTCGACGCGGGACCTGAAGTGACTGTGCTGTTGGGTGACTTCAACGGCAACGGTGACTTGGATGTCAGCGACGTAAATGTGTTGAGCATGGAGGTCGCATCAGGGCAAAACAATTCGCCGTTTGACTTGAACTCCGATGACAAGGTGGATCCTGAAGACCTGACCGTGTGGGTGAACGATCTGAAAGCGACCTGGATCGGGGACGCAAATCTCGACGGCGAGTTCAATAGCGGCGACTTCGTCGGCGTGTTCACCGCTGGAAAGTACGAGACCGGCGAAGCGGCTAGTTGGGAAAGTGGCGATTGGAACGCCGACCTCCGCTTCGACAGCGGGGACTTTGTCGCGGCTTTTTCGCAAGGCGGGTACGAGTTGGGGCCACGCGTCACGCTCGTCCCGGAACCCACCGCGATGAAGGCGATCGCGTCACTGTTACTCTCTGTGCTGCTCGTACGGCGAAGGCGTCGACCGTGTAACTTGCTTAGATCGACTTGATAGGATTGCACAGCAACAGCTTCAAAAGCAACGCAATGGCCAGATCGTAGTTGAACGGGCCACCACCCGACAGCAAGTCAATCCTTGCAGGACTCCGACCCTGTTCATCCAGCAGGCTTAAACGACTCGTCCATCAATCGCGCCCAATGCTGGCCGTCCTCCGAGATGTCCATCGAGAACTCGTAGCCTTCATCAGGGGAAAAATCAAACACCATTCGATTGCTCCCCATGCTGGACGCCTGCTCGAAGATGATACGATCACCATCCCATTGACCTAGTGCAGGTGTGGCCGGATTCCAGCCCTCCGAATCGAACCAATGGAATGTGTATTGACCGCGTTCGTCGTCATACCCGATTACGCCTCGCGCAGTGTAAACGTTGCCGTCGGGTTGCGTCTGTTCGTAATTCATGAGGACGAACCACCCACCGAGTTCCCGCGTCGTCTCGACGCGACTCTTGGCTGTCATACCATCGGGCATCTGCGGGTTGGGCGGTACTGTGACGTCGCCCGACCAGCTTCCACAGAAGCTTTTCAGCCGATCATGATGTGCATTGGGTTTCGGCATTTCTTGTACCCTCTCAACGACAATCAAAAGGCAGTGCAATCAGTGCGGCGAGCCCTGGCCATTGACGATGCCATGCGAAGTCTGACGTCTGATATGATGCTCATTCGTAATTCAACAGCAGCCGAAGCTGACGCTGTAAACCAATTCGGGCCAACACCGTCACCATGCCGTTGTCTCGCAAAACAATGCGAACTTCAAGGTATCAACCGAATCACGATGGAACGAGTTGAAGGCCGAAACCTGGTCGATCGCTTGGCCTCATGTAGATTCCTTCCGGTCCGCGCGTGATTCCGTTGTCCTCTTCAAAGCGATCGTAGATCTCTTTCGGGCCACCGGGCCACGGAAGAAACATCTCGCACCAGGGCGTGTTCTCGTTGCTGAATACGAAATGGGCTCCGCCACCACGCCAGCCGCCATGGGGAATGACTTGCGTCTTGTTCGCGCGGGCAAGCATATCGATCCACCGAAGTTCGCTGAGGCCGCCGCACCAGCTCATGTCGGGCTGCCAGATGTCGGCGGCTCGATGCCGCGCCAACAACTCAAAGCCGTAGCGCGTGTACTCATGTTCGCCCGTTGCCATCCGCGTGGATTTAACCTTAGCATTTAAGCGTCCCATCCCCGCGTAATCATCGGGCAGGAGGCATTCTTCCATCCAGTACACACGATACGGTGCGAGCCTCGCCGCGAGTTCTTCGGCATAGGACTCGGTCAAAGCCATCCAACAATCAATCATAATCTCGCCATCGTGGCCGATTTGTTGTCGTGCGCGTTTGACGAGTTGCTCGTTACTCTGCAGCCCCTTAGTGCCGTCGGCCGGTCCGTGGGGAAGAGCCAGTTTGATCTTCTTGAAGCCAAATTCAACGGCTTGCTCAACGTTGTTGCCGGTGCAATAGGCGGGAACTCGCTGCTTGGTAGTTTTTCCGAGCAGTTGGTAGACCGGCTTCTGAAGCGCCTTGCCGACGATGTCCCAGAGAGCATTGTCGACGGCACTGATCGCGTGGACGACAAGGCCTTTTCTCCCATAGTAGAGTGTGCCGCGCCACATGATGTCCCACAGTCGCTCGATCTGAAACGGGTCCTCGCCGAGCAACAGTTTGCGAAGATGCCCCACGATCAAGGCTGCACCGGGACCACCAAATCCCATTCCCGTAACAGCTTTGTTTGTTTCAACGATCACGGTTTCCGCCCCCAGATCTTCAGCGTAGAACAGCGATCGCCGTGGCTTGAAACGCGGATAGATGGACAGCGGATTAGCGATCTCGACATCGGAAGTATTCCACGACCCGGCAGCGGGTTCGTACGCGGGGATCGGTCGCTTCGGAACGAACCGAACCGAACGAATATCGGTGATGGTCAGGCCACTCTTCTCCTCGCCGAAACTTAATGACGGCGGTTTTGGAAAGCGTGGCCCGTCGTGGTGCGTGCTTGCTTCTATGCCGTGAGACCACGAAAGGAGACTACCGGCAATTGCGTTCTTGAAGAACGTTCGTCGATACATGTGAGCGGTCCTAGATAGCAAGTTTATGCGGAGCGTTCGTATGGGTCACTAAAATATCAGGCTTGCCGCAGAAAATCACCTGTGCGATGTGCCTGGCACAGTCGGCAGGCAACTTCGCTTCACAACGCTCCGGTTCAGCTGGACACGCGCATATCGCCCTGCAACCTTCCTTGTCGATGGTCTTGAGGACATCGTGGGAGGCGAGCACGTTCGATGAGATCGCTTCGACGCTTCGATCTAGTTCCTACGCCAGCCTTTTGACTCGGGCCCACCGTAGCGATCAGTAGAGGTCCTCGGCTAAATTGACATGTTGGAGACGATTTCGTGGTCGACCCTCAAGACCCATAGAGATTAATGATGTGAAGACTTTTGCCAACAGTGTTTCGATTCTATTACTAGGCGGATCTTTAGTGGCATTACTGCTCGTGAATTTCGCCATGCTGTTGGGGATCGGATCGATTAACGACGCCAGCGGTGGATTCTTCATCGGCATCTTGTTCAGCCAGGCAGCGCTAATAGCCGTATTAATGGCATGGGCACCGCTTCCCCTTGGAGTCCGGATGGTTCTGGGTATCTCAATTCTGATCTGGTGCGTCGTATGTTTAGCCGCCGCATTCGTTCATGCCGACGTGCCGACTGAGTCGCTTTGGATGGCGATTCTTCCGGCGGCCGTTTGGATCGCGAACTGCATTCCGTTGGTGTACATGCGACTGACGATGGGGACACGGATCAGCTGCAACGAAGAGGTTCCAGGGTACGAGGGACAGTACCAACATCAATTCGGAATCAGGCAGCTTATGATTGCGATCTCGATCATCGCCGTACTCTTGGCGGTATCACGAGCGCTACTCTCACTGTTGGACCTCGAATCGGGCCGTTTTGCGGCCAGTGCTCACGCGTTAATCGTCTCAGCGATCCTGTTTGTCTACAGCGTCATTACATCGTGGGTGGTCATATGTTTCTGCCTAGGAACGAGACGAATCGTGTTATGGGCGATTCCGGTGATGGCGTTTTGCGCCATGACCGCCGCCTTGGAAATCGTCACCCACTCATGGGGTACCGGTTACACGGGAACGGATGCGCCGTTGCTGTTCTTGTTGCTTCAAGGCAGTCAGTTCCTAGGGATCGCGATCCCCCTATTGTCACTCCGCGCTGCTGGGTTCCGCTTAGTCCGAAGACCGCGGCCTCACGGCGAGCTACCGAGGACCTGAAGCTTCAAAGCCGAATCTGGACATCTACATAGAGCTCTGCTCAAGCAACACTTTGACTAATGATCGTTAAAGCGCGAGCAGCCCGTTCGTTCTCAAGAGTCTGCGGATTGCCTTGACTCAACGCCTAGGTCAGTTAAACGCCCGGTTCGAGGTCTGTGTCTTTTGAATGTGTGTCTATTAGATTGGGATACTCAAGCAACCAGAATCCATTGATCGCCTTCCCACACCCCTCAGTCCCCCGGCTCAAGGTCTGTGCCTCCGTCCTACTGTGTGCCTCCGTCTTACTGAAGTCCGCACATTCCTCTAAAACAAATCCCCAGAGCGTCCAACCTTCTGTGCCGAGGTCTGTGTCTTCTTTCCGGGTCTGTGTCTTCTTTCCGGGTCTGTGTCTTCTTTCCGGGTGTGTGTCTTCTTTCCGGGTGTGTGCTCTTCCCTCTCGATAGCGTGCTGGAACGATTGCACAGATCTTGTTGAACAGATACCCAGAGATCCCAGTCACCTGCGCCGAAGTCTGTGTCTTCTTTACGCGGCATGAATAATCCCTTGACCAAGCCCCTAGGAAATCCAGTTGTCCGCGTCGAGGTCTGTGTCTTTTCGATCGAGACACTCGAACGGACAGGATTCACTTGGCTTACCCCCTGTACCACCCATTCCCCCGGCCCGTGGTCTGTGTCTTTTCCTAAATTTCTAAAGATTCTAAAGACTGGAAAACTCAGTTGATAAAATACCCAGAAGACTCAGGCTTCCGTGCCGAGGTCTGTGTCTTCTTTGATCGGTATGTGATTGTTTTTGCAACAGATCATCTTGGCCAACACCTCAGACTTCGCAGTCGACCGACTGGAGGTCTGTGTCTTCGGTGATGGGTGATGGGAGCGTGGGGCTGGCCGGAAGCGTTAGGCGGAGGGAGAAGGCGGACTGCACGACGGTGGTGAAAGCCTAAGTGCTGCGTGCCGTCGACCGACGAGCTATTCGGATGCAAGTTTCTCGGCTTCTTCAGGTCGGCCGGTCTGGTCGTACAGCTGCATCAGCTCGCGTTGCATCCACTGCGTGTCCTCATCCTCCACGCCCAGCGAAGCGCGGCGAGTCTCGTAGCTTTCCCGCAGCGCGTCCTCCGCGTCCGAGAATCGCTCCTTGCTTGCCAGCAGGATGCCGAGATTCCCCAGATAATTCGCCCGACCTGCTCCCGATGGCACCTCTTTTACCAACGTGTCGAGATAACGCTCGATGTAGTCTGCGTCCGCGTCTTCGAGCTTCGATACCATGTCATCCAACCACCATTGCGGTGTATCTCTGTCGACCGAGTCTTCGTCGGCGCGCAACAGACGCAATTGGACAAACAAGCGACTGTGGTGTTCAAAACGAGCCATCAATTCTCGTCGGCGCTCAGGAGACTCTTCCTTTTCTTTCCAGACGTCATAGAACATCACAGCGTTCCTCAGATACCACTCGGTGTCATCGCTATCGTCACCGACGGCTGCCTGGGCTACTTGATAGGCGTTCACCACGTGTGGTTCGCCCTCGGCATGACGGCCAAGCTTAGCCAGTGTCACACCATAGTTACCCTCGTAGACGGCGAGACTTGGATGATTCTTGGGCAACACTTGCGTAGCCACCTCAACCAACTGCTTGAAGATGGGCTCGGCAAGACTCAGTTTCCCAACTCGTTCATCCTCATCCCCGTTTCGTGCCGCGACGGCCGCGCGATAGAAGTAAAGACTTGCCACCTGGTTCATCGCGTTGATGCTATCAGGATGCTCCGGTCCCAAATGACGCGTTGTTAACTCCAAATGCTGCTTCCGCAGAGGCTCAGCCTCATCATGTCGCTCTTGAGCGAGCAGCATCGCCGCAAGACTGTTGAGCGGCGTATACCGATTGGGGTCACTTTCTTCCAATAGACGCAGCGAGAGGTCGTTGGCGCGTCGCAAGAGTGGTTCGGCTTCCTCATATTTGTTCCTCGATTGCAACGTTTCGCCTAGCTGCCCCATCACCGAAAGCGTCACCGGGTGCTCCACCCCAAGTCGACGTACGGCTTGTTCATAGGCTTGGCTGAGCAGCGTCTCGGCCTCGCTGAACTTGCTGAGGTTGTCGAGCGCATCGCCCTTCATCCCAACCGCTTTCACAGTTTCCACAGCGTACCGACGGTCGTCGGGGAATTGCTCAAAGAACTCAAGTGCTAAATCGCACTGTTCGATCGTTTCCTGATAGCGGCCGAGGTTCATCAGCGATTCGGCGAAGATGATATGCATCGAAGCCCGCGTTTCCGGTTGATTCTGGAATGAGTCCTTCAACCGCGCGGCCGCTCGACGAACAGCCTCATACATGGTCATGCCCTGGTCACCGTAGAAGTGCGGGTCGGGCGCCCTGATAAAGTCCTCGACCAAAAACTCATTGATCGCGTCCGCGCGAGCGGCGTGTCGTTCAGCACGAAACATTTGGGACAAGCTGACAGCGATTCCAGCTGAAAGAGTACACAGGACAACGGCCGCCGCGATGAAAACGCCACGATGACGGCGAACCAACTTGCGTGTGCGATAACGCCAGGTGTCTGGCTGGGCGCTCACGGATCGACCGTGCAAGTGATTATCAATGTCCGTCGACAGCTGCTCGACCGATGCGTACCTCCGCTCGGGCTCCTTGCGCAAAGCCATCAGCACGATGTTGTCCAAATCACCGTTGAGCATGCGCTTGAGCCGCTTCGCTGGGACACCCCTCAGACCGCTGATCTGATCTGGACTCGTTTGATCCGTGTCGTCCAGCGATTCGTCCACCGTGTCTCGCACGCCGACCGCGGCACTCGGTTTCTTCGGCTCTTCTTCAATAATCACTCGCTCGACTTCGCTGAGGTGCGATGACGTCAATCGGTATGGCTTGCGGCCGGAGAGCAATTCATAGAGGATCACGCCGAGCGAGTAGATATCGGTGGCTGTCGTAATCGTATCACCGCGAATCTGTTCCGGGCTGGCATACTCGGGTGTCAGGACTCGTTGTCCCGTTCCCGTTGCCGCAATGCTGACGCGTCCATCCTCAGGCTCGGTCAACTTCGCGATCCCAAAGTCGATCAGTTTGGGCACGCCGTGTTCCGTCACCATGATGTTGCTGGGCTTCAGATCGCGGTGGATGACCGTCCGCTGGTGCGCGTGTTGCACGGCAGAACACACCTGGCACATCAACAACAATCGCTCGGACACACCCAGCCGCCGCTCGTCACAGTACCGATCAATACGATCACCGTCGACGTACTCCATTACGAAGTACGGCAAACCATCATCCGTCGTCCCAGCATCCAGCAGCCCGGCAATATTTGGGTGGTTGCTAAGCGTCGCCGAAAACTGCATCTCGCGTCGAAACCTACGCAGAATCTGCTCGGTATCCATCCCGCGACGAATGAGTTTGATGGCAACGCGTTGTTGATAGTCCGCCACCCGGACTCCCAAATAAACACTGCCCATTCCCCCCTGCCCGATCCTAGATTGCACCTCGTACGGGCCAAGTCGCTTTCCGACGAGCAGATCGACATCTTGCGGTTCATCCCTGTGCGACTTCACGCTCGTCCGCTGCGACGCCTCAAGGTGTTCCTCAAACGAACGACGAACGGCTGTTTGCTGACTGGGAAATCGTCTCAGATAGTCGTCAAGGTGAGGCGGCGAACCAGCTTGATCGAGATACTCAAACTCGATCAACAACAACTGAGGTAGGAGTTGATACCGTTCAGATTCCGGCTGGCATTCAAGTATCTCCTCGACGGAAGGCTCTCGGCCGTGTCGCAAGTCCTGTTCGAAATGTATGCAAATCGCATCAAGCTTCAGTTGATGCGCGAGCGTGGGACGGTCTGCCGATTCTGACATCTGCCTTGCGCCTCGGCCGAAAGTGCATGTAACCAAGAAACGACGGCCGCGCCGAACAAGTCTAAGCAGCCGCGGATCGTACCAAGCGGTCTCGGGACGTCGCCATATTATGCGATCTCTGCACCAGCGACACAACGCTCCGAACGTCGGCCACATCGCACTTCACACGGCTGACTAAGAGTGTCACTCCTCCATCACTCGCATCTTCAACAAATCGCCAACGTATGGCATCTGAGATATACTGACGCGTGAATTTCCACGTTCGCTCACAGGAGTCTCGCACGATGATGCGGCCTTTCTTCGGCAGACCGAGTTTGATTGCGTTACTGTCCGCGCTCATGTCGACGTCACTCATGGCTCATGACGTCACGCTCAAGGCTGCAATTGAAAAGCAGCGGAACAACCAGCAACAACTCCTCGCCCGGGCCAGCGATAATAATGCACAAAAACAGCAGCTTGGCGTTTGTCGGCTGACCATCGAGCTTATCGATGCCAAGACGCAAGGGCGCGTGGCGGGCAATATCAAGGTGTCGGATGCTGAGACCGGCGCTGCGCTCGCACTGAGTGAACTAGTGTCTCGACCGAATCATTGGTTTTCAACTGATGGCACGGCTGTTCTGGCGGTACCGCAAACGACGATTGACGTCTCCGCCTTCTATGGCATGAAAACACATTTGGCCAAGCGGAGGCTTGACCTGAGGAGCAAGAGTCAAGCTACAGTTCGCCTACAGCTAAATCGGTTCTATCGCACGGCCGACCGTCAGCTAGTCAGTGGTAACACGCACCTGCACCTAAATCGGATTTCACGTTCCGAGGCTGACAGGTACTTGCGTTTGATTCCCGCTGCGGATGATGTCGACTTTCTCTATGTGTCTCATTTGCGCCGCGTCAAAGATGACGCCACCTATATTACAAACCAATATGATCCTCAATCTCTTCAGCAATTGTCGTCCAAAGAAGTAACGCTGAGATTTGGGGAAGAACATCGGCACAATTTCGAACCCTACGGCGAAGGCTATGGGCACGTCATGTTTCTCGATATCGACCAACTCGTCGAACCTGTCAGCCTGGGTCCGGGGATCACCGGTCAGGGTACGGACGGCATTCCGTTACAGCGTGGAATTAAGCAAGCCAAGCAAGCTGGTGCAAGCGTCATCTGGTGTCACAACACTTTTGGCTTCGAAGATCTGCCAAACTTTTTGACCGGAACGCTTGAGGCACTCAATATTTTCGATGGCGGCGAGCACGGCTCCTACAAGGATTCGTACTACCGTTACTTGAATATCGGCTTGCGCGTTCCTTTTTCCACGGGCACTGATTGGTTCGTTTACGACTTATCTCGTGCATACGTGCCAATAGCTACGGATGTCTCTAGCGAATCATGGTTGAGACAGCTTACCGCGGGCAAGTCCTTCATCACCAACGGCACATTCCTTGAGTTCCAGGTTGCCAACGCGGAGATTGGCGATACGATTCGGCTCGATCGACCATCACCCCTACGAGTCACGGGACGTGCCATCGGCCGCAACGACTTTCGTGCCCTTGAATTGGTTCACAACGGTGAAATTGTGCAGATTGTCGAGAGCGAGCGGCACAACGGAGTCTTCGAAGCGAGTCTAGACATCTCCCATGAAGTCGACGAACCAGGCTGGATCGCGCTGCGAATTCCCGTTGAATGTGACAAGAACGAATTCGATCAGCCCCTCTTTGCTCACACAAGTCCCATTTACATTGAGCTGGCAGAGCGTCGCATCTTTCGCCAAGATGTTGCCCAAGATCTGTTAGTTGAAATGGAACGAAATGCCTCACTCATCCAAAGCAAAGGGATCTTCGCGACAGAAGCGGAAAAGGAAGCCGTGCTCAAAGTGCATCGTGATGGCATTTCAGCTCTACAAAGGCGAATGCAAGTCGAAGTGAAGCGGTCTCCAGAGTGAGTTGAATCGCGCATCGTCCCGAGCAGGTTGCGCCGTCACGCGGACGTGACCACCGAATTGACAACGGCCGTGAATCGACCACATCTGGCGTGCTGAGCGGCAAGGCGTTGATGACCGCCATGGTCCTGTTGCGATTGCTCGACTCCATGTCGCTGTTTGACATCGCAGACTGTCGATAACCACACGCTCCGTGGCTTACGACCCCGCCCCCGTCCCGCGCAAATGGTACTTTCGATTCGATCGAATCGGCTTGGCCAAGGGCAGTCTCACTAACGGGCAACCTACTTTTTACTGGCGTTTCGCCATTTCACATTCGTGATCACCGTATTGCAACGCGCGCGAAAACTATGTCGAAGTCACAGTTGAACGAAATAGACGAATCCACCACGACGCTTGACACGAACGAGTCTGACAGGACGCAGACACTTCAACAGCTTGAAGACTTACTCGCGTTGCACCAGGCCATTGATGGAAGCCTGACCGCTGATCGACTCGAGGCAACCGACATAGATACGTCGCCCACAAGCCATCCATCACGTCATGAGGAAGCAAGTGATAGCCTGCAAAGGCATTCAACCACACGTATCCCGTGGCAACAGCGACTTCGCTATCGCTTCGACACCTTCATGGCGCGGGGTGGTTCATCCATCTTCCTCAGCCTCACGATCGTGTTCATCGGTTTGCTCTTGGCATTCTCGCTGGTGCGCGGCTCAATGCTGTTGTTCGCGCAAGATGCGACGCTAGAACGTGGCCCTGGATTTCTGCACAACACATACATCACGTTCTTGCAGATGACTGATCCGGGAAACATGAATCAGGACGTCGATTCGGCGCCGATCTTCAAAGTCTCCGCCATCTTCGCGGGCCTATCTGGCGTGGTAATGCTATCGACGTTGATCGCGTTCATTACAACCGCGCTTGACCAGAAGCTATCTCAGCTGAAGAAAGGACATTCGAAAGTCATCGAAGCCAACCACACGCTTGTTCTCGGGTGGAATGAGCGTGTCATCGAGATCCTTCGTGAACTCGTACTCGCAAACGAGAGCGAAGATAACCCGGTCGTCGTAATCCTGGCAAACGAAGATAAGGAATACATGGATGAGCATCTGCGCATTAACATACCCGATACACTCAATACACGGGTCGTGACTCGCAGTGGGACGCCATCTTCGTTGGTCAACCTGGAAATTGCTTCGGTGTCAACCTGCCGATCGGTGATTGTACTTGCTCGTTGTCCGGTCAGCTCTCAATTGAGAGAGCAGGAAACGAGTGATGCAATGGTCATCAAAACGGTCTTGGCGGTCGTGGCGGCACGCCCCGAGGATTCGCAGCTGAATATCGTGGCGGAGATCTTTCTGGAAGGAAATCGACGACTTGTAGAAGACATCTCGCCGCGAGAAGTGACAACGGTCAATACTGACGACATTCTGGCTAAGATACTTGTCCAAACGTCTCGTAGCGTCGGACTCTCCGTTGTCTACAACGAAGTGCTTTCCTTCGATGGCTGCGAAATGTATTTCTATCACGCCGATTGGGGCGAGATGGAGTTCGGCACACTTGCGTACCACTTCCCCGACGGAGTCCCCATGGGCCTGCGGCATGCTGATGGAACAATGATTCTGAATCCACCCGCTGACCTGACCCTGCAGCCCGATGATACAGTCCTCATCTTGGCCGAAGACGATTCAACCATCGACTTCCGTAGCACGCCGGTCGTTACGCCAACCAGCTTGGCCATCGTTGAACGACGGCGAGATCAGCGTACGGAGCACAATTTGGTTATTGGCTGGACCAACAAGGTGGAAACGATCCTGCGCGAGTACGCTGACTACGTGCTGGAAGGCAGTACGGTCGACGTGATGTTACGACAGCCAGATCAATCGGTTGTTGCAAAGGTTGCGGCGCTCAACAACGAATTGGACGGAATGAAGGTCCAGCTGATTGAGGGAAATCCCCTGACCAAGGAAGGCTTGACGTCAATTCAACCTTATCGATATGACAACATCATCATCCTCAGTCAAGGACAAGTCGAAGACGACGATGAAACGACCGAATCAGAAACGATCGTAATCCTGTTGCTCTTGCGGAGCATTCTTGAGGACGCCCCCGGCAACTCGAAACACACCAAACTCATCACCGAGGTCCTCGACTCAGAAAACCAATCCTTGGTCGCGCGAGCTGGTGTACGAGACTTCATCATCTCCAACCGTTTCATCAGTATGATGCTGGCACAAATCAGTGAAGACCCCGACATCAAACGCGTGTACGACGATCTGTTCGACGAGGATGGATCCGAGATTTACGTGAAGCCAGCGGCTTCCTATTTCGACAAGTTCCCGGTCGAGCTTCGCTATGCGGACATGATCTTCGGAGCACAACAGCGAAGTGAAATATGCTTAGGCGTCAAGATCAAGTCGCTTGAAAACGACATCAACCGCAATCTCGGTGTGACCTTGATACCGCAAAAAGACAGAACCTTCACACTCACTGCTGAGGATTCATTAGTCGTTCTCGCCGAGGATGAATCGTAGGGGATCGCTCTGATTGCGCCCTGTCGCTCATTTCATTTCAACATCTACAATCGTTGGCCGAGTGGCGGCCTGGCTTTCGCATAACGAAATACAAGGGATCACCAATGCCGACGCGACGATTCGAATTCAAGAAAGGTTCCTCCGCCAAGTTCTGGGAAATCGAACTCAAAGCAAAGTCTTATCAGGTGACTTTCGGCAAAATTGGCACGCCAGGTCAAACTCGGAAGAAGGAATTCGATTCCAAACCAGCGGCGAATGAGGCTGCCGAGAAACTCATCAAACAGAAGATGGCGAAAGGATATCGCGAAGTTGGGTCGGCTAAAACCTCCCAGAAGAATACCGTCACAAAAGAAACAATAGCGAGCTCAAAGTTGTCGGCACCCTCGTGGACGCAATTCAGTAAAAAGCTTGAGATCCGACCGCCGAAGAATGGCTCGCCCGCCAAGAAACCCACCAAGAACGACGTACGGGATTTCGAACGGGAACATGATTTCGTCCTACCACCGAGTTACGTGAGCTTCGCCCGCGAGTTTGGCGCGGGTCAGATTCGGCGATTCTTCGAGATCTACGTACCCGGTAAGGAGGCAGACAAATGCCGACTTCAGCGAGTCCAAGAGGCGCGCGGGTCGGAGCTATTGGCGGAAATCTATGGCGATCCCGAGTTCATCGAACGGATGATTCCGTTCTGCAATACGATTGGCGGCGATATTATCGTCTGGGATCCCGAGCGACAGACTCACTCGGAGCCAACGGAATACCTCATCTGCGTTCTGCCTCGAGACTTTAGTCAAGTCGTACCACTGGTCGACAACTTCGAAGATTTTATCTGGAAGGTGTGCTTGGGAGATCGATTTCTCGAAGCGATCACTGAGGCCGATCCCAGGAACTGCGAGACGGAGGAGTGGCCCGTTGAGTACCTATTCATTCAAAGCCGCGGATCAAAAGTAAAAGGCGAGATGGTTGATGTTTAGCGTCGAATCAAATCTTGAATAGTGATTCAACACGATCGACCCAACCGTCTGTACGCTGCAACCTTCGCGTCTCAAGCTCCGCCACAGCTAGATCATCGATTCTAGCGGGGGACTCATCCAACTCCTCTTCACCATCGATGTCGATTGCGGCGCCCAGCAAGAAGTCTTGCGAGCCCATACTAACTGCCGGCCGGGCGGCCGTAGGATTGTTCAAATGGTTAATGATCTGCAGCGCATCGAACGGTGCGACACTTCCGTCGTTGTTCACGTCCAGGAAGGCAGGTCGCGCTGTGACCACCTCGCCGTTGAGGTAGTTGATGATGAGTAAAACGTCAAACGCGACGATATTACCGTCATTATCAACGTCAAGCGGTTGAGTCGAGTTCTGCCATGAAAACTCAGATTCCATCGCACCACCCGGTGACGGCATCGATGCTACCCAATTAAGCCCATCGTTACCGAATGCAGCGGGCTCTGATCTCTGCAGTGAAGCACCAAAACCGTCCGCCGTGATGGGCCATGGAGCTGAATTGTCGTAATCAACCTGATCCGCCACGTGATAGACGGTTCCCTCGATGGGATCGATGATGGGGCCCGTCAGCGTGATTTCCTCACCACCATTACTGAGCCTCTTGGGGTCCCCGTCCTGATCACTACCCCACGGTCCTAGCAATGTGACACCATTATCAATCTCGTGCGCCGTTCTAAAGGTTGTTGACTTTTGTTCATCTGCTGGGTCGAAGCTGACCAACACAAGCCGCTCGCCGGCCCCCAGTCTTGTCCCGTCGGGAATCACGATGTCAACTGCGTCTTCGATTCTCCAATCACCTACCAACAGCGGCTGACCCGTTGCGTTTCGTAGCTCGATGAACTCCAGCGAAACGTCATTGCCCAAGGGATGATAGTGAACCTCTTCAATGACGACCGGACTCTTCCAGTGGCTGTCGTTCTCGCTGCCAAACGTCGGCGCACTCATCGGCAACATATCACTTCGCGTATCACCATTGGGCATGAGTCCCAAAGAAACACCATTGAGGCTCGCGCCGAACGAAGTATTGTCGACAAAGCGAGTAGGACGGACACTACCGTCGCCAGCTGTCAACCACAACTCTTCACCAAACTCACTTAACGCAAAGTCTGTCTCATTCGCTCCCTGGCCTGGATTGAAGTCGGTTTCGTCGAAGACCACATAGCCTCCGGCCGGAATCTCAGTGCCGACGGGAATGCGGAACTTGGTCAGGTTCTCAACCGTGTCGCTGAGGTGCCAATTGCCAATATCCACGACAGTCTCGGACGAGTTGTAGAGTTCGATCGCGTCGACTTGCGGCAGATCAGAATGGGCAAAGATCTCATTGATGATGACCGGCGTCTCGACCAAGGACGGCGCCACGCCGGGTGTGCCGCCATACTCTCGACTACTGCGCCACGTCGAAGACCTGTCGGGGTCACCATTGACGTTTTTCAACTCCAGAGTCGCCCCGAGCCCGTTCGCACGCCTTGGCCATGAGCCATCCGATTCGTATTCGAATTGCTGAATGATCCCGTCATCGGCATTGAGCAGCGTGAGCCGCTCATTGTTCCTGCTCAGGCCGCCAGACCAGGCACCGGCTAGATTGACGTCCGTACCGTAGCGAGATTGGAATGCCGCAACGTCTTCTACCACGACGATCCGCTCGTCAGGTTCAAGCGTGACGTTGTCAAAAACGAAATCGACCCCTTCGTCGTTCAGTCGGGCTAAGCGTAAACCTTGAAGATTGATGGCTTCTGAACCAACGTTACCCAGCTCAATAAATGCGTAGTCTTCGCTATCGACGCTGAATTCGTCGTACTCTGGAAGAGGCACGTACGGGTTGTAGTTGATCTCGGTTATTTGAAGCGTCGTCAAAAGCTGACGCGCCTCAAGCAACTCAGGCGTCAGGCGTCGCCGTCGCCGATTACCAGGTCCACCAAACAAACGCATCTCGCCCCTCCGCGTCATTATCACCAGTCCGAATGCGTGCTAATTCGCCTTAGCGCCCACAATGAGTTACTGATGGTTAGAAATGATTCAGTCGAACCGCCCCATTATGACAGAAGTCGCTATCTAGCGGGTAGAAATGTTGGTCAGCTAAAGACGACTCTTTTCGACAGATTTTTCGAGGGATACGCAAAAAGGTTCCGCCGCAGGCCGCCCTTCCCGCTCGTCATGGGCAGCTGCCGGGCGGTTGGTTCGCTCCAAGCCACACTTGAATGCAACACGACGTCAACCCAACGTGCGGCCAACTGACATGTCGCAAGAAACCACCCGTAATCACGCGCGACGCAATGGATAAAGAAGTGGATAAAATTGAGTAGAACGGAAGCACTAAAATGAGAACCGAAGAAGCCTGAGTAACTGACTCATTGGCTTGGCTCGTGGGACAGAATCAGTGACCACACTATTGGGACTCACGGTCTTCGCAACACTCTTCTCGATTGTCTTGGCGTTGGCGTTCGAGATTGCCGTCGCGCGCACAGGAACCGTTCAGCCGCTTGAAGCAGGCACAGTCGACGGAAGCGCAACAAGAGTGAGCGTTGTCATTCCGGCTCGCAACGAAGAAGAAGATATCGAGCGAGCGGTTGAATCGGTGCTCGCTCAACGAGGCGTCGATTTGCAGGTGGTGGTCGTCAATGATCACTCAAGCGATCGGACCGGCGAGATCCTTGATCGTCTGAGAAATCAAGATTCACGGATTTCAGTGATCGACAATCCACCGCTGCAACCCAATTGGCTGGGGAAGCCCAATGCGATGCATCACGGCGTGCAGGCGACCGACGCCGACCTCGTCCTCTTGACCGACGCCGACATTATCCACGGACCCACCGCCTTCGCGACGGGTGTCTCGCTGCTAGACCAAAACGAACTTGATTTCATCAGTTTTTTCCCGCGTATCGTTTGCCGGTCCTTCTGGGAGAATGTGCTTCTTCCCCTCTCGCTATTCCCGCTGATCGCTCAGTTCGCCTTGGGAGGTCCTAACAACCCCAAGACATCGGCGGCAGCAGCAGCCGGTGCGTTCATGCTCGTGCGACGCAAGACGTTGGTCGCGATTGGAGGAATCGAGTCGGTCAAATCCGAGATCATGGACGACATCCAGCTGGCCCGCGTCATCAAGCAAAGTGGCCATCGCGTTCAATATCATCTCGGCCCCAACTTGATGTCGGTCCGAATATTCAAGGGAAATCACCACGCTTTCTGGGGACCGACGAAGAATGTGATCGCGATGTCGTTCAGTAATCCATGGATGTCTCTGCCGACCATGGCGTTACCTTTTCTAATTTTTTGGTTGCCTATCGCCACGGCGGTGGTTGGCTTCGGCTCTGGCGATCTGCGGCTAGCGACGGTTGGCCTGATTCAGCCGCTTCTCTGCCTGCTGTCGCTGGTCCGCATTCGATCTCTCTGTGATTTTCAATGGTCGAAAGCGATCTTCTATCCCTTCATCGCCGTCCCGAGCGCTTGCGTGTTGGCCAGGGCATTCTATGAGCAGAAGATCCGCGGAACTCTTATCTGGCGTCATCGATCGATTAACCTGACGCCGGAAATGGACATTTCGGAAGATTGATGCTTTTGCGAGGTCGACGGACTGGAGCGAGTCGAAAACACTTGCGCCGGACCCTGGCTGAACTGGGGCAAACAACAGTCGTGGGCTCAGAAATCGTTCACACGACATTGCGTCAGAACTCCGTCCACAATTAAACTCCGGCGAATACGAGCGGCCAGAGCGCGAGGTTTTAGGCAGGATGCGGACAACAAGCGATTGGGCTCTACCGGGCTACCAGATAGGGGAACAGATCGCCGCTGGCGGCATGAGCGACGTGTATCTGGCCGAGCGTTCATCGGATGCCTCGCCGGTTGTCGTCAAGATCGCTCGTCAGGCGGCCGATCAAAAAACGCTGCAGCGACTGAGCAAGGAGCATCGGTTGCTGCTCAAGATCGACCATCCTCACGTCCAAGGTACTGGACCGAGGGTACATCTACGATCGGCCGTACCTCATATTGGAGTACCTTCGTGGCCGTTCGCTTCGAGATCTGATGCAGCCGGGCCGACCGCTGGATCGGAAGTTGGTCACGTCGATTCTGAGTCAATTGAGTGACGCGCTTACCGCACTCCATGCCCAGAATATTTTGCATCGGGACGTGAAGCCTGAAAACGTACTGCTTGACAGCCAGGGGCAGGTCAAACTGATCGACTTGAGCATTGGCACGAACGTGGCCGAGCTCGGAGCCTTGACCAGTCAGGGTGAATTCTTGGGCACGGTCGACTATATGGCCCCTGAACAACGCCATCGTCTGCACGTTGATCATCGTACCGATCAATACTCCCTGGCGGCCATGACATTCGAGATGCTGACGGGACACTGTCCTTTGGGGCAATTCCGCAAGCCGTCTGATTTGAATCGACGTTTGGGGCGGGGCGTGGATCAGGTATTGCTAAGGGCTCTGGAAACCGATTGTGAAGACCGCTTTGGATCGATTGACGAGTTTTCACGAGAGCTGCTTTCAGCGATTCAGAAACGGCGAGTTCGCGGGACAGCCATCACCCGCAATTGCGTGGCCAGTTTGGTCATTTTCGCGCTGTTTGCTGCTGGGCGCATATTCGGCACATCGGGCGAGAGCGATTCGCAAGTCGCCGCATCGTCGAAACACGACAACATACTGATCGTGGACACGGTAAGTGATGTGAAAGACGGTGACACTTCGAGCATCGAAGCGCTTCGCCTAAATCGCGGTCACGACGGAATGATTTCGTTACGCGAAGCGATCCTCGCAACGAATGAAACAGCAAGCATCGACCACGACACACCCGACGAGATACACATTCAAATTCGCCAGCCGCTGATCGCTGGAGCACATACCATTTGCTTAGAGGGCAAGGGCTTACCGAAGATTACGGATGCCGTAATCCTTGATGGTACAACCGACGCCGACTTTTCCGGAACACCCATCATCGAGTTAAGTGGAACCGAAGGCAGTTTTTGTGATGGCTTACATCTAGCCAAGCAAAGTGACGGCAGCACGATCCGTGGGCTTGTGATCAATCAATTCAAATGCTCCGGCATCGAAGTCCAGTCTGATAACAACAAGATCGTGGGCAACTACATTGGAACCGACGTCACCGGCACGAAGGCCGCTGGCAATACTGAAGGAATCCATATCAAAAACGCGGCGAATAACGTCATTGGAGGACCGGGCAACGACGCGAACATCATCTCGGAAAATAAAGAAGAGGGGCTGGACATCCGCCATATCGGCAGCACGGGTATCCTGATACAGGGAAACTACATCGGAACGAACCCCAGCGGCGCAGATCTGGGAAATATGTACGGGATCCTGCTCTGGGACGCCGGTACGACTGCCGCATACTCCTGTATTGGAGGCACGACCCCGGAAGCTGGGAATGTCATTGCCTTCAACAAGTATCAGGCTGTTCTTGCGCAGGGTGATAGCCAGGGACAGAGCATTCTGGCGAACCTGATGCATTCCAATGGTTTCGGGATTGACCTGGCCAATGACGGGCCCACAAGCAATGATCCCCGCGACGAGGACGAGGGCCCCAACAACCTCCAGAATTATCCCGAGATCGAACAGGCAGTCCTGGCCAACAAACATCTGATCGTATCGGGAAGGCTTGCAACCGACGGCACGAATGTTCAGTACCGAATTGAGTTCTTTCGCACTTCAGCGGATCTCGACGTCACTGATCGTCAAGGCAGTGACTACCTTGGCAGCACGACCGTGACGACGAACGACGAGGGTCACGCCATGTTCCAGAATGTTCATCTTCAAAATCCTGACGATGCTCGCGTTGGCTTCGTCACGGCAACGGCAACCAGGATTCACCATCCGCCGCTCTCAAATTGACGGGCCTACCTTGGCGACAATTGCGCGGACGACTGCTGGACGAGCTGATTTGCTATGAAGATCCCAACCACTGCTCCGAGCTCTCCTCCGCCGTCCGTGAAACAGGGTTCTTCCATTCCCACGAAGGGTATTTGCTGTTACGCCGCAATTCACAGCCGCTACCCATTAACATCAGCGCAAGCCGAATACACGCACCGACTGGGACGCTAGGCCTGATCGTCGTCCGGGACATTTCCGATCGCAAACAAGCGGAGCAAGCGCTGCGTCAGTCGGGTGATGAACTCCGCCGCCAAGTGAGCGATCAAACCGAGCAAATTGCGCGATGCCAATCGGAAACTGACCAAGGAAATCGAGGAGCGGGTAACGGTTGAACAGGCGTTGCGACAGTCGAACAAGCAACTGCGGGAAACGATGCAGCAGCTTGAGCGAGCCCAGGACGTCGCGATCCAGCGCGAGAGGCTCCATGTGTTGGAGCAGGTAACCGGAGGGATCGCACATGACATCAACAACTCGCTCTTGGCTGTGAACCTGTACTCCGAGTTGATTCTTCAACATGAAGAGAACCCGCAAACGCGCAAATGGACTGAAGGCGTCCACACGGCCGCCAGAGACATTTCGAGCATTGTTCTGCGGTTACGACAATTCAACGGACGATCCGTCGATCAGGAATCAACCACGCCGATTGATTTGAAGAATCTGGTCGAGGAAGCATTGCAGCTAACCAGACCCAAATGGCATGACGATGCGCTCCGACAGCAGAAGGATATCTCGGTCTCACTCGATACGCAGGTGAATCCGACCATCGTAGGTGACGCTTCGGGCCTCCGATCGGTCCTGACCAACTTGATCTTCAATGCGGTGGATGCCATCCAGCACGCGGGAAACGTCGTGGTGCGAGTGGCCGAAGAAGGATCGACAGCCATTTTTGAGGTGGTTGATAACGGCAAAGGAATGGACAGTGATGACTTACAGCGGTGCCTCGAGCCGTTCTACACGACGAAGAAGGGTGGTACGGGACTTGGCCTCAGTGTGTGCCACGGAATTGTCAAGAGCCACGGAGGCAAGCTCGAAATCATCTCGACGCCCGGCGTCGGCACAACCATCCGCGTGATTCTTCCCGCTTCCATTCCAGTTGAGGCGGCAGAAGCACTGATCGATACCACTGCGACGTCAGTGAACTCAGCGCGAAGTCACCTCGAAAGCAAGCGGATCCTTTGCATCGACGATAACCAGGTCGCCAGAGACTCGTCGGAGGCGCTCTTGGCTTCGATGGGTATCGCGGTGGATACGGCGGTGGATGCTTCGAGCGGATTGTCGCTGTTGCAAGAACGCAGCTACGATGCAGTTATCACCGATCTAAGCATGCCTGGCATGGACGGCCTTCAACTAACCGCCGAAATAAAACGACTGTGGCCATCAATGCCGGTAGTTGTGATCTCTGGCTGGTCGACCGTCACCGAACATGCAAACATGTCCGCTGCTCAACCGGACCAGGTACTTCCGAAACAGTTTTCATTCGAGCAGCTTTCTGAAGCACTGATCGGACTGCTTCCCGCGAACTCACATTGAGCATCGTGAGTTAGCGAGCAATATCATGAGCTCGTTTGTGAGAGACTTCGTAGCTTCTTGTTCAACAGCTGTTTCTCATGAGCTGCGAGGGGCTTGGACATCGCGTCGAGATAGGCCTTTATCGCCTCCTCTCGGTTCCCATCCAATTCGTGGATTCGTGCCAAAGCACAGTCCAGCAGGAAGTAGTCTTTCATATCATCACGATCGCGAATCGATCGAAGTTCCTGAAGAGCTTGTACCGTATCACCTGACTGCCCGACCGCAATGGCGCGATTTAGCGCGTACACCGGTGACTCATGAAGCTGCAGCAGTCGATCGTACAATCGAACGATCAACTCCCAGTCAGTCGTATCAACACTTTCCGAGACGCAGTGCTGCATCGCGATAGCAGCTTCCAAGTGGAAAGTTGACGGCTGGCCGGTCTTGGACTTCGCCAGCCATTGCTGCGCGATCACAATCAGGCGACGATCCCACTTTGAGCGGTCCTGATCCTCAAGCAAAATAACGGCGCCGCTTTCGTCAGTTCTGGCTTCCAGCCGAGCGGCGTGGAACAACAGCATCGCCAACAGCGCCTGCGTCGCAGCCGTGCAATACTGGCTCTCGCAGAGCATGTGGCAAAGCCGAGTGGCTTCCTCGCAAATATCGTCACGAATCGGTTCGTTGCCTTGCGAGGTACTATATCCCTCGTTGAACATCAAATACAAAACTCCGTGAACCACATCCAACCGGCCAGCTAAGTCATCGTCGGCCGGAAGCTCCAATGCCACATTCATGTCAGCCAGCGACTTCTTCGCGCGCTGAATGCGTTTTTTGACAGTTTCTTTCGAAAGCAGCAACCCTCGGGCGATCTCGCTGGTGCCGAACCCACAGAGCGTTTTCAAGGTGAAGGCGATTTGCGTCTTACGATTAAGCGCGGAGTGGCAACAAACGAATATCATCCGCAGCAAACTATCGGGAATGCGCTGCTCTTCCAGCCAGCCGTCGACCATTGACTCCTGCTGCTCGATAGACTGCCCGGAAAGTGCCAGCGCCTGATCATGCACTTGCTCTCGCCGTAACCCATCCACGATGCGATTTTTTGCCGCGCGGTGGATCCAACCTGATGGATTGTCAGGCAGGCCACGCTGCTTCCAAGCGTGCATCGCTTCGAGCATCGCGACCTGCACCATATCTTCGATCAGGTCAAGTCGCCGGATGCCGAATGCACGAGTCAGCACAGCAACCAGCTTTGCTGACTCGTGGCGAAAGAAGTGTTCAACCAGTTGTTTTTCCGGTTCGCTCAACTCTCTTGCTTTCCAACGTTGGCCAACTGGCGAACTTCAACCGTGCCTCCGGATGTCGGCATGGGCGAGCCTTTGGCCAATTCGACTGCCGCCGCCAAATCGGGCGCTTCGACCATCGAATATCCGCCGACGAGTTCTTTGGATTCCGTAAACGGACCATCCGTCACCGACAGGTCTGCGTTGACCATGGCACCGCCGGGCTTAAGACCGTCACCTCCGTCCAGCATCCAGCCAGCGTCGACACCGGCCTGAATCCAATCCATCCACATCTGCATTGTCTGCTGCATCTGTTCCGGCGAAGCATCCTTCATTCCTTCGTGACCGCCGCGATATACGAACATGAATTTTGGCATCTTATTGTTCCCGTTGTGTGTATGTAGAGGGCTTGAAACTTGACCAATGTTCCAGAGTTCAGCAGTCTTTCCCGACGTTGGCGAACTCCCGAACTTCGATTCGTCCACTTCCAGCCAGCTTCATCGTTTGCTTCGCCAGCTCACAGGCCTCCGATAGATCGGCTGCCTCGACAATCGTGTAGCCGCCCACCAGCTCCTTCGATTCGGCAAAGGGGCCGTCGATCACCGACAAATCCGCTTGCACGACAGCGCCTTCACCTGATAGGCCGGCACCGGGGTCAAGTAGCCAGCCCGCCTGCAACCCATTGTTCATCCAGTCCATCCAGACCTTCATTCCGGCTTCCATCTGCTCGGGTGTCATTGCTGGCCGCTCGTCGCAGCTACCGCGTTTTAGAAACATGAATTTTGGCATCGCAGTCTTTCCTCACGTTTTGTTCACAAAGCGACAAACTCACATCAAGTCCGTCGATCATAACGCTGACGAATGGCCCGTTGGGCTGGGGACATGTTTTTTTGCAAATTCCGAACTTTTCACCCCTCGAGCTCCCTTGAGCCACGGATCGACTGTCACCTGCGCTGCCGTCAGGTCCAGGCGACCTGAGGAAGCTTGCTTGGCACGCCGGTACAATGGATCGATGCTTGAGGTGGATTCCGATTTACGTGGGAAGAGCGATTGATGAAGATTCAATGCATTCGAACCCATCATCTGCGCCATGAACTGTCCGAACCATTTGGGTTCTCTCAGTGGTCGTACGGCACCCGCAATGCGATTTGGGTTGAGATCATCGCCGACGATGGCACGACGGGCTGGGGTGAATGCTATGGCCCGGCCGAGGTTTATCAGGCCGCGGTAACGAGTTTTTACGCACCGCGTTTGATGGGTCTTGATCCGCGTGCAACCGATTGGATTTGGCACAACATGTGGCAGTGGTCGCTCGACTTCGCGCGGGGAGGCGTGATGATGGGCGCCATGTCTGGAATCGACATCGCCCTTTGGGACTTGAAGGGCAAAGCTCTGTCGCAATCTGTCACCGAATTGATGGGTGGGTGCTATCGAGACTCGCTGCCGTGTTATGCAACCGGAATGTACTTCAAAGAGTTATCCGAAGATTCGTTGATCGATGCCTTGGTCGCTGAAGCCGTGACGTATCGCGATCAGGGATTTAAAGCGATGAAGATCAAAATTGGCAAGAACCCTGACTTTGACCTGCGGCTCATCAAAGCCATGCGTCAGGAATTACCCGACACAACGTTGATGGCGGATTCAAACCACGCCTATGATCTGCCTGAGGCAATTCGAATTGGACACGAGTTGTCCGAACACGAATTTGCATGGTTTGAAGAACCACTGTCGCCAGAGTACGAAGCTCAATTCCGACAACTTCATGACAAGATTTCGGTTCCCATCGCAACGGGTGAATGCGAGCAGACGCGTTTTGGATTCCAGCGATTGCTTGCGACGGGCGGCGTGCAGATTGCACAACCCGACCTGGCGTACTGCGGTGGGATCTCGGAGGCACTCAAGATTCGGACGATCGCGTCGTCGCTGGGCATCAATGTGATTCCGCATTGCTGGGGAACGATGCTAAACCTTGCGGCCGCGACACACTTTCTAGCCACGAGCTATCGAGAACCGGGTCGAGCTGAAGATGGCGGTGCTATTTTGGAACTCGATTGCTCGCCGAATGTGCTACGCGACGAGTTGTTTGAAATGGCGGTTGAGATAAAAGACGCAATCGCTACCGTACCGACGGCACCGGGACTGGGCATTGTCGTGAATCGCTCCGCGATGGAATCATTCCGCGTGAAAGAAACGGAAGTCTGCTGACGACAACCAGTCGACTGCGCGGGCGTAGCATCAGATCAGATCCTCGATGACGCTTCCGTCGTCGGTAATCGTCGTCGGCGCGCCAAATTCCGTCGTAAATTCCGTTTCGGGAGAAATGCCCAAGCGCGCGAAAATCGTGGCGAATAGGTCGGCAATCGAGTGCGATTTCCCCTGGATGGCGGTGCCAGTGGAGTTCGTTGCGCCGATTACTTGACCACCCCGGATACCTGCCCCGGCCATGACGACGGGCGTGACGTTCGGAAAGTGATCTCGACCGCGGTTTGCATTGATCACCGGAGTTCTTCCAAATTCTCCCATCCAAACCACCAGTGTTTCGTCCAAGAGTCCAGAACTTCGCAGGTCGGACAGCAACGTGGAAAATGGCCCATCAATTTCCTCACACAAACGTCTCGTCGCTGCAAAGTTATCTGTATGCGTATCCCAGCCCGAATGTCGAACTTCGACGAACTGCACTCCTGCACTCAGCAGGCGGCGCGCGATCACGCAGTTGGTGGCGAACTCGCTGTTTCCGTATCGGCGCTGTGCTGACTGTGATTCTTGTTCGACGTTGAGAGCGTCGACAAAGGGTGTCCCGATCAGCGATTTGAGCTGATTCATCATGGCCGATCGTTGTAGACGGGAAGCTTGCGGGTGGGCCAGATCGAACTCGCGACCGAGCTTCTGAATCAGATCAAGTCGTCGATGTCGTCGCTGCAGACGCTGAAGCATCTGGAGCGCGGCCTCCGGATTCTCAATCGAGAAAGGAGCGTGTTCCAGCCCCAGGAAGGCCGGACCGAACCCCTGCCCCCCCAAGGTGACATTCGTCGGAAAAGCTCGAGCTGACGTGGTGTGCGAGGCAATGCTGCCCAGCGACGGTCGGGGAAAGCCGGGCACCTGACGGAAACCCGTGTGCAGATAATAAGTCGCCCGAAAGTGCTCGCCCTCCTCGGACGTGATGTTTCGGAGGATGGCCAGATCGTCGGTCCGCTGCGCGAGACGCGGCAGGTTTTCGGCCAGACTGACGCCAGCTGCAGCCGTTGAGATTGATTGCGTCGGTCCGCCCGTATCCGTGCCCGGCTTCGGATCAAAAGTTTCGAGTTGACTCGGACCACCCTCCATCCAAAGCACAAGGCAGCGTTTGGCCATACCGGTAGGCGTCTCTGCGAAGAGCCGCGTTGCACCATGTTGCATGGCCAGCGCTAGAAATCCACCATAGCCGAGAAATCTTCTGCGATTGAACATGACTTCTCCGAGAATCAGTGGTTGAAGACGAACTCGTTCGACTGTAACAAGGCGAACACCACAGCTTGCGGCGAATGGTCGCGACATAGCTCGATTTCGCTGGAAGTCGGATCACGTGACAGGACAATCCGATATGCCGCGCGAGTCGAAGAGATCTCGAGCTCGACATCCAGATCTTGTGTGACTTGCTGCAGCATGGTCTGTATGGTTTCGCGAAACCTCCAGGTCCGCAGGAAATCTTCATCAAACGCCTCGCCACGATATCGTCGCAGGAATTCGCTTCGCCTGGCCCGTTGACCAAGCACGACCAACTGCGAGTCGTAGATCTGCTCCGGTGTCAGTGGCTTGACAACACGTCGGGCAAACGTGCGTCGTTCGGCGGCTGTCGCCTCTCCACTGGAGGATCGCTGGTAAGCCTGGGAGTTGCATATCAAACGGTAGGTTCGTCGTATATCGAAATCATGTTGGCGCGCATCGTTGGCCAGTAATTCCAGCAGTTCGCGCGATGCCGGTTCGTTTTCCGTATTGAAGTCGTCCGGCGGATCGACAATGCCACGCCCCATGAGGTCGTACCAAACACGATTGACGAAGTTGCGTGCAAACGGCTTGCTCAGCGTGACAAACAGAGCGAGTTCGTCGCGCCACTGTGAGGTGCGGGGCTGTGCGCCCGATAGGAATCGCGGTCGTTCCTCGTCTACCACCCGCATCGGCTGATTGCGGACCCGAATATTGCCTTCGGTCACCTCCTCAAAGCGTAAGCTCTCGAAGAACCGGGACATGGCGGCGAAATCATCCTGTGTCCACTTCGCGAATGGATGATCATGACAACGCGCACAATCCAGACGAATGCCCAGGAACTGTCGACAAACTTGCACGCCCGCGTCTTCACCATGTCGAACGACAAAGTTTACGGGTCCATCGACAGCCGATTCGCCTTCAGACGATATCATGGATCGGGCGATTTGCTTGAACGACTTCTGTGCCGCCACCTGACGTTCGATCCACTGCCGCAGCACTTCACGATCCGCTGGCGTCTCACGTGTGAAACCAACCAGGCTGGCCGTCCACACTTCCGCAAAGCGACGTGCGAACTTAGGATGTTGCAGTAAGTCGTCAATCTTCGCCTTGCGATCAGGAGCGGCAATGAACGCATCGAGCTCCTCAGTGGTTGGGATACGCCCGATCAGATCGAGAGATACACGCCGCAGAAACGTCGCATCATCGCAAACTGGCCCGGCGTTGACCTGTTCGGAGCGATGAGAGTTTCGCAGGAGCGTGTCGATCTGCTGAGGTGACGCCGCAATGCTTGACAGGGACGCCAAAGCTAGAACGTACCAAGACATGTTCACTCACTCTCACTGGGATAGAGATGATGAAACGGATCGCGCACGCTTACGAATTAGAAGTCGTCGTTTGCCAATTCTTCTTCGACTTCCTTCATTTGCCGCAAGAAATCCTGCACCATTTCGTGGTCTTCGTGGCGAAGGACATATCCCTCGGGAGTCTGTTCGAAGTTTCGCTCGACCCATCGACTTAGCCCATCGAAGTCTTGGCCTGCCAATTCTTGTTGAATTGCGGTCGCGATGACAAGCTTGCCAGCCGTGGATTGCAATGCCGTGCGCAGATCAGCTTCGGTGACTATTTCTGCAAATCGATGGATCGGTTTTGCTTTTCGCATGATTGTGCGGAACTCACGCATGATTTCTCGTGAATGCTCGACAAACTCGCCACTCACTTCATCACGCAACCGAACTTTGCCATCTTGTCCCGTCGCAATTCCATTGGAAATCAGCGCCTTGACCGCCTCCTCGGGTGATGACACCGAGAGTTCGTAGTCCGAACCGATGCGGATGGCGGCGAGTTCGGATTTGAGGAAGGACTTGAGCGTCTTGTGCAGCTCGTCCTTCTCAGAAACTTGCGCCGCGAATTCTGCTACCGCGTCACGTATGCGTTTCGCCGACGAGTCAATTCGCTTCGTTTCCTCCAGTCGCTCAACCACCTCTTCGCTACTCTCATCGCGAACCACCAGCCCGTCACCGGCGTCAATGGCAATCCATTCCAACTGTTCGAAGAGATGATCGATTCGTTCGTTCGTGGGAGTGTCTTCGTCTTCGGCAATCTCCAGCGCGATCATCCCAACAAAGGTTGGCTCTTGAAGGGCCTCCTTGAATTCGCGTGTGATGCCGGGTCGATCGGCGACTTCGTTCGAGAAATCACTCAGGTCCTCCTTGATGGCCTCATAAACTTTGACGGCGCGCGACAATTGCCCGGCCACGGCCGCGGCCTGCTCGTGGGCACCGGCACGAACCTGATACTCGTCGCCAATCCGCACAAAGACTTCACCCAGACGTTCGCCAATCGTCGAAGCCTCAGGTCGCAACAACCGACGCAGCTCGCGGAAGTAGAGGACGGTCGCCGACGATTCGTGTTCCAGGAATCTCTTCAGCAACTTGTTCTCGTCCGAGTCGCTGGCCACGTTTGACGCGAGCTTCTTCAGCTCAGCTCGAATCTTGGCGATGTCAGCGTTGTACTGGCCCGTTTAGTCACAAATCGATCAGCGAACTGTTGATCCTGCACGACACCTTGTTCTGAAAAGTATTTCGCCAGATACGTCGGAAT
>CAJHYQ010000748.1_pt1 | contig 43751 bp, 46 predicted proteins | sample 9198721 | NCBI WGS metagenome assembly CAJHYQ01 (sample SAMEA7708357, study PRJEB35096) | sediment metagenome | biome: marine neritic benthic zone biome [ENVO:01000025]; feature: sediment [ENVO:00002007]; material: shallow marine sediment [ENVO:03000034] sea grass bed [ENVO_01000059] ... | reverse complement strand
TGGCTGACGGCATCCCCTGAAACGATTCAGCGACGAATCGCCGACGATCCGACTTCGACCTCGCAACGCCCCAACCTGACCAGTTCGGGTGGAATCGAGGAGATCAAGCAGCTCCTGCTGCAACGAGCACCTATTTACGAAGCGTGCGCCGACTGTACGATTGCCACCGACGATCGCCCCCCACGAGAGATTGTCGACGAAATCCTGAACACCCTGGAAATTCCCCCTCAATCACTGTAACGGTATGCTCATCCACTTGGCCATCATCTTCGCGGCTGGTGCGATCCTCGGCGGTCAAGTCAATCGGGCCATCTATCGACTAGCATGGACGAAGCGATTGATCAGTCCCTGGTCCGCGGCGCCCGATTCGTCCCGGCCTCGTACTTGGCTCGATTGCGTCCCCATTCTCGGCTGGTCGCGAATGCGTCGAGAGTCGGACATCCATGGTACCGGCTTCTGGTGGCGACCCATGCTCATCGAGCTAAGCCTCGGCAGTGGACTCGCCACGCTGTACTGGTTCGAGATGCAGCAATCCCTTTATCCGGTGGGAGCCGCACTTGTTCCCGAGTCGATTATCCAACAGCAGTTCTTCAGCCACGCGATTTTGATTTGCCTGCTGACGGCCGCGACCTTCATTGACGTGGATGAAGAGACGATTCCGGACGAGATCACGATTCCCGGAATTTTGATTGGGCTCCTGCTGGCCGCTGTCATTCCCCACAGTCTGTTGCCCAGTTGGAGTTCTTTTGTGCCACCGATAGCAACGCAGCCGCTTTGGTTAACAATGCCCAACGGTTGGGCGCCGGCGCTGAATGGAGCCCGCGGATTGTGGATCGGCTTGGCTTGCATCCTCGGGTTCTGGTACGCGTTCCTGCCCAAGACTCTTTGGTACCGGAGCGGGCCCTTCAAGTTCCTTCAGTACCTGATTGTCAGCATCTTTCGTCAACCGGGCACGATCATTGTTTCCGCGATCGCCGTCGTCGCGGCGTCGGGTGTGGTCTTTGTCTGGTGGCTGGGAAATGAACCCTGGAAGGGCTTGCTCACTGCGCTGGTCGGCATGGCGATTGGCGGTAGCATCATCTGGGGAATTCGGATCGTCGCCAGCGCCGCTCTTGGGCAGGAAGCCATGGGATTTGGTGACGTCACGCTGATGGGCATGGTCGGCGCCTTCGTGGGCTGGCAGACTTCCAGCATCATCTTTTTTCTGGCTCCGTTTACCGGTGTAATTATCGCGGTCTTACAGTGGCTGCTAACGGGAAGAAAGCAGATCGCGTACGGACCGTTTCTCAGTCTGGCTACGCTACTGGCTATTCTGTTTTGGCCAAGTGTTTGGAGCCGCTGGGGATTGCCTGTGTTTCGTCACGGCTGGATCATCCCCATTGTGCTCGTCTTTTTGCTGCTCATGATGGGCATTGTGCTGATGATCGTGGGGCGAATTCGTCGTGCGCTCGGCGGTTGATCCGAATGCTTCAAGGTCGGACTTCGCGTCGCGAGCGACAGCAACGAATTCAGTGCATGCAGCAGGGTCCATGATCACCGAGTTGGCCTTGTGGCAACCCACTCAGCTCGATACGATCCCGCCGCCCCTCAATAAAGCAAACGACCACGATGGTCGATGAGGCAATGACCTGCCACGAGAAACCATGCAATTCGATTGAATGGCGATTCCGTCTGTGCATCTGCGTGTGCCTGACCTTGGCCATGGTGTGCGCCGGCTGTAACCAGAATCAGGGGGCTCCTGCCGGCTCGACATTCGGCGTGCCACCAGGTAGTTTTGGCTCCGCCCCGTCATCCCCGTATTTCTCTGATCTGCAACGGCGGGCGAATCAACAAAAGCAACTCGCGTCCGAGCAACAGAGGCAACTGGCCTATATGCGTGACCTGCAGCGTCGCACCAATTCCGAGCTGCAAGCTCTCAAGCGACAGCAAACGCAATCGTTGGCCGCTACCGAACAGCGATCTGAATCTGAAACGCTGGAACTTGCTTCCCGAGCGCGAGAGGCGATGGGGCGATATGACGAACTTGGCCGACAGGCACAGAGCTTGGACCGCAACAATCGCGATCTTTACGCTGATCTGGCTCAGATTCGACAGAGGCTACAGCTAGCCGAAGATCAGAACCATTTGCTGCGTCAACGACTGAAAGAAACGTCAGACCGTTTGGCCACCGCAATGCAGGCCACCGACGATGTCGAAGATAAGTACCAATCGTTGGTGACTTCGTCGCGTCGCCGCAGCGGCGCGTCGATCACTGCGAACAATAGCTATCGACGTAATCTGACTGCAGTCACGGTGGAAGGACTCGACGTTCGCCAAGACGGTGATTTGGTGCGAATCGTTATCTCTTCTGACCGGCTGTTCGAATCAGACGGTGTTACGGTTCGGTCCGAATCACGAGTGATCGTCGATCAGGTTTCCGATCTGATATTGAGGCACTATCCGCGACAGGTGATCGGCGTCGAGGCCCACGCCGACAATACGAGCACCAACGGTCGCGGATGGCGTAGTCCGCATCAGCTGACAGCGGCCCAAGCGATGGCTGTCTTCGAAGCGATCACGGAGCGTCAACGGCTGATTCGCAACCAGATGTTCGTGCTCGGGCACGGGGCAAACTATCCGGCCGCCTCAAACGCCACCGTCGCCGGACAGGCCAACAATCGACGCGTCGAAGTGGTCATCTATCCTGAAACGACCGGACAACGCTAGGTTAGACGCGTCAGGCCAAAGGTCGCTTTCGGTTCATCTGACAGGACCGGATCGTGGCGGCTACAATGGAGAGCTTTCGAGGGCGCGAACCTGCCGGTTCGTTCATCTGTCAAACACTACGCTGACCGCCTCGCTTCGAAGCTTACGAACTGATGATCGCAATTATTGACTACCAGATGGGAAACCTCCGCTCTGTGCAAAAGGGATTCGAACGCGTGGGGCACTCGGCCACAGTGACGGCAGACGCCGAAACGATCTTGTCGGCCGATAAGATTGTGCTGCCAGGGGTGGGCGCCTTCGAGGATGCAATGGCTGAGCTTCGGCGGAGGGAGCTTGTCGAGCCAATCCAGCAAGTCATCGCCAAGGGGACGCCGTTTCTGGGCATCTGCCTCGGCCTGCAACTGCTATTCGACGTCGGGTACGAAGGTGGAGAACACGAGGGATTGGGCATCTTGCCAGGCAAAGTCGTGCGGTTCGAAATTCCCAGACAATTCAAAGTCCCTCATATGGGCTGGAACCGAGTCTCGATTGTCAAGCCGGCCCCCATTCTTGCCGGCATCGAAAACGGATCGTATTTCTACTTCGTCCACTCTTACTACGTGGCGCCGGATGAGCCGAGTTGTACCGCGTTGGAATCGGACTATGCCGATCCGTTCTGTGCGATGGTGTGGCGTGACAATGTCTACGCGACACAATTCCATCCGGAAAAGAGCCAGCAACAGGGATTGCGGATCCTGAAGAACTTCGCGGAACTGAACTAACTCGGGCACTTACCAGCTAGGTTTCGTCTGTCTCCCACGGCCCCAAGACCTAGGGCTGACACCCGTCGTCTGCTACTTGTCAGTTGCCGTATAGTGTGCGATATTGCTGGTTTTTGTCGGTTTCTCCCGGCACCCGAGGGACGCGCAAGTTGGGTTTGGGAATGCAGATTTGGCCAGCGATCGATATCCGCGGCGGGCGATGTGTTCGGTTGCAGCAAGGCGATTATGATCGCGAGACGGTTTTCGACGACAACCCGGTGAATGTGGCGAGGCAGTGGCTTGAGCAAGGTGCTGAATGTCTTCATCTGGTCGACCTTGACGGCGCTCGAGATGGTCAAATCGTCAACCAGACCGTGATTGCCGCAATTGTGTCCAACGTCGACGTCCCGTGCCAGCTAGGGGGAGGCATTCGTGACGAGTTCTCGATCAAGACGCTTCTGGGCTTGGGTGTACGCCGCTTAGTGTTGGGTACCAAAGCGATCGAGGACGCTGAATGGTTTCGTCAGATGGCACAGAGCTATCCGGACCAGCTGGTCCTCGGGATTGACGCGCGGAATGGAAGCGTGGCGACTGACGGTTGGCTCAAAACCAGCAGCACATCCGCCACCGAACTTGCGCGTGCCTTCGAGGCTGATCCAATTGCGGGAATCGTCTACACGGACATCCAACGTGATGGGATGCTCAAGGGCCCCAACCTGGGTGCCATGGCGGAGATGAAGTCGGCTGTCAGCTGCCCGGTGATCGCTTCAGGAGGGGTCGCGACTCGCGATGATGTTCGCAAGTTGGCCGAAGTAGGGATGGACGGCTGCATCATCGGACGAGCGCTCTACGAAGGCAGAGTCTCGCTGCAAGATGCTCTTCAGGCAGCCAATCGCGACGGAAACGAGGTCAGTAACTAAAACGCAGCGTGGTGAAGACAACGGCGACGCGTTGATATTAAACGACAGAACAGCAATGCGGTTGCGGCTGTTCAGCATGTGTTTGAAATAAATAAGGACATCGGCATGGCGAAAGCAAAGGTCACGGATATCCGAAACGTTGCACTATGCGGTCACGGATCCACCGGCAAGACAACCTTAGTGGATAAGATCCTGATCAAGACAGGTGCCGCGAACGGCCAACCCAGCGTCGATGACGGAACCAGCATCTGTGACTTCGATGCCGAAGAGAAATCGCACCGCTACACAGTCGAGGCATCGGTCGTCAACTTTACGCATGCTGGCAAGCACTACAATGCGATCGACACACCGGGCTACCCCGATTTCATCGGTCAGACGATCGGAGCCTTGCACGGCGTCGACACTGCGGCCATCGTCATCAATGCCCAGTCGGGGATCGAAGTAAACACTCGTCGTGTATTCGACGAAGCAGGCAAAGCCGGTTTGGGGCGAATTGTTGTCATCAACAAGATGGATGGTGAAAACATCGACTTTGATGGCGTGATCAACAGCATCCAAGAATTGTGGGGGCCAGCCTGTGCACTCTTGACCGTACCGATCGGACATGGCGCGGATTTCAAGGGCGTCGTGAATACGCTCAAACCCTCCGGCGACACCGACGGTGCATTGCTGGATCCTGAAGGAATTCGGGAGCCGCTGATTGAGTCGATCATCGAAGTCGACGAAGAAGTCATGGAGCGTTACTTTGAAGGAAATCAGCCAACCGATGAAGAGCTATCTCGCCTCATCGTGCGCGCCGTGGCAGAGGGCTCCTTGATTCCGATTCTGTGCTGCTCAGGCAAGGCAGACATTGGCGTCACTGAAATGCTCGACGCGATGAATATGTGCTGCCTCTCGCCAGTCGACATCAAGCGAACGGGCACCAAGGACGGCGCGTCCGTGGAACTGACCGCTGACGCAAATGGCCCCTTATGTGCCCAGGTCTTCAAGACGCGAATCGACCCATTCGTGCAGAAACTCAGCTTTATCCGCGTCTTCAGTGGCACACTCAAGAAGGATGCCAACGTCGCCGCATCGACCGCTCGGAAGGGGGTCAAAATGGGTCAACTGCTCAAGGTGCAAGCTTCGGAAACAAGTGCCGTCGATTCAGCGGAGTCCGGCGACATCGTCGCAGTCGCGAAGATGGAAGAGCTACATACGTCCACGTCCCTCGGCGAAATCGCCATGCCCATCATCAAGTTCCCCACACCGATGGTTGGTTTAGCCGTGAGCCCAAAGAGCCGCGGCGACGAGACCAAGCTGTCGGGCGCGCTCAACAAGGTCGACGAAGAAGACCCGACGTTCCGTCTCGACCGCGATTCCCAGACCAAGGAACTGGTGATGACGGGCATGAGCGAATTGCATCTGTCGGTGATCCAGGAACGGTTAGCGCGTCGCGATAAGCTCGAGGTCGACACCAAGGAGCCGAAGATTCCTTACCGCGAGACCATTCAGGCCAACGCCGAGGGCAGTTATCGACACAAAAAACAGTCCGGCGGACGCGGTCAATTTGGCGAGGTCCATATCCGCATGTGGCCTCTGCCGCGTGATGTCGACGTCGAGGATTTTGTCACCAAGGACCGTTTCCCACAATTCAAGTCCTACCGCTACGACGACCAGAACAACTTCCTCTGGGTCGACTCCATCGTCGGTGGCGTGATACCGGGCAACTTTATGCCGGCTGTCGAAAAAGGCTTTAACGAGCGAATGCAACGAGGCGTGATCGCCGGCTACGGTATCCAAGACGTCTGCATCGAAGTCTTCTTCGGCAAGCATCATCCAGTCGATAGCTCGGAAACCGCCTTTAAGACGGCGGCCTCGATGGCGTTCCGAAATGTGTTTCAACAGGCGAAGCCCAGCTTGCTGGAGCCCGTCGTGACATTGGCCGTCACGGTCCCAGAGGGAAATGTTGGTGATGTCTATAGCGATATGTCCGGGCGACGTGGCCGTGTCTTAGGCAGCGACTCGGCCGGCGGCGACCTGCAAACGGTGCGAGCCGAAGCTCCGTTGGCGGAAGTGACTACCTACGCGCGAAGTCTGTCCAGCATGACCGGAGGGCAGGGCAGCTACGCCATGGAGTTCAGTCATTACGACGTCGTTCCACCCAACGTTCAGCAAGACATTCTGGCGAAGGCCAAGGTCCAGGAAGAAGAAGACGACGATTAGTCGACGCCGAGAGCCGGGAGGTCGCCGCGGGCGAAAGGGGCTGCTTACGGTCGATCAGCGACCGGTCCCAACATCCCACAACCTCTCACCTGCTCGAATTTGTAAAGCTGGCACAGGTTTCGTCCGAAACTGGGAAGAGGAGCTTGCCATCCAGGTGGCCAGCCCCTAGCATTACGCACAGTGTGCGACAGCCGTCACGCTCAACCCAATCATCGCCGTTTGCCATGAGTGGATTGATCCAGCAAGCCAGGATTCTGAATTGCCGCTGTAGCTGTCCGGCCATTGAGTCGGACAGCAAGTCTTAATTCACAGACCAATCGATCCTTCGACGATAGGCAGCGACCACCTGGCGGCTACCTGAGCCTCGACCTCTGACTACGGCAAGGTGGCCCTTCACACCCACACAAGGAGCCCAACGATGGCCTCCGATTTTCGGCTTAAAGAAGACCTACCCAAGCTCACTGATCGAGTTGTTGCTACCTACTCGTCGATTGGAACCATCAATCACTTAGGGCATTGCCCCCTGCCGAATTACGACGTGGTCGTGTCGGCCATCGAGGATTTACAGGAGATCATTTACCCCGGGTATCAACGTCGCGAAGGCTTACACCTTGGCAATATCAACTATCACGTTGGTGACCTGATCGACGGTTTGCACGACAAACTAACGACCCAGATCGCCCGAGCTCTGCAACATGAAGAACGCGTACAGAAGAGCCTTGAACCGTGCGACGGAGAGATGGATTACGAGGCGAAGGGTCAGTCAATGGCGATCATGTTTCTTGAATCGCTGCCGCGCCTGCGTGAGGTGTTAGCCACGGATGTCCAAGCTGCGTATGATGGTGACCCCGCTTGCCGAAGTCGTGACGAAGTAATCTTTTGCTACCCTGGTCTTCAGGCAATTAGCGTTTTTAGGCTAGCCCATGAGCTGTACCGGATCGGCGTGCCGTTCGTGCCCCGGATGATGACGGAATGGGCCCACAAGGAAACCGGTATCGACATTCATCCCGGAGCTCAGATCGGAAAATACTTCTTCATTGATCATGGCACCGGCGTCGTCGTTGGCGAGACCTGCGAAATCGGGGATCACGTCAAGCTCTACCAGGGCGTCACGCTCGGCGCGTTGAGCTTCGACACGGATTCTGACGGACGGCTTGTGCGCGGCCTGAAGCGGCATCCCACGATCGATGATCACGTGGTGATCTATGCCAACGCCACGGTACTCGGAGGGAAGACGTTCATTGGTCGCGGCTCGGTGATTGGTTCCAGCGTCTGGCTGACCCAGAGCGTTCAACCGCACACGACAGTTGTTCTCGATTCGCCAAGCCTGAAGATGAAGGCTGACAATCAGAACCCATTGGACGAGTCGGCCAACTATCGCATCTAGTCTCAAACCGATCTTGGCTTGGTATCCAAAAGGCGTGGCCATCGTCGCCATGCTACCAACACCAACGCGATCCAGCCGGACCAGCTGAGCACGCTGAGTGTAGCACCAATGAGAAAGCTCGCTGGTCGGTAACGCATGGTCAGGCGATATTGACCGGCTGGAAGGGCGATCGCGCACATCACACCGTTCGCTCGTAGCACACTGGCCGTCGTTTTTTCACCCTCTTCGGGTTGTACAACGCAGGTCCAACCGGGGTCATAAGACTCGCAGACAACGACATAGCCCGCCTTGCTGAGTCTCGCGTTTAGCACAATCGAACCTCCGCGTTGGCTTTCGACTTCGCAGAAATCAGGCACGTTATTCAACGTCGATTTGTGCTGCTCGGTCGAAACGGTGGGTTCTGGGTCGCGCTCGTCATCAAGAATCACGGTTTGTCGAAGCTCGTCTGCCGGAATTAACAACGCATCGCGAATGTACCTTCGTCGGTCTTGCCTGCGACGTGAATGGGGTGGATTCAAGCGTCGCACACGGTGAGCGATCCAAGCTTTCGGATACGCGGTCTCGTTTCGCCATACGTTGGCACTTTGCTCCATGGGAAGAGACATCTCGACCGCCGAATCAAACGTAAGATGACTCAAGTACAGCTGATCAGCAGGCGAAATCACATACCGCGTTCCGAGCACGTCGAGTAAGCGATAAAAACTGTGCGAACGATCCTCCGACCGCTCGTAAATGAGGTCGATGACGGCCCGGTGATTGGCCGACGACAAGGAAGTCGAACTCTGCAGGGCGTTCATCGACACATCCAGATTGTGTTTTGGGCGTAGCGTCCGTCGGTCCCACTCGACAAGCTCTGAAACGCGATTTCGACCCGACTCGATACTCCATCGTTGGGGGTACCAGCCACCAGCCGTCCAATGAAGATAGCGTTCGGGGACCGCCTTCTCGGATTCGAATAAGCTTGATACGCTCTTTTCGGTAGCCTTTGGAACCGTTGGTACCAGCCACGCGTGGGCGACCATCAAGTCAACTGCGGTGATGAACACGATCCACCGCAGCAACGCGTGCCGAGCCTTTTGTTCGCGACGCGATACCCACCACGTTGCGACCGCGACCACCGCGCCGTGAATGACGGCAAGGACAAGGCCGACGACGGCACCGTCAACGTCAAATGGGCCATAGATGACATCCACCGGCACGGACAACCAATGGGGCCAAATCCCAACTAGCAAAACCCCGCACAATGGGACCAGACAGAGCAGCAGATATGTCGCCATCATCCGTTGTATGCGAACCGCCTTACACCGAACCAATTGATCCGCCTGGACAGCGGCCAACAGACTCAGGGAAATCGTGACAACAATCCACAGTTTGGCGGGATAGCGAAACAATACGAAGCCGGGCAATACAGTGGTCATCAGCCAGTACAATCCCCCGACGGGTCCCCAGCGTTCTGGCGGATACGCTCCTAGGACGAGGCGAACTTCCGAAACTAACCAAGCGATGCCGTACTGTCCGAGACTGGCCAGGGCGAAGAAGAGGGCGGTCACGATTAACCAGCGTCGAGGCAGGTGTGACCAATTCGAACGTCGAATGGCCGTGAGTCCAAGCAGGGCCGGGAGCAATCCGATGTACAGCGTTGGTGTCCAGTATCGCCCCTCAGCTGGCACCGCAGCGATCCATCTTTGATTCTCCGGAAACGGGCGTCCACCAAAATTCGGCCACAGCAATTCTGCCCACCGCCAAGGACCGACACTGAATTCATAGATGGCGGCTCGGTGCGATCCCGACTTTGGGCTGTCGAGCAGACCGGAGAGTTCAGAAGGTTCACCGCGAACGATTTCGCCCATCAACTCTGTGAACGTACGCGGTGCATCGTACATCGCTCGCTCACTCTCCAGCGACCACTGATAACTCGGCAAAACCTGGACAGCGGCCAACACGAGGGCACCCAAAGATACGCCGCCAAGGCCAATCAATTGTGTGAGGCGTCGAGCAGAGCCTTGCGCTGCTGAGACCAACACGCGCACAAGACCTACAAGCGTCAACAAATAGGCAGCTTGAGGATCGCCGCCGAGGACCATCATGGCCAGGACAGCAGCTAATCCAAGCATGCTTCGCCAGTACCAAGCCCGTGCCATCGACCCCCATCCGTGACCCAATGGCGAAGATTGAAACCACCGCTGTAGGAGCCCGATGCCAATGGGCAACCAGGCTGCACCGACAAGGAACACCGCATTGCAATGAAGAAAAACCACTGGTCCGCTCAACCCATAGCTCAGCGCAGCGAGGCCCGCGGCTTGACGACTCAGCCGAAAAGTTCTGGCGGCGAAGAAAGCACCACCGGCCGCGAGGAAAACGTGCGCGACGAGGTAGAGTTCCATTGCCGTGTCAAATCCCACGGGAAGCGCGAAGAGCACCTTCAGCGGGTAAAAGACACTGGCCGTCGCGTCGGCAGCCAGAGGGCGACCATTTTCTTCGAGCGCATTCCACATGGGAACGCCGTCGCGCCATTGCCGATTGACGTATCGCCACAGGGGACCGTAGTAATGTCCGGCATCGCGCAGCCCAAAGGTTCGACTGCTCAACAAAGCCGGTCCAAAAACAACGGCGACAACAACCAGATATAGGAGCCCGAACCGGGCAGACGGCAAACCTCGCATGGGTCTATTGTGTCGTCAACCGACCCGTTTGCCGAGTGACAGTCGTCTCCTCGGTGGCATCAATGACCGTCAAAATACGGAAACGCGAGGAAACGACATCTAAGAAAGACGTGCCAAGTCACAGCGTCGTCGCTGGCGGGCCGCTTCTGAGAGCATCGAACTAACGACCGCCGATGCGAATCTGAGCCCTGGCCTGTAAGACACTTCGGTCACGCAGATCCAACAGCTCGTCCGTGTGAGTCGGACGGCGCATCGCTTCGACGAGTTGTTCACGAGCCTGCTCGACATCAACATCGCTGGCCGGCATCGCCCGGCCCGTGAGAACCGTAACCACATTTCCGGTGACCTGCACGAAACCACCATCAACGTAATAACGGCCTTTTTGACCATCGGTACCCGTGACGCGAAGTTCTCCGAAGCCGAGACGACCAATCATCGGGCTGTGGCCTGATCCGATCCCCAACTCACCATCAAACAACGGGACCACGACGAAGGTCGCTTCCTGATCAATCGCCGTTTCCTCGGGCGTGACCACAACGCACTGTAGTTGAGCCATCTGAACCTACCTATTTCTATCTGCCCGTCTAATCGGACCCGTGGATTAGCCGATCGATTCCTGCATTTTCTTGGCCTGCTCCTCGGCCTGCTCGATCACACCGACATACATGAAAGCTTGCTCGGGCAGGTGGTCCCACTTGCCGTCGCAGATCTCTTCGAAGCTGCGAATCGTATCCTCAAGCGACGTGATTTCGCCGGGCTTGCCGGTAAAGACCTCCGCGACCAGGAAGGGCTGCGAGAGGAATCGCTCGATACGGCGGGCCCGATGCACGATCAGCTTGTCTTCCTCGCTCAGTTCGTCGACGCCGAGGATCGCAATAATGTCCTGGAGTTCACGATAGCGTTGCAAAGTCGTTTGCACGCGTCGTGCGATCGCGTAGTGCCGCTCGCCAACGTACTGCGGATCGAGAATTCGACTGGATGAAGCCAGGGGATCGATCGCCGGATAGATGCCTTTCTCGGAGATTGACCGCTCCAGATAGATGAACGCGTCCAACTGACCGAAGGCCGTCGCTGGAGCCGGATCGGTGGGATCATCTGCCGGCACGTAGACAGCCTGCACGGAAGTGATCGCACCTTTGTTGGTCGAGGTGATGCGTTCTTGCAGAGCACCCATTTCCGTTGCGAGTGTGGGTTGGTAACCGACCGCCGACGGCATTCGGCCCAGCAGCGCCGACACTTCACTTCCGGCCTGGGAAAAGCGGAAGATGTTGTCGACGAACAGTAGGGTGTCTTTCCCAGTGGTATCACGGAAGTACTCAGCCATCGTCAAAGCAGACAGCGCCACACGAAGCCGCGCCCCGGGTGGCTCATTCATTTGACCGAACACCATACAAGTCTGCTCGATGACACTTCGACCGGTATCGCCAATCTTGGCTTCTTGCATTTCGAGCCAGAGATCCGTTCCCTCACGGGTGCGCTCTCCGACACCGGCAAAGACGGAGTATCCACCGTGGGCTGATGCGATACGAGCAATCAGCTCGGTCAAGATGACCGTCTTGCCCAAACCAGCTCCGCCGAACAGTCCCGCCTTACCACCACGCACAAAGGGAGTCAGCAGGTCGACAACCTTGATGCCGGTCTCGAACAACTCGGTCGTGGTTGAGAGCTCAGCGACGGGCGGCGACTCACGGTGGATGGGCCATCGTTCCTGAGTATCGATGGGTCCGCGACCGTCGACGGGATCACCAAGCAGATTAAACACCCGACCCAAGGTTTCATCGCCAACGGGTACGGAGACGGGTGAGCCTGTATCGACGCATTCTTGCCCACGCACCATGCCGTCCGTGCTTCCCAAGGCGACGCAGCGAACGCGACCTCCGCCAAGGTGCTGTTGAACCTCGCCGGTCAGATCGAGCTTCACGCCCTTTTCTTCACTCACGACCTTCACCGCGTTGTAGATCGCCGGTAGTTGGTCTTCCGGAAATTGGGCGTCGAAGGTTGACCCAATGACCTGTGTGACTTTTCCCACATTAGTAGCAGTTGCCATCTTGCTTCACTTTCACCTATCGGAGGTTGTTATCGATTTACCCGATCTCAGCGGGACTACTTTTTGAGTGCCTCGACACCGCCAATGATCTCCATGATTTCGCCGGTGATCTGCGACTGGCGAGCTCGGTTGTAATCCATGGAAAGTTGCCGGATGAGTTCACCCGCATTTTCGGTCGCTGACTTCATGGCCACCATGCGTGCGATCTGCTCGCTCACAGCAGCATCCAAGAAACACTTGAACAACTTGATTTTGAAACTCGCCGGCACAATCTCTTCAAGAATGCCTTCGGCCGAAGGTAGAAATTCGTACATCGAATCGCCACGGGCTCCGTCCGCTTCTTGCTCGGTTCCTTCCAAACCGCCTAGCGGCAGGAGAGATTCAATGACAGGACGTTGACGTGACGCACTTTCGAAACGAGTGTAGGCAACATCTAATCGATCGAGCTTGCCCGAAATGTACTCGTCCAGGTAGCGGTTGGCCAAGACTTCGATCTCTTCGTACTTGGCTTTGTCTTCGAAATGCGTATAGGCTTCATCCGGGACGATTTGGCGATAGCGAAAACCAGAAATCCCTCGTTTGCCAGAGATCTCCAATCGTCGCTTGGGCACCTCCTCTTGCATTCCCTGCCATCGCTTCAGCGCGAGACGTTGCACGTTTCCGTTGTATCCACCGCACAGCCCTCGATTGGCCGTCAAGACGAGCAGCGTTACCGACTTCGTCTCTTCCCGCTGCTCCAAGAGTGGATGGGAAACTTCCAGACCAGCCACCGCCAAGTCGGAAACGATCTGCGTGATTCGATTTGTATAGGACGTGGCAGCCGTCGCCCGATCCATCGCCTTCTTGAAGCGCGCGGTCGCGATCAACTCCATCGTGCGGGTTATCTTACGGATGTTTCGAATCGACTTTCGTCGTTTGTCAAGGGCTCGCGCCTTGGCCATGCTTGAAACTCGCTGTTGCTAATGACTCACCGCTTCGAAACGAATTAGGTGACGATTCGAAACGTATAGGGATATCGGTAAGCGACGCCGTCGTAAGCCTTGATGCCGCCAATGATCGAATACACAATCCCGCCTATCGCCACGACGACGCTGACGGGAATCAAACACACGGTGACGGCACAGACCAGCGAAACGATCACGACTGACAATTGGAAGTTGAGCGCCTCCTTCGCCTGATCTTCCACGAACTCCGAATCATCTCGCTTGACGAGCCAGATAATCAGCGGACCGAAAACACCCAGTACAAAGTAGGATAGGTGAGCTAATAGCGCCCACAGTTTGTCATCTGAGCTGATTCCGGTCGTCGTCAAATCCGCATCTCCCGGTCACCGCCGTCGTCGTGTTGTTACTCAACTCACTCCGTAGCCGCCTGGTTGACGGCTTTGTATTGGGCGTTGAATTCGTCGATGACCCTGCGGACGTCGGCGGTCAATTCATCGTCCATGTCCTGCTTTTCAGCCAGCCGGTCCCAGACGTCCTGATTGCTTCGGTGCACGTGCTCAAGGAATTCCGTCTCCCACTCTCGCACTTGTGACACCGGAACGTCATCGAGAAAGCCCTGCGTGCCGGCAAGAATACTGAGAACCTGATCAATCTCGTTTAGCGGTTGAAATTGAGGCTGCTTGAGCAACTCCACCATGCGGTAACCGCGATCGAGCTGCGCCTGAGTCGCCGCGTCCAACTCGGTACCGAGCTGCGCGAACGCTTCCAGTTCGCGGAAGGCGGCCAAGTCCAATCGCAAACCACCAGCGACCTTCTTCATCGCCTTAACTTGAGCCGCTCCACCCACACGGGAAACCGAAATACCGGCGTTCATCGCCGGTCGAATCCCGGCGAAGAACAAGTCGGGTTGCAGATAGATCTGGCCGTCGGTAATCGAAATCACGTTCGTCGGAATGTAGGCGGACACCTCTCCTTCCAACGTCTCGATGATCGGCAGCGAAGTCAGCGAGCCGCCACCTTTCTCGTCCGACAACTTGCAGGATCGCTCAAGCAGTCGGCTGTGGCAATAAAACACGTCACCCGGATAGGCTTCACGTCCCGGCGGGCGACGCATGAGCAAGGACAGCTGGCGATAGGCGGCTGCTTGTTTGGACAGGTCGTCGTAGACAATCAGGGCATGCTCCCCGCGATGCATAAAGTATTCGGCCATCGCGGTTCCCGCATAGGGAGCGACATATTGCAGCGGAGCCGGGGTGCTGGCACCCGACACAATGACCGTCGTGTAATCCATCGCACCGTGCTGACGTAGAATCTCCACCACACCAGCGACCGAAGAATCTTTCTGGCCAACGGCCACGTAGAAGCACTTCACGCCAGTCGTCTTCTGATTGATGATCGCATCAATGGCAATCGCCGTCTTGCCCGTCTTACGGTCACCGATGATTAACTCGCGCTGACCGCGTCCGATCGGGGTCATTGAGTCAATCGCCTTCAATCCCGTCTGCAACGGTTCGCAAACAGGCTGACGTTCGGCCACACCCGGCGCAATTTCTTCAACGAAGCGACGTTCGCTCGTTTCAATCGGCCCCAGCCCATCCACTGGATTTCCGAGCGGATCAACGACGCGGCCGACGACCGCATCACCGACCGGCACCGACAGCAATCTCCCGAGGCTTCGAACTTCGTCACCTTCGGTGATTTGCAGATAATCGCCGAGAATGATGACACCAACGCTGTTCTCTTCCAGGTTGAACGCCAATCCAGTGACACCACTAGGGAACTCAACCATCTCACCGGCCATCACGCCGGACAGACCGTAAACGCGAGCGATACCGTCTCCGACCTCGAGTACCGTACCGACTTCGCGGACATCGACTTGGGCCTTGTACTGCTCGATCTCGCGCTGAATGACCGAGGCTATTTCGTTCGCATTGAACTTCATTGGATTTACTAAACCTTATTGCTATTTGAATTCAGCCGGATACCGCGAAGCGATCAACCGTTTCGCGCAGTTGGTGGAATGTCTTGCCGAGAGCCTCCCGTTTGAGCTGAGCCAACTGGTTGACCACGCTGCTGTCGTAGACCGTATCGCCAACACGTACGACCATGCCACCAATGATGGCGGGATTGACTTGGCACTGCAGATCAACGGGTGCCCCCGTGACGACCTGCAATTGATTGACAATCTGGTTTCTCACGTCGTCGTCGATCGGCTCGGCCGTCGTCACGGTGACGGCGACGCGGCCATGCATGCGATTCAATTCCTCGTGAGCTGCACTACGAATCTCACGCAGACAATCCAACCGCCCGTTGCTGGCGAGAACCTTGAGAAACGTCAGCAGAGAATCGGACGCTTTACCGGCAAAAATCCGATCCAGAAGTTTCACTTTTTCCGCGGGCGAGATGCGCGGTGAGGCAAGTGTCTTCTCCAAATTTGGAAACGGAGTCAGCACGTCGTCCACGAGCGAACCGAGTTCATCGACCAGATCGTCCGCCGAACGTTCCGCGGAGGCAGCCCCGAGCAACGCGTGGGCATAAATGCCGCCGAGTCGCTGCTTGTCGATGTCCGGTGCTTTGGATGTTACGTCGGCCATAACGGGAACCTGCTGAAGTCGGAAGCCACCGTCAAATCAGCGATCCGACGGCGGTTAGTTCTTGCTGGGAAATTTCTGCAGTGCTTCGCCGATCAGTTGCGAGTGATCGGTCGAGGAAAGCTGACGTTTGACGATCTTGCCGGCGAGATCAACCGCCGTGTCGACACTGGTTTGGGCCAGGTCTTCCAAGGCGGCATTCTTGGCCGACTCGATTTCACGCAGGGCTCGATCCTTCTCGGATTTCGCGGCTTCTTGCGCTTGATCCAGGATCTTCTGCTTCTGCGACTCGGCATCCTTTTTCGCATCATCGAGCAACTGTCGCACATCGGCGGCGGCTGCCGCGAGTTTCGTTTGATGCTCCTCGAGTAACCGCTTCGCCTCTTCGTTGCTGCGTGCCGCTTCGGCAAGGTTGTCCGCCATGGATTTCTCGCGCGCGTCAATTGCAGTGACGAGCGGTCCCCAGGCGAACTTCCACAAGACGGCAAGCAGACACAAGAAGATAATGGCGGTCACGATCGCCAAGTCCGGATCTACCGAGATGGGATTCGGCGGCGCGCCATGAGCCCCATGATCACCACCGGCGTCTGCGGAATGACCATCAGCAAGGTCCTGCTCGGTGGCGATCTCGGCCGATCCCTCCGCGGACCAAACCGGACTGTGGCACACCGAGACGGCCAGCAGCCCACAAAGGCAGACTGCCACCCTGACGATTGAACGATGTCGCATGGTGTGTTCCTTGCGAAAGACAGACTACTGCAGCATACAGACGATCAAACCGAAGAACGTCGCACCTTCGATCAACGCTGCGGAAATGATCATACCCGTCTGGATGTTGCCGGCGACCTCGGGTTGACGCGCCATGCTTTCGACGGCGGACGAACCGATCTTGCCGATGCCGTATCCAGCCCCCAGGATGATCAGGCCGGCACCGATGGCGGCACCCGTGAGAATGCTGATGCCCTGAGATGCCGAGCTGTCGGCGGCGCCGTCCTCAGCCATGGCCGGGGACGCAACTGCGAGGAGAGCAAACACAATCAAAGCGATCTTGGTCCACTTAAACACTTTTACATTCTCCTGATCAAACGAACGAGTAACTCAACAATGGGGGACATGCGCTAGTGCGGATGAACCGCCATACCAATGAACAAGGCTGACAAAAAAGTGAAAATGTAGGCCTGCAGGAACGCAACAAACAATTCCAGCAGTCCCAAAGCCGTCGCACCGAGGATGCTTGCCACCGAGACTCCCAGGAACATGGGGTGGAAGGCGCTGGCAACCTGAAATCCGACGACGCCCACAAATGCCACCAACACACCGAGCACCAGGTGACCAGCAAACATGTTGGCCAACAAACGGACGGCCAACACAAAGTGCTTGATCACCATACCCAGCACCTCAATGGCGAAGATCATCGGAATCAAGAACACCGCCAGCACAAGCGGCAAATCCATGTGCGGTACTTGAGCTTTCCAAAACCCAACCGCACCTAGTTTTTTCGAGCCGGCCCCAACCACAGCCGCGAAAGTCATCAGGGCCAAGGTGCCAGTGACACCCATTGCCCCCGTCGGCGACCCAAGCCACGGTACCATCCCTAGCAGATTACAAATCAGAACGAAAAAGAAGATCGTCCAGAGATAGGGCAGGAATCGGTCGGCATCGTGCTTGCCAATGGCTGGACGAGCAACTTCGTCCCGCAAGAACAGCAAGATCGAATCCAGTGCGGTCCACAATCGGCCCGTCGGCAATCTGCCCCCTCGTACTTTGTTGGCCAAGCCAATCGCGAGGAAAGCCACGATCACCGCCGCAACCACTTCCAGCACCATAAACTTGGTCAATTTCAGATCCAGCGGCTCGATGAGATCCGTGTCGGGACGAATCAACGCCGTGCCCTTCTCATAAAACGGCTGGTGGATCTTGAGCTTTCCGTCTTCCCCGGCAATGAATCGAGGAAACTCGAAGTAGTCGGCGTCTTTGACGTGGCCGATTAGATGCCCTGGGTCCAAATAATGGGAGCCATCTTGCGAGCCATGGGAAGCATCGTCTGCCATCAGGATCTGCCCAATTCGTGTGTCTCGATTTGTTTTGAGGACGGCGTCTTCAGTTGGCCGATGGACAGCATGGTCTCAAGCAACAGGCCAATCAGAAAAGCGCCGATCAAATACCACGCAAACCCCGCTTCGGTCAGCTGTGGCTTCCGCAGTGTTACTAACAGGCAAGTTAGCAATGGCAGACTCATACGGATCGACATGCCAACCAGCAAAGCCGCCGCGGGCTGTTCGCTCGGTGCCATCAACTCGGTCACGATCAACGCGAGCCAACAGGCGACCAAACAAATGACGGTTGCCAAGCTCGCCGCGATCAGGCCCATACCGCCTTGCAACCACCAAGCCAGCGGGGCCACCAGCACGTAGTAGAGAGCCAACGTGCCCGATAACAGTGCAGCGCGGGAAGGCAGCGTCCAGCTACCCAGTCGCTCGACCCACGATTCCAGTGTCTCCGTCACCGCTCTGATCTCTCTCGCGTCGCGGATGCTGAGTTTGCCTGATTGCCAGTGGTCTGGCGCGTCATCCGCAACAGATGAACCATCCCCGCAGTTAACCCCACGGAAAACCCGATCAGGGTGAAAACCACTTTGCTGCCCAACCAGCGATCAACGAGGTGTCCGAGAATGCCCGGAACGACCATCTCCAGGGAAACCGTCATAATCCTCGACGCCCAGTGATAGGCAATCGCAAAAGGAGAACGGTCGTCGGGAACCTTCGTCACGCTGTCCAGCAGAGCAGGCTTGCGGAGGGGGCTGATTATTGCACCTGCACAAACCTATTAAAGTGAACGCTGCAAACGACTTACACCGCCACATTCGAAGGAAATCGTCACCCCTCGCGACGGTGTTCCCTCCTTGAGTTGCGGCCAATCTATCTAAACCACTTCAGACGGTCAACAGACCCAAACTTGAATTCGTGCTTTTTTTCACAAAGTTTATCACTTGCGAGTTGGTGGCCGATTTGGCGGACGCTCTTCGAGCGCCTCTCATCCATCCCTGCCGGCCCTCAGAACGGATTGTGGCAGGGCTTGAGCGTGCGTATATTATGCCACTTCCATGGATCAATTCGTGTCAGGGTGCTTATCGTGAAGTACGCCGTTACGCTGGGCATCGCCCTGATTGTGGTGTGGCTGGTCTGGTCCGGCCAGACTCAGCTCTGGTTCCTCGCCCTCGGCGTCTTCTCCTCCACGCTGGTGGTCGCCATCATCCATGCCATGCGCATCTTAGACAGCGAGACGGTTCCTTCGTGGCTTGGGTGGCCACGGATGATCGTGTATCTGATTTGGCTATCGAGGGAAGTGATCGCGTCGAACATTGACGTCGCACGTCGCGTGCTGGCACCGTCACTTCCCATCAGTCCGAAGATGATCCGGGTGACGGCCTCTCAGAGAACGGAGCTAGGTCGAGTCATCCTGGCCAATTCGATCACCTTGACGCCAGGAACCGTTTCGGTCGAACTGCAAGAGGATCATGTACAGGTCCATGCCCTCTCCCACGAAGGTGCCGAAGAAGACCTGTCCGGCGGAATGAATCGCCGCGTTGCCAAACTGGAAGGCCTACCATAACTCATGTACGCGGTTGTCGTTGTTGCGATCGTCGTCACGATGATTCTTGCCTTGGTTCGCGCTGCCTGGGGCCCGACGGTGTTTGACCGCATCTTGGCCCTGAACATGTTCGGCACCAAGACAGTTTTGCTGATTAGCGTCTTCAGCTTCGTTATCGATCGCACTGACTTTCTCGATGTCGCATTGCTCTACAGTCTCATCAACTTCATCGGTGTTGTGGCGGTACTACGGTTCTCCAAGTTCGGCCATTTTGCCGACTCCTAGGAAGGGTGGCCAAGTATGGATATCGTCCTGGATACGATCACCTGGGTGTTCTTGGTGGGCGGATCGTTTTTTGCCATCGTGGGAGGCATAGGGATCGTTCGATTGCCGGACTTCTATACTCGTCTGCATGGTGGAGGCGTGACCGACACGCTGGGTGCGGGTTTGATTCTGGTGGGACTGATGTTCCAATCGGGCCTTGAACTGGCAACGATCAAGCTTGCGATGATTCTCGGGTTCCTGTTGATCACAAGCCCAACTTCCTGCCATGCTTTGGCCCAGGCTGCCATGAACCAGGAATTAAAGCCGTTCGAGGCGAATTCCCAAGACGGATAGACGCCCGTGCAAGACCCCACAAATCAGCTAATTGTCACACCGCTCTTGGGGCTGCTGGTATTCACAGCGATCACCGTGGCTCGGATGCGCGATCTTTGGGCTGCGGTCATGTTGACCGGTATCTATAGCTTTCTGGGTGCGGGTTGGATGTTGGTCCTGGATGCACCTGATGTGGCATTCACGGAAGCTGCTGTAGGGGCGGGCATCTCGACAGTATTAATGCTGAGCACTCTTGCGCTCACGAGTCGCACGGCAAAGCCACCGCGAGAATTCCCGGGGCTGGCGGTCATTGTCGTCACAGTCACTGGTGCGGCCTTGCTCTACGGAACGCTCGACATGCCGAATTACGGCGACCCCAATGCCCCCATCCATAACCATCCGAAACCGGGCTATATGGACATCGCGCTGTCGCAACGCGCTTCGCACGGAAGCGACGAGGCTCAAGCCGCGACGAATCACTCGGACGGTGGGGGACACACGGATCACAGCACGATGAATCATGCGGCGAGCGATCACGGCCCAACAACGCCAGCCGAGCAGTCGGCTGATCATGGCGTCCAACAGGCTGCCGATGCCGATCATCACGATGCCGATCTCCACACTGACGAGCATGAACACGAGCACCATGAGCCAGTCCCGAACATCGTGACTGTGGTTCTGGCGAGTTACCGAGGCTTCGATACGCTGGGCGAGACAAGCGTGATCTTCACGGCCGGCATCGCCGTGATGCTGTTGCTCCGGGGAAGACGGGAGGAGGGTAGCGAATCGTGATGATCAACTTCCCCATCCTGCGGGTCATCACCAAGTTACTGATCCCCTACATCCTGTTGTTTGCGCTGTACGTGCAATTCCACGGTGACTTTGGTCCCGGTGGGGGATTCCAGGCGGGTGTGATCTTCGCCGCAGCGTTCATCCTGTATGCGTTAGTGTTTGGGCTGCAATCGACCAAGCGAGTCGCCAAACCCGAACTGGTCGAAGGGCTGATATCGCTGGGCGTGTTGATCTTCGGTTTCACGGGCATCGTGACCATACTAGCGGGCGGCAACTACCTGCAATACGACGTTCTGAATCATCACATCGCGCGTGGTTTTCTGCCTTACGGCGAGCACTTGGGGATGTTCCTGATTGAGCTTGGTGTTGGCATTACGGTGGCGTCAGTGATGATTGTGATTTTCTATTCCTTCGCCGGACGAGAACGATCCGAATGATGATATTCGCCGACCTCTACGACTCGCGGATACTCGGTCTGTACAACTACTGGATCGTTATCTTTCTGATGATGACCGGCTTCTTCATGGTGATTGCGCGCAGCAACCTTGTGCAAAAGGTCATCGGCCTGAACATCTTTCAGATTTCCGTTTTTCTGCTCTACATCACGATGGGTAAGGTCCGCGGCGGCGCAGCGCCGATCCTGAACGATGATCCGGACACCGTCTATTCGCACCCGCTGCCCAGCGTTTTGATGCTGACGGCGATCGTGGTCGGTGTCGCGACAACAGCAACGGCCTTAGCGCTAATCGTTCGCATTCGAGAAGCCTACGGCACGATCGAGGAAGACGAAATCCTGGCGGAAGACGAGCGATCGTGATCGAGCAGCATCTCCCTATCTTTCAGATCGTCGTTCCATTGTTGTCCGCACCATTGTGCGTCTTGGTACGCACGCGGCAAATCGTGTTGGCGCTTACGATTACGGTCTGTTGGCTCACTTTTGGCATGTCGACTTGGTTGTTGTCGATCGTACTGGACCAGGGCGTTGTCAGTTATGAGCTGGGCGGCTTTCCACCGACGTTGGGCATTCAATACCGTGTCGACGCGCTGAGCGCTTTTGTGATCTGGTTCGTGGCTGGCATCGGTGCGATGGTCATCAGCTACGCGCCTTGCAGTGTGGAACGAGAGATCCCGGCGGAAAAGCAGTACCTGTTCTACACGATGTATCTGATGTGTCTGACGGGTCTGTTGGGCATCACGATTACTGGTGATCTGTTCAATCTGTTCGTCTTTCTCGAGATTTCGTCGTTATCTTCGTATGCGATGATTAGCCTCGGTCGTTCGCGGCAGGCCTTGATGGCAGCCTTTCAGTATTTGGTGATGGGCACAATCGGAGCAACATTCATCCTGATCGGAATCGGCCTGACCTATCAGATCACTGGCAGCCTCAACATGGCCGATCTCGCGGGTTTGCTCCAAAGCATTACCGAAGAGCGAACGAATCGAACAACGCTTGTCGCCTTCGCCTTCATGTCCGTCGGCATCAGTCTCAAGATGGCACTCTTTCCGCTCCACCTTTGGTTGCCAAACGCCTACGCTCGCGCACCATCGGTTGTGACTGCCTTCCTGGCGGCGACAGCCACGAAAGTATCGGTATATGTGCTGTTACGAGTGGTATTCACGATCTTCAAGCCGGGCTTCGCACTGAAGGCCCTAAACCTCGACCTTGGATTAATGGTCCTGGCATTGATCGGCATCTTCGTCGCTTCGACGACGGCGATCTTTCAACGTGATATCAAACGCATGCTCGCCTACTCGAGCATCGCGCAGGTCGGCTACATGATTTTGGGTATCAGCTTTGCCACGACCGGCGGAGTTACGGCGGGCATCGTCCATTTGTTCAATCATGCCTTGATCAAAGGTGGACTGTTCATGGCCGTCGGCTGTTTTGCCATGCGTCTGCCTTCACTGAATTTAGATGACATGCGTGGTATTGGCCGGCGCATGCCCGTGACAACGTTCGCCTGGGTACTCGGCGGGCTGGGGTTGATTGGCGTTCCGATAACGGCTGGATTCATCAGCAAGTGGCTGTTGATCATGGCCGCTTTCGAGGCCCGCACGATCTTTCCCGAGGATCGATACATCGTTGTCGCGGTGCTTGTTCTGGTCAGCTCCTTGCTTTCGCTGATCTATGTATGGCGGTTCATCGAAGTCGCTTATTTCCAGGAACCACCGCTGGATCGACCGAATATGTGCGAAGCTCCTGTCGCGATGCTGATTCCGACTTACGTGGTCATTGTGGCGACGATCGTGTTCGGCGTGTGGACTACGTACTCGGCCGGGATTGCTGAACAGGCCGCGCGAGCTGTCTTGGGAGTGACGTCATGACCGAGGCAGCGCTCATCCAACTCGCACTGGCCATCCCAATCGTGGCCGTTGTGTGGAATGGGCTCTTCACGGAGCGACCGAACCTTCGTGAGATCGGCAACATCTCGGCAGGATTCGTGCTGTTTGGCATCGTGATCTGGCTGGCAGGCCTGGTCTTTGATGGACAGCGCCCTGAGCTTTCACTCATGGAAGTGGTCCCGGGGTTCTGGCTGGCCTTTCGTCTGGAACCGTTGGGAGCCCTGTTCGCACTCGTCGCCTCAGGGTTGTGGATCGTGACCACCTTCTACTCGATTGGATACATGCGGTCACACCACGAGAAAAATCAAACTCGCTTCTACACATGTTTTGCGATCGCGATTCTTGCTGCCATCGGTGCGGCGATGTCGGGTAATCTTTTCACCTTGTTCGTCTTCTACGAAATCATGACGATTTCCACCTATCCGCTCGTGACGCATCATGCAACCGAGAAAGCCAAGCTCGGCGGTCGGACTTACGTGGGCATTCTCATGGCCACTTCGGTGGGATTTCTCATGCTGGCGATCGGATGGACCTGGTCGCTCGCGGCCACATTGGACTTTGTTCCGGGTGGCATCCTCACCGGACCGTATCTCGCGGGCAAGATAAGCACAACCGGACTGTCCCTCCTGTTGGCGTTGTTCGCATTCGGTACGGGCAAGGCGGCGTTGATGCCCTTTCACCGCTGGCTGCCGGCTGCGATGGTTGCGCCCACCCCCGTGAGCGCGTTGCTGCACGCTGTCGCCGTCGTCAAAGTGGGTGTCTTTACCGTGATGAAGATCGCTGTCTACACATTTGGGATCGATCTGCTTAGTACAACCGGAATCAACCAGTGGCTGATGTATCTGGCCAGCGCGACGGTATTGCTGGCGTCGATCATCGCTCTAACCAAAGACAACCTCAAGGCGAGGCTGGCCTATTCAACCATCAGCCAATTGTCGTACATCACCCTGGGCGCGGCGTTGGCTCATCCGGCCGGCGTGATTGGCGGTAGCATGCACATCGCCATGCACGCCATGGGCAAGATCACGCTATTCTTCTGCGCTGGAGCGATATACGTCGCTACCCACAAGACTGAAATCAGTCAAATGAAAGGAATTGGCCGACGCATGCCGTGGACGATGTCCGCGTTTCTGCTGGGATCCTTCAGCATCATTGGGCTACCGCCCTTCGGAGGAACCTGGAGTAAGTGGTATCTTGCGCAAGGCGCCGCCGCGATCGAACAACCTCTGTTTGTTTCCGTTTTGATGATCAGCTCGTTACTGAACATCGCCTACCTGGTGCCGGTCGCCATCGCGGGATTCTACCTCAAGGACGACGACGACGAGCAGGTCATCGAAGTCAAAGAAGCTCCCATGTTCTGTGTTGTCCCGTTGTGCTTGACCGCAGTGGGCGGCATCGTACTGTTCTTTCTGGCGGACCAGATTTATGAGATTCTGGCTCCGATTGCCAACGCCAGTGCTAAACCATAGAGACCCGCAGCCTCGACCAGCGAGCCAGCCACCACCATGTTCCGAAATCAACTATCAATCGCACTGGCTGTCGTCTGCGGCATGTTGCTGGTGGCCGACTTCTTCTATGACAAACATGCCAAGTATCCCCTCGAGAACTTGTTCGGCTCATATGCCCTGGCAGGCTTCTTGGGCAGCGTGGCTTTCGTGCTAATCGCACGCCTGGCGAGTTTGATCATCCGTCGAAGGGAAGACTACTATGATCGATGAGTTCGTCGATCAAGTGACACGACTACTCCTTCAACTGCCACCTGGCATGTTGATGATATTCGGAGCTTTCCTGACGCCCGTCTTTCGAGGTCGATGGAAGCAAGGCTGGCTCATTCTCTTGCCACTCCTCAGTTTTGGACACTTACTGTTAGCGACGCGCCAAGCCCCGATCCTCACGCTAGAACTGTTTGACCAACTTAGTCTTACGCCGGTCCGCATCGACAAGCTAAGTCTGGTGTGGGGATACATCTTTCATTTCGCCACACTCATCGCCGTGCTGTTTGCCCTGCAGGTGCGTGGCAACGTCCAGCATGTTTCGGCCTTGCTCTATGCCGGCTCGGCCATCGCTGCTGTCTTCGCCGGCGATTTACTCACCCTCTTCATGTTCTGGGAACTCACGGCAATCGCTTCTGTCTTCCTTGTGTGGGCTGGCAAGACCGAGGGTTCCTACGGGGCGGGCTTTCGGTACTTGATCCTGCAAGTCATGTCAGGCGTATTGCTGCTGGCCGGCACGATCTTCTATGTCCGGCAGAGCGGATCGCTCGATTTTGTTGGAACGCAAGGCGCGCTGCAACTGGAAGATGGGCTCGGCTGTTGGCTCATCCTGTTGGCGTTCGCCGTGAAGGCAGCCTTTCCGCTCGTCCATTGCTGGCTGCCCGATGCCTACCCGGCCGCGACGCCGACAGGTACGGTGTTTCTCAGCATTTTCACCACCAAGCTGGCCATCTACTGCCTCGCTCGCGGCTTTGCCGGAACCGACTTGCTCGTCATGGTCGGCGCTGTGATGGTCGTCTACCCACTGATCTACGCTGTTTTGGAAGACGACCTCCGACGAGTCTTGGCTTATGGCCTGATTAATCAGTTGGGGTTCATGGTGATTGGCGTTGGCATCGGCAGTGAAAAAGCCATTAGCGGAACCGCCGGCCATGCTGTGTCCCACATTCTTTACAAAGGCCTCCTGTTCATGGCGGTCGGCGCCGTCATCACACAAACCGGAACAGGCAAGGCTTCGGAATTGGGCGGCTTGCTGAAAAAGATGCCCTGGACGGCTGCGTTTTGCCTCATTGGCGCCTTGGGTATGTCAGCCCCGATGTTTGGCGGTTTTGTCACCAAGTCGCTCATTCTGTCGGCGACCAAATACGACCACCAATACATCTGGTCGCTGCTGGTGCTCGCCTCGGCAGGTGTCTTCTTCGCCTCCGGCATCAAAATCTGCTGGGCCATGTTCTTCGGTGATTCAAAAGTTGAATCCGCCGGAGAAGCCCCACTCAATATGCGGATTGCCATGGGATTGGCAGCAGCTGTCTTGATCTTCGTCGGACTGGCTCCCGGAGAACTGTTCAACGTGCTGCCGTATCCGGTGGATTACGAGGTCTACACGGTCGACCATGTGATCACCCAGATCCAACTCCTGACCTTCACTGGGTTGGCGTTCATGATCTTAAGCCGTCTGGCGATTTACCCATTGCCGATGCCCGCCACGTACCTTGACGTCGACTGGTTTTACCGACGTTTGCTTCCTCGCTTCTGCAAGTCTGTCTTTCAAGTGATACAGACCGCGGGAAACATGGTGTCAGACGCTGTCCGCCTGAGCTTCCGCGGATCGCTACGGCAACTCGATCGCTGCTTCAATGAGTCGGGGCCCCTCGGAAAATCGCGTCCTACTGGCTGGATGGCCACCTGGGCAGCGATCCTTTTGGCCGGTTATTTGCTGATGTACTACGAGGAAGAGGTCGGCCGACTCCGCGAAAACGCGACTCCCGAGGGCAATGTGCAGAAGAACACCTCTGATGGGGGGGCAATTTTTGCGTCTCAGGCGGAGGTCGATTAAACTGGATTTATCGGTTGATTCGGAGGTGGGGCCTGACCGGCCTAAAGGGCGAATTGGCCGAGACGTTCGTTTTCGCCAGAGACGGCGCCAATTCAGACGAACGTGAGAGTCGAAGTTCGCCACGAGTTGATTCGGTGTTTCCCAGACACCTTAAGTTGCTTGCCCGCTAGCAACTTGCGTCGCTCTGATTCGACTTCGCCGTCCGGTGGCCTAGGGACCTGCCCCGGTACGAGCTTCACGGAGGAAAGGAATAAACGAGACCGACTCCAAATGCGCGCGATCGGTGCCATTTGCGAGCAGTACAACCGCGGAGGTCAGCTTTGATTACAACGTCAGCTCTCAAGGAATACACCCTCAAGGACTTGGCCCAAATGGCTAAGAAGCGTGGTATCACAGGGTGGCATTCGATGCGGAAACAGGATCTGATTCGGGCGATCGTCCGCGACGCCAAATCACGGTCCACGAAGAAGGGCAACAAGACTTCGAACGGCAAAACTCGACGAGTCAGCTCGACTCGGCAATCGACGCAGGCCGAAGTTCGGTCATCTAAATCACGTGTTTCGGCGGCCAAGTCCTCGTCACCGACCGCCTCACGCGTGGCACGTCAGATTCAGAAGGCGGCGCGGCAGCAAGAAAAATTCAAAGATATTTCTGGTGCTGCCCCGAAGCTTAAACCACGGGCCAAGCCCAAGCCGACGCCAATCGATGTTGGCAAGGATCGCGTCGTCCTGCTGGTGCGAGATCCGTTTTGGCTACACGCGCATTGGGAGCTTAGCAGCCGCTGCATCCAACGCGCTCAGGCAGCGATGGCTGAATCTTGGCATACCGCCAAGCCGGTTTTACGGTTGGTTGAGGTCTCCACGAACAGCACTTCGAGCACGACCGAGGTCCACCTGCGAGATATCGAGATTCACGGGGGCGTGAACAACTGGTACATCGACGTGGTGGATCCTCCGAAGGGATACCGTGTGGAAATTGGCTATTTGGCCACCAACGGACGATTTCACTCGCTGGCTCGCAGTAATTCAGTGGTCACGCCGCGGCCGGGCAGCTGTGACGCGGTCGATGAAAACTGGACGGATGTCGCCGAGAACTGCGAACGCATTTTTGCTCTCAGTGGTGGATATTCCGCGGAGAGCGCTTCGGACGAATTGCAGGAGGTTCTTGAAGAGCGCCTCCGTCGGCCGGTGGGGACCCCCATGACGACGCGATATGGCGTCGGCGCTGCCGCGACGGACGGCGAACAGAACTTTGGCTTCGAAGTCGACGCCGAGATGATCATCTACGGCTCGACCAAGGCGGATGCCCACGTCACGTTGGGTGGCGAGCCAATCAAGTTGCGTAAAGACGGAACGTTTACGGTACGCATGAGCATGCCGGATCGCCGCCAGGTGCTGCCCGTCACGAGCAGCAGCAGCGACGGAACGACGCAACAAACGATTGTGTTGGCTGTCGAACGCAACACAAAGGTGATGGAACCAGTTCTTCGCGACTCCAGCCAATAGGATCGCCGGAGTTGAAATCCGGCCACGGCCACGAGATCCAAGTCGTGGTTCCGCATGAAGGAACCACGACATCGGGCTTTACCGACCGTTGTGACCCAACTATGTCGCAGCTGGAAACCAGGCGTGATCGTCTCTTGGAGCTTCTGAGCAGCTACCGCAGCTGCGCGGTGGCTTTCTCAGCTGGCGTGGACAGTACGGTCTTGGCCAAGGCGGCTTACCTCGCTCTCGCCGATCAAGCGGTCGCGGTGACGGCCAGCAGTCCGAGTCTAGCTGAAGGGGAGCTTGACCAGGCCCGCGACCTGGCGACCCTCATCGGAATTCGCCACCTCGTCGTCGAAACCAACGAGCTGGCCAAAGAAGAATATGTCGCCAATCAGCCCGACCGATGTTTTCACTGCAAGACCGAGCTCTACACGAATCTCGCCGGTCTCACCGAGGAACTGGGAGTGGCGGTTGTGGCCAATGGTGCAAATCTGGACGATCGGTCCGATCACCGACCCGGCATGCGGGCAGCTCGGGAGCACGAGGTCCAGAGTCCGCTTGCTGAGTGCGGACTGACGAAAGAAGATGTGCGAGCATTGGCCAAGCATTGGGACCTGCCCGTTTGGAACAAGGCCGCCATGCCGTGCCTCTCCAGCCGCATCGCCTACGGTGAAGAAGTGACGGCAGAACGGCTGCAACGCATCGATGCCGCCGAGCGATGGTTGCGGCAGTATGGATTGCGTGACGTGCGAGTCCGATATCACGGAGGCGATCTGGCACGAATCGAGATCGATCCTAAACAGCTCTTTGAACTCTGTTCAGAACCGGTCCGCGACCAGTTGGTCCGCGAGTTCACACGACTCGGCTTCCGCTTTGTCACGCTCGATCTACGCGGTTTCCAATCTGGCAGCCTGAACTCGTTGGTACCGCTCGAAGCGTTGGAAAGAAACCAATAATCAACGCCACCGGCTCCGCATCCTTGGCGGCGTTTGGTATTGGCTCAGCCGACGCGACTATTCGGTGAATGCCCCCACGACAACACATGCATTGTGACCGCCAAAGCCGAAACTGTTGCTCATGGCCCTGTTAATTCGACGCTCACGGGGTTCATTTGGAGTGTAATCCAGATCGCAGTCGGGATCGGGCGTCGAGAGGTTGATGGTGGGTGGAACAACGCTGGAGCAGATGGCGGTCACAGTGGCGACGAGTTCGATGCCGCCACTGGCACCAAGCGAGTGCCCCAGTTGGCTTTTCGTACTGGAGATACTGAGTTTGCTGGCGTGATCCGCGAACACATTCTTCACCGCCCGTGTTTCAGCTTTGTCGCCAAGCGGCGTGCTTGTGCCGTGAGCGTTGATGTAGTCGACCTCTTCTGGATTCACACGTGCGTCTCGTAGCGCTCCGGACATGGCGCGCGCGGCACCAACACCGTCTTCATCGGGCTGGGTGATATGCCCTGCGTCGCCACTGGCTCCAAAACCGAGCACCTCGCAAAGGATCTTGGCACCGCGTGCCTTGGCATGCTCCAATTCTTCGAGGACAAGAATCCCCGCGCCTTCACTGAGCACGAATCCGTCACGATCCTTGTCGAACGGCCGGCTGGCAAGCGCTGGCTCATCATTCCGTTCGGATAAGGCGCGCATGTTGGCAAAGCCGCTAATGCCCATCGGAGTGATGGCGGCTTCGGTGCCGCCCGTAATCATCACGTCCGCATCGTCGTATTGAATCGCTTTGAGTGCATCACCGATCGCGTTAGTCGCGCTGGCACAGGCCGTGGCGACCGTATAGTTGGGGCCACGCATTCCGTACTTGATCGAGATGTTTCCGCCCGCGGCATTCAGCATGAGCTTGGGGATGGTGAGGGCTGAGACCCGATCCGGACCCTTGAACAACAATCGTTCGACCTGAGTTTCGATCTCAGTGAGCCCGCCGATTCCAGACCCTAGAATGATCCCGCAGCGAAATGCATCTTCGGCCCCGAAGTCCAGGCCCGAGGCGTTCACGGCATCCGTCCCAGCCACAAGTGCGAACGAGCTAAATCGGTCGATCCGTTTGAGCTCTTTGGGAGAGATGTAATCCGTGGGTCTCCAATCGTAAACGTCGCCGCCGAATTTGACTCGATGGTCTGACGTGTCAAAGAGGCGCAAGGGATGAATGCCACTCTCCCCCGCCAAAAGACGACGCCACAGATCGTCGACTTGACAACTGAGCGACGTAACGACCCCTAGACCGGTGACGACCGCGCGTCGTTTCATGTCCGTCGCCCGCCCGGCTATGAGGCCTGAGCCTTTTCAATAAACTCGATGGCTTGACCTACCGTTTGAATTTTTTCGGCTGCATCGTCGGGAATGTTAATGTCGAACTCTTCTTCCAGTTCCATCACTAGCTCGACCGTATCCAACGAATCGGCACCGAGATCGTTGACGAAAGAAGTTTCCGGCGTCACCTTCTCTTTATCGACGCCCAACTGTTCCGCTACGATGTCAATCACCCGTTGAGAAACATCTGCCACCTTGGCCGTCCTCCTACGAAAGTGAACCAGGGAACGACAATTCGCCCGTTCAGATTGAAAAAACTACCGGAAAACGCTCTTTCCATTCGATTAAGCAGAACAAGATAGAGGATTCCTGCAAAGGGGGTCAAGACGCAATAGGCCCTTTCAACCCCCGATTACCCCGTCATTCCACCATCTACGATCAGTGTTTGGCCAGTGATGTAGCTTGCCGCCGGACTCGCGAGGAATAGCACTGCTGCCGCCACCTCGTCCGGTGTGCCAAGTCGTTTCGCGGGGATCCGTTTCCTGGCCTCCGTCACCACCACATCGCCTAATGTCGCCGTCATGTCGCTCTCGATAAACCCTGGAGCGACCGCATTAATCGTCACCTTTCGTCCCGCCAATTCTCGGCTCAGACTTCGCGTTAAACCAATCAGCCCTGCCTTGGATGCGGAATAATTCGTCTGGCCAGGATTGCCAATCACACCGGACACGCTCGAGACATTGATGATTCGCCCGTATCGTGCTCGCATCATGTGGCGGGAAGCCGCGCGACACCACAGGAAAGCGCTGCGCAGATTCGTGGTAATAACATCGTCCCATTCTTCGTCCGACATACGTGGCAGGAGCGTGTCACGGGTAATTCCCGCGTTATTGACCAAGATGTCGACTTTGCCTTTGTCCTCGGCAATTTGATCGACGAGATTGTCGGTTGCCTGGCGATCGGTCACATCGCACGTGTAATCTCCAGCTTGGCCTCCGCTGTTTTCGATCACGCTGACTGTCTCAGCAAGCCTCTCAGCGTTCCGTGCCACGCAAGCCACATAGGCCCCGTTGGCTCCCAGAGTCTCCGCCATCGCCTTACCAAGGCCTCGCGACGCCCCGGTCACGATTGCTATTTGGCCGCTCAAATCAGCCCGTAAGGCTGCTTTCTCACTCATTTCTGGGACCTTCCTAAGAATACGAGACCCGCGGCCTCAGCTAACGTTCGTGCAGGAAGCCTTCCGATCAATCCGTCTCAACAATCCTCGCAGCACGCGTCCGGGCCCAACCTCGTAGAAATTGGTGTAGCCATCATTCATCAAGCGCCTCATCGAGTCCTCCCAACGCACGGGATTCACCACCTGTCGTACGAGGATGTCGCGAATCTCATCCGGGTCCGAATGAGCCTCAGCGTCGACGTTGGAGATGACTGGAATTCGCGGCGCCGAGAGTGGCACCGAAGAGATCGCGTCGGTCAAGCGGTCGACCGCCGGTTGCATAATTGGAGTATGAAAAGCACCCGCGACGGCTAACGCCAGAACTTTCATCGCTCCAGCTGCCTCCGCATTTTCAACCAGCTTCTCGCACGATGCGTTGTGGCCGGAGACCACAATATTTCCTGGACAAAGGTGGTTCGCCACCAGCAGGACCTCTCCATCCTGACGAGACTCGTCACAGAGCCGTTCGACTTGGGCAAGATCCATGCCCAACACACTGACCATTCCGCTGGGCGTGGCATCGGAGGCGGCCTGCATCGCTTCGCCACGACGTTGCACCACCTTCAGTGCATGCTCGAATTGCAGCGCCCCGGCAAATACCAGCGCCGTGTATTCCCCCAAACTCAGACCCGCCGCAGCTGAGGCTAATGGGACAATTTCAGGCGTTTCCTGGCGAATCTGTTCCAGTGCGGCCAGACTGCACACGAACAACGCGGGCTGACTGTAGACCGTCGAATCAAGTTCCTCCGATGGCCCTTCAAAACAAATCCGCGACAGGTCGTATCCCAGAATCTGATCGGCGTCTTCGAATAATTTGCGTGCCGCTGGTAGGTTCTCGGACAGCTGCCGCCCCATGCCCACGGTCTGGGCACCTTGCCCGGGAAATAGAAATGCAGTCTTGCTCAAGATCCACAATCCCCGGCTAGCTCAGGTACGAAACCACGCCATGAGAACGCAATCAGTCCTCGGGCCGTTAACTCTCGTCCATTTCCACGACATTGCGGCCCATGTAGTAGCCACATTTAGGGCAAACGACGTGGGTCGGCAAAGCACCGCTGCATTGCGGGCAGAACGTCAACTGCCGTGCTTTCTTGCCGTCGTGCGAACGACGTTTTCCAGTTCGTGAATTCGAGTGTTTTCGCTTCGGTACGGCCATGACTAACACCCTGTGATCCGCGTATCTCAGCGTCAGGAGCCCCTCGGACAGTCCACGCCGACGGGCTTGGTTAAACCCCGAATCTTATGGGTCTTGCCCTGGACTGTCAACCGCGGCCAACGGCTGACGTGGACCGGCCGGTTTCGTTGCCCGTAGAACCGGCGCACACCGCTGCAGATCGCCTGGAATGACGCAACTCAAATGGCAACTCGTTGATCAAGAAAAAAGCGGGTATTGATCATCCCGCGAATCATCGCCGACCGGTTCGATGTTCAGGTGCTCGTAGGTGCGAGCGGTCACCTGGCGACCCCGTGGCGTTCGCACCACCAGCTCGCTTCGCAACAAGAACGGTTCGACTTCGTCAGCCAGCGTGTCGGTGGCGACATTCATCGTATGGGCGATCGCCTCAACTCCGGCCGGACCCCCGGAAAAAACCCTGATCAGAGTCTCGAGGTATTTGCGATCCTGCCGATCGAGACCGAGCAAATCGATGCCCGCCATCTCTAAGGCGTCCCGTGTCAGCTGAGGATTGATCGTCCCGTCTGACTTACTCGTCGCGTAATCTCGCACCCAACGCAGAAGGTTATTGGCGACTCGAGGCGTGCCTCGGCTTCGACGAGCGATCTCGCCGGCTGATTCATCATCGATCTTTGCCCGGAGCTTCAGTGCACTGCGACGCACGATCTCGCTCAACTCCGCAACATCATAGAAATCCAAATGCTCGCGAATTTGAAAGCGATCACGAAGCGGAGCCGAGAGCAGTCCCGCGCGGGTGGTTGCCCAAATCAGCGTAAACGGCTTGATCCAAAGGTTGAGTGTTCGCGCGTGGGTTCCCTCACCGTGGACGATGTCAACGCGAAAATCCTCCATCGCTGTGTACAGATATTCCTCCACCGCTTTCGGCAGTCGATGGATCTCGTCAATAAACAAGACCGACCTCTCATCCGCATTCGTCAGATAAGGGACCAGGTCTTTCGGGGCCTGCACGGCGGCTCCACTGGTCAACTGCACGTTCACATCCATCTCGCGTGGCAGACACAACGCAAAGGTGGTTTTGCCGAGACCAGGTGGTCCGTCGAACAAAATGTGCCCCAGCGTGTCCTGGCGTTTGATCGCTGCATCGACCGCGATTTGCAACCGTTCGTACACACTGCGCTGCCCGACATGTCGTGAATCGATTGCGGGCGCAGATCGCGATCGTCATCATCTCCAGGATTTGTTCCATACAGTAACGTTTCACGCGCCATGACCGTCCGTAACTCCCAGCACCTAATTGGCACCTACATGGTGGCTTTGCTCATAAACGGCCTGGATCAAAGACTCGACATCCTTGAACTTGCGCTGCGTTTGCAGCGCCGCATCGAGCAGTCGCCGAGCATCGGTCTCGGAATGCCCCAGTGATCGTAAAACATCAAAGGTCTCGTTCACAACGTTGGGCTCGACATCCGGCGATTCGGACACTGCTTCCGAAACGAGCAAGGCGAATTTTGGCACCTTGCGTCGCAACTTGGCAATGATCCGCTCTGCCGTCGCGGGCCCAATACCCGGCAGCCCCGAAAGCGACTTGACATCCTGCTCTTCGATCGACGCCGCCACCTCTTGGACGGGGCGAACCATCGCCCTCAACGCCTTGCGGACCCCGACACCATCGACCGAGCAAAACAATTCGAAGAATTCCCGCTCGACATTGCTCTGAAAACCGACCAACCTGGGAACAAGCCGACCCTGCGCCGGGTTGCCCTCCAAATATTCGATGGTGTTTAGACTGATCCGCTCACCAAGTCGGTGCTGCAGTTGCCTTCGCACAAACTCAGGAATGAGCACTTGGTATTCGAAAGCGTCGATGGACAGGGTCAACGAATCGTCGGCGACACGCACCAGCTCTCCCGTAATCTTTGTAATCAAATCGATGAGTCCTTTCTCGGCGACAGGCAAGCGCAACAGCACAGAAGATACGCCGGCAACGATGTAGGTCTCGGGTGTTAGTCTGCCCGCATCCGTCGACGACTGGATGTGAAACCGCGGGGATCTCTGGTTCTGTGTGCATGATTTGTACCGACTGACTGGCTCTCGGCCAAGTAGAAATGGCACATCGCGATCGCCAGAGCGTCGGAAACATCGGGAGGCTCGGGCACTTGGTCAAGTCTGAGCTCGCGTTGAATCGCGTGCTGCACCTGAATCTTGGGCGCTCGCCCGCTTCCTGTCAGAATCTTCTTGACCTGAGTCGCCGCATACCCCTGAACGGGGATCTCCATTTGCGCCGCCGCCAGACAGATCACGCCGCGAGCATGGCCCATGAGAATCGCCGTGCGGGGCCGCTGGTAATGGGAATAGAGCTCCTCCAGTGCAAGGACATCTGGCTGAAGTGCCTCGATGACGTCGCGAACGCCTTCGTGGATTTTGTGCACTCGCTCAGCAAGGCTGGAAGACGAAGAGGCCCCCCGCACGACACCGGCTTCGGCCAGCTGGACCGATTTTCCATCACAAGTAATGACGCCGTAGCCGGTGATTTGCAGCCCCGGGTCGACTCCCAAGATTTTCATCCATCCATGGCCTTGTGATTTATGCTCAACAGCTGCTTAGTATTCTTACAGCCGCTTCGCCCCGTCAATTATCCGATTTTCCAACCGGTACCATCCTTGCGATCTTCGATGGTAATTCCAAGTTCCGTGAGTCCATCGCGAATCAGGTCGGCCGACTCAAAATCCTTCTTTCCGCGAGCTGCGGCTCGCAACCGGATCAACAAATCCATGAGTCCGCCGACAAGCCCTTCGTCGTCAGAGCTGGCAGACTGCGGTGGCTTCTGAAAGACACCCAGGATCGCGCTTAACTCCTTGAGGACTGTCATGGCGTCACTAAGAGGTTTGATCACGCTGGAAATACGCTTGCTTTCGTCTTCCAGATCTTGCTCGTCGATGTATTTGTTGAGCATCCGAGCTAACTCGAACAGTTCGCTAACCGCAGCACCGGTGTTGAAGTCGTCATCCATCTTTTCGAGGAAAGCGACTCGTTTGGCCTGCACTTGCTCCAGCCAAGGTCCGTCCTTCCCCGATGCATCGCCGTCTGAGCGTTGGCGAGTTGCTTGGACGTCGTAAAAGCTGCTTCCGGTCACTCGCTCAAACCGTTCGAACAAGCGATAGAATGTTTCCAGCCCCGTTCCGGCTTCGGCCAGTGGTTCGTCGCCGAAGACGATTGTGCTGCGATAGTGCGTTCGAAGTAAGAAGAATCGCAACAGCTCTCCGCCGTGCTGCTGGATCAAGTCAGCCAGTCCGCCGGCACCCTTGGAACGGCTAATCTTCTCAGAGGCTTGCTTTTCGCGTTCACTTCGGCCTCCGACTTTGCCGGCTGCCGCTGCTGCTTTCATCAAACCATTGTGCATCCAGTAGGTTGCCATCGGTTGTCCGTGGCAGCATTCGCTTTGAGCGATCTCGTTCTCGTGGTGTGGAAAGACCAGATCGAGGCCACCCCCGTGAATATCGAAGGTCTCGCCCAACAGCCGGCGACTCATGGCGGAGCATTCGATATGCCACCCGGGACGTCCTTCACCCCACGGGCTCTTCCAGGCAGGCTCGCCGGATTTCGCCTTCTTCCAAAGAGCGAAGTCCCCTGGAGCGCGTTTACGCGAGGCCATCTCCCCGCCTTCGCCCTGAAGACTATCGGTCGTTCGATTGCTCAATTTCCCATAGTTTTGATCCTTTTCGACTTCGAAATAAACATCGCCGTCCGAATCGTAGGCGAATCCGCGATCGACCAGTTGCTGGATAAATTGAAGGATCTCTTCCATGTTATCCGTGGCTTTTGGCATGTGATCGATCTGATCGACGCCGAGGGCTTCGAGGTTGGCGACGTAATCTGCCGTCATTTCTTCGGCCACTTGTGACATTGAAATGTTTCGCCGATTCGATTCAGCAATGAGCTTGTCGTCAACGTCGGTAATATTAACGACCCAGGTCACGTCATAGCCGCAATAGGCGAGATATCTCTTGATCGTATCGAAGATGACCGGTCCCACCATATGACCGATATGGGCTTCGCGGTAGACGGTTGGACCGCACAGATAAATGCCCACCTTGCCAGGCGCGACGGTCTTCAGCGGTTCCTTCTGACGCGAGAGCGTGTTGTAGACGCGAATGCTGGCGGCGGGTTGATTCTTGCTGGACGCTTTCTGAGTGGCGGTTGAGGTCATGGCTCCGTTCCATCATGGGAGTTCATTGTCATTCAGACGCCGAACCCGCGGGTAATAGTATCACAACACACTGCACGGTGATGGCTTCTTCTCGCCCCACCGGCCCGACAAGCTCCCCCGTCTTGGCCTTCACGCTGACGGCTGTCGCGGGAACCTCCAACATGCCGGCGAGCCGTCGACGTAGCTCGTCCTTGTAGGGAGATAGTTTTGGACGTTGCGCATGCACGACGCAATCGAGATTCCCGACACCGAAACCCGCCGACTTGATCTGCTGCAAGGCGGCGTCGAGGAACTCCTTCGAATCTCGATTATGATTTGCCGCTTCCGTGTCTGGAAATAGCTCGCCAATGTCGCCCAGTGACAAGGCACCTAGCAAGGCGTCGGTCACCGCATGCAGGAGCACGTCGGCGTCGCTGTGCCCAATTAAATGCCGGTCGTGGTCGATCTCCAATCCTGCCAGTCGCAGCGGACCTCCTTCGCCCAATCGATGCGTATCGTGGCCGATTCCTATACGTGGTGCAGCAGTCAACGGAGCTCCGCGGGTGCGTGAGGACTGGATCGGACCTTACTCGACGTCGAATTCGTCGTGCAAGCTGCGCGGATTATAGCCGAACGGCGATTTTGCTACAACGCGACCCAACTTGCTGTCCTCGCTATGGTTAAGTCAATCTGCCGACCTCAAAGTGGATCCCCCACGGCCTATCGCAACCTACATTTCCACGATGGTACGCCGCTTCCTCGGTCAGCCGATCCGTTCCATCTGAAAGAGCACACGAGCATGATTCTTCACCTCCTTCATTCGCTTGGCACTCGACTCCTCTATCGCATCCTGGCTCCCCGTCACCCGCGCGGCTGGTTCGACGTACACGCGGATGGGAAAGCGAGGAACCGGACCGCCTTGGGGTCCATACACACGGCATCCTATTCGAGATGATGGGCTATACGAAGCTTGAGAGACGAATTCAATATGGGGAATCATGCGGCCAATCTGCAGCTCGAAACGTAAAAACGAGCAGAGGCGGTCAGCGGGAACGGCTGAACTCATGACCAGCCGGCGGCTAATTTCCTTCTAGCGAAACACGTCGGATCTCGGAGTCATTGCGGATGATCACGTGACGATTCGCGTAGGCCGGCTGCACCCAATTCACCAGTGCGTCGGCGAATCGTCTCGGACCGTAGCCACAATGCGTGTCGGGCTCAATCAATTCTGTGCGATCGATGACTCGAGCGCCGTCCGGACTGAACTGCAAGATGAGTAGTTCACCAAGATCATTGTTGACAAAGTACCGGTCACCATTCTTGACCCAGAACATCGAGCCCCAACGCCCTTGTCTCGTGATGTCCTTCTGCTCCCACACCCGCTCTCCGTCACTGAGTCTCAAGCCGCGAAGTTCACCGTAGCTGCAAGTTCCATAAAAGTGGTCACCTGCGGCGATGGGTGTTGTAATCACGGCGTGCAGACTGAGTGTCTGGTTAGGTTGCTCGCCGATGCCGCCGTTCTTCCACAACTGTTCCGCGCCGTCGGAGCCAACCTTCACCAGCATCGATCCATCGTAGAAGCCGCTAACGAGCAGCCGGTCACCGATCAACACCGGTCGCGCCAATGCCATATTCGACCGAGCATTGAAGGGGACCTGCCAAAGAACCTCGCCGGTGTCGGGATTCAGCGAACTGAGCTGTTGTTGATCCCATTGAATCAGCTGTGTTCTCCCGGCGATTGACAAGATCACCGGCGAAGAGTAGGGCATCTCGTACTCGGCGGGCAGAGCCTTCCATTTCTCTTCACCCGTCACTTTGTCGAAGGCACGTAACAGACCATCACTTCCTCCGCAGACGAAGATCACCAAGTCTTTCCAGGCGAGCGGTGCTGCCGAGACGCCAAAGGTAGGAACCTCCGCGCCGAATTCTTCGAGCGCGTCGTATTCCCACAATACTTCTCCCGTATCGGCATCAAAACAATGCATCATGCCTGTCGCTCCGAGGGTATACAATCGACCGTCATTGACCAGCGGCGTTGACCGCGGGCCTGTGGCATAAGACTGCATTTGCCGGCGGTAGTGTGTTTCCCATTCATGCGTCCAGAGGATTTCGCCGCTCGTCTCATCCAAGCAGATCACCCTCTCGACGGCTTCCAACAACTCAGTTCCGTCCTTGGGTCGATAGTCGGTCACGTAGACCCGCCCCTTAGAAACAACGGGACCTGAATAGCCTGAACCGATGGGTACAGACCAGATCGGCTTTAGGCCTTCCGAAGGGAAAGTCTCGAGGATTCCGGATTCATTCCAACTACCATCTCGGTCGTTTCCGGCCCACTGCGTCCAATCCTCCGCAGATGCTCTTGCGACAACGATCAGCAACATCAAGGCAATCTTGGTTTTCATATTCGTCTCTCATGGGGCGAACGATTTCGTAACGGTCCCAATCTACTCGGCTGACTTGACTGGTGCAAAGAGTGTGTCACCTACCTGCCAAGGCAAACCTTTTCGATTCAACTTTTTCTCCCGATGTATTCTGCCCGATCTAGCGGTCCGTGAACGACGATTTAGAGCCCTATAGAAGTCGCACGTCATCGGCGCCTATAATCCCATGTCATGTCCGCGATCGAAATCAAGGGACTGCAGAAGTCTTACCGGGTCTACCAGAAGAAAGAGGGCCTGGGTGCCTCGCTGCGCGGATTGTTTCATCGCGAATATCGCGAGGTGCAAGCCGTCAAAGGAATCGACTTGACCGTCGAACCCGGGGAGTTCGTCGCTTTCCTCGGTCCCAACGGAGCGGGCAAAACGACAACTCTCAAGCTGCTTTCGGGGGTCATCTCGCCCACCGGCGGGTCGGCTGAGGTCCTGGGCCATGTCCCCTGGCTACGTGAAAACGCCTATCGTCGCAGATTCGCTCTGGTGATGGGGCAGAAGAACCAATTGTGGTGGGACCTACCGGCTCATGAGTCGTTTCGGCTGCACCAACAGATCTACCAGATCGACCCGAACGGTTTCGAGCAGACGCGGGACCAGCTAACGGCGTTGCTCGCGGTCGATCACCTGCTGCGGCAACCGGTTCGCGAGCTTTCTTTGGGCGAGCGAATGAAGATGGAATTGATCGCGGCTTTGCTGCACTCCCCGCAAGTTCTGTTTTTGGACGAACCAACCATCGGTCTGGATGTGGTTGCCCAACACAACATTCAGCAGTTTCTGCGGTCGTATCAACGCGAGCGGCAGACAACGATCCTGTTGACAAGCCACTACATGAAAGACGTTGCAGCCTTGTGCCAACGAGTTGTCATCATTGCTCACGGCCAGATCCAGTATGACGGGTCGCTCACGGGAATCGTGGACCGCTTCAGCGGATATAAATTGGTAACGCTGCTCTTCACCGAGGACGACTTGCCTAGCGACTTGGATCGATATGGTGAGGTCATTCATCGCGAACCGCCCAAGGCAACTCTTCGCATTGCGCGACAGAATATTGCCCGGTGTCTGGCGGCCATCCTAGATCAGCATCTGTTAGAAGACGTGAGCGTTGAAGACCCGCCCTTGGAAGAGGTGATCGCCGATATGTTCTCCCAAGTCAAGGAACCGGCGGTTGGCACCACCTAAGTCTCGTTTCGGACCGGCTTCATGATTGCACGAGCACTGACGTGGTGGACGATTCTACGCATCGCCTTGGAAGAACGGCTCGTTTATCGAGGTGACTTCGCACTTGGCACCTTGATGCGTTTCTTGCCAATCATCACGCAGATCTTCTTGTGGTACGCGATCTTTCAGGCAATTGGCGACGACAAGCAGATCGGTGGTTGGGGCAAAGACGACTTCGTCGCCTATTACCTCCTTACGATGATCAGTCGCGCGTTCTCGAGCATGCCAGGTCTGGCCAGCGGCATCGCCCTGCAGGTTCGCAACGGGGAAGTCAAGAAGTTCCTCGTGCAACCGATCGACATGATCGGATTCCTGTTTCTGTCACGGATTGCACACAAGTTGGCCTACTATTCGGTCGCCATCGGTCCTTTTGCGCTGGTCTTCTACCTCTGTCGACATTACTTCACGAGCGGCTGGCCCGAACCACTCACCATGGCTGCTTTCGTGCTATCCCTGTTGATGGGATTTGTGCTTGGTTTTTTTCTCGAGGCAGCGATTGGATTTATCAGCTTCTGGTTTCTCGAAATCAGTTCACTGCTATTCGTTTACATGCTGCTCAGTTTTTTCCTGTCGGGTCATATGTTTCCTCTTCATATGCTTCCCGAACCTTGGCTCACCATCGTTGAGTGGCTCCCGCTGCGGTACCTAGCGTTTTTCCCTGCTGCGGTTTTCCTGGGAAAGATACAGGGAACTGAACTCGTCGTCGGGCTAGTGGTTCAGTTGCTGTGGATAATTTTCTTCATCACTCTTTGCCGTCTGCTGTGGCGACGCGGACTGACTCGCTACAGCGGTTTTGGAGGTTGACTTGAATCGTTCGAATCACCCTTCTTACCTGGGAGTCTTCTGGACAATCGTCCGTAACAGCCTCGTTCGTGACCTTTCGTTCCGGTCAAACTTCTTGATCGAATGTGTCTCATCGATGTCGTGGGTGTTCATGAACCTCGGCTTCTACGTCCTGATCTTTCGGTACGCACCTGAGATCGGCTTGGGCACCGGTTGGGGACAATACGAGTTCTTTGTCTTTTTGGCGACCACGATGTTCGTGAACAGTGTCGTGCAGGCTTTCTTCATGCCCAACGCTCAGGAATTCAGCGAATTGATTCGCACCGGAAATCTTGATTTTGCGCTACTGAAGCCGATCGACACCCAGTTTCTGATTTCCTTGCACCGCGTGGAATGGTCGGCCTTGTCAAACTTCGCGGTCGCTATCGGCCTTCTAGGTTACAGCCTTCACCAGCTGACAACGCGCAGCGTCATGCCGTTACAAATCCCACCGTTCGTTTGGGTCCTGTATCCGTTTTATATTCTGTGTGGCGTTGCAATCCTGTACAGCCTGATGATCAGTTTGGCAGCGACCAGCATTTGGCTGGGACGCAATCAAACGCTCTACAACTTCTGGTTCTACATCACAAACTTTTCTCGATATCCAATGGAGATCTATCGAAACTCCATTCTGGGTGACTCACTCCGCACCGCGTTTACGTTTGTGATTCCAGTTTTGATCGTGGTCAACGTACCGGCGCGACTAATGGCCCGGCCCCTGCAGTCAACGCCGACCTGGTCAACTTCCCTTCTGGCTGGCTTTGCGATCTTCGCGACAATCGGCAGTCTGATCGTGAGCCGCCTGATCTTTCAACGGGCACTCGTTAGTTACCGAAGCGCGAGCAGTTGAGACTTGTGCGGCACGCAGGCAACGCCCACACGGGCGAGCAGAATCGTCTAAACTGTAAGGTTTGCCATTAGACGCTCCCTAGGAGAGAGCACATGAAGTTGGCGTTCAGCAGCAATGCCTACATGCACTTCTCGATCGAAGACACCATTCGCAAGATCGCGGAGTTGAAGTACGAAGGAATCGAGATCCTGGCCGACGTCCCTCACGCTTGGCCAGCTGGGCTGCTTGAGGAGCGAAAACAATCAATCCGTAACCACCTCGAGAAATACAACCTGGAGATCGCCAACATCAATGCGTTCATGATGAATGCGGTCGCCGACCCGCGCCAACCGTACTGGCACCCGGGTTGGACGGATCCCGATCCGCACTACCGAGCGATTCGGCGAGAACACACGAAGCGAGCTCTTCAGTTGGCCAAGGAGATTGGTGCTGCGAATATTACGACGGAGCCGGGTGGGTTGCTGGCCGAAGGACAGACGTGGAAATCAGCAGCGCAGATCTTCTACGACGAATTCATGCCATGCGTCGAGCTTGCCGAGCAACTCGACGTGGCCTTGCTGATTGAACCCGAACCCGAATTGCTCATCGAGCGATTTGATCAATATCTCGAATTCACGTCCCGTATCGATTCGCCCGCCATTGGCCTGAACTTTGACGTCGGGCATGCCTTTTGTGTCAACGAAGATCCACAGGACTGGATCGAGAAGATGGCTCCATTCACACGCCATTACCACTTGGAAGACATTGCGTCGACGCGGGTCCACCAACACCTGATCCCTGGCCACGGAGCGATCGACTTTGCCGCGCCCCTGGAGGCCACCCGCCGAACCGACTATGACGGCTGGCTCACCGCCGAGCTGTATCCGTACATCGATAGTCCGGATGCCGCTGCCAGCGAGGCCCGCGACTACCTCAGCAAAGTTGCGTCTCAGGTAGGAATTAGCCTCTGAATTCGCCGACACGAGTTACCGCGTGTGAGTTGCCGATGACCACCACATCCCCTTCCGCGGGCACGAACTCGAGGCTGCTGCCGTATCTGCAACTGCTAAGGATTCCGAACGTCTTCACCGCG
>CAJHYQ010001096.1_pt1 | contig 43758 bp, 49 predicted proteins | sample 9198721 | NCBI WGS metagenome assembly CAJHYQ01 (sample SAMEA7708357, study PRJEB35096) | sediment metagenome | biome: marine neritic benthic zone biome [ENVO:01000025]; feature: sediment [ENVO:00002007]; material: shallow marine sediment [ENVO:03000034] sea grass bed [ENVO_01000059] ... | reverse complement strand
TGGACCAATACGGTGGCACGTTGGGCTACGACTGCGCTGCGGCGATCGGTTTAGACAACGGAGTCGTCGGCTGTCTGCAATACAGTGGAACGTCCAATCCTGAGGGCGCCAGCAATACTCTCGAGTTGGTTGGAAGCTCTGGGGCAGTCGTCAAAGTGAACGCAAATGAAACGGTGACGTTATGCGGAAATGACTCAGTCAATACCGAGTGGAACGTGAAAGAACCTGGGCCCCGAATGTGGGGACACACTCAGCAGGACGAGTATCTTGTCCGCTGCCTGCTCGAGGGTCGAGAGCCGGACATCACACCTGCCGATGGTCTACGAGCCATGGAGATCGCGATGAGATTGGCCCAACCTGCCGCCTAACGGACGCCCTCTTTAGCCGACCCGAAAGCGGGGATGACCGTCATCAGGACGCTGACCGATCTCCATCATCAGCTGGCTTTGCGCCGTATCCACCATCGCAGTCGCGGGGAAAAGATACTTAGCGTCCTCCACAGGACCGTAGAGCACGAAGTCCGCGCCGATCGCGACTGCCGAAGCGCAAGCCGCCGCCAAACACGGTTTGCTGGCATGTTCGCCCAGCTTTGTCCTCAAGCCTTTCCACACAGCAACCGCGTTATGTATTCCACCGCCGACGGGCAATCCCAGCCGGTGCTTGATTTGAAACATGGCGCCGCAAGCCGACCCCATCGTCGCCAAGTCCAACACGCAGGTGTCTATCATCAGCTTGTGGATACCAACCTGGGCAACTCTTGGCAGGAGCTGCTCAAGACATGCCACACGACCGTCGGCCGTAAAATCAAGCAAGTTGTACGTCACAATGATGGCCGCCGTCACACCCGCATCTTGAATCGCCCTGAGCTCATCGTCATCTGTCTCTGGCTGAATCGAGTTGTAGACCGCACGATCTGCGATGCCCGCTCGAGCGACGTACTCCAGGCCGGCAAGTCGTACATCTTTTGTCGTTCCATCAATCAACAACGGCATGTCGGTGACGCCAGACGTGAATTCCAGATGCTGCTGTATCGCCTCGGGTGTGGCGCCGACCACATCCAGCATTCCGGGATTCCCCGTGCGCTGCGCATAGTCTTCCTGTTCGCGAATCAGTTTCGTAGCCGCATCGCTGTCAAAGACGCCGCGGTCTTCGTCAGACTCGATGCCGTGTCCGTGGTAGAAGATGCTGCCAATCAAGACCGTAGGTCGATTCCCGGGCTGGCCTCCGACCTTCACCCCGCCCACGTCAAACGTCCGTTGCTCGGCAGCGAAATCTAGCAGTCTTGGCTGCGATGTGGTCACGGCTGCACTCCTCCAGCACTTCACAATGCCCGCGGTCTATGCGTTGTCGGGCGATGTTTGAAGCAGTTCGCTTTCCTGCGACGGCTTATGAATTTGCCTGCAGCATGGATCGAGCCACCTGCACGGCCGCGGCTGCATCCGGCGCATAGCCGTCGGCGCCGATGCCTTCGGCAAACTCCTCAGTCACCGGGGCGCCGCCCACGACAATCTTGGCCTTGTCTACGCCGGCGTCGCGCAGCACCTTGACCGTCGACTTCATGGCAGGCATCGTCGTCGTCAGAAGGGCAGAGAGGCCGATCAATTGGGCTTCGTGCTCCTTCACCGCCTGCACAAACCCCTCCGGCGACACGTTCGTGCCCAAGTCAATCACTTCAAAGTTTGCACCTCGCCACATCATGGCAACAAGGTTCTTGCCGATGTCATGCAGGTCGCCTTCGACGGTTCCAATCACGACCTTGGCGATCGGTTTGATGCCCGCCTGCACCAGTACCGGCTCAAGTAAGGCCATGGACTCCTTCATTGCCCGCGCCGCAATCAGCATATCAGGAACGAAGATCTCACATTGCTGGAACTTTTGGCCTACCTCATCCATGGCAGCTACCATCGCGTCCAGGATCTCTTGTGGCTCGATGCCGCTGCTGATCGCCTCACTCGTCGAGGCGACCGCTTCGTCGCGGTTACCTGTCTTGATCGCCGCGCTCATTTGACTCAAATCAGCCATGGCTGGACAACCTCCACCTCTTTGTATTGGGGCCTACATTGTACTCCATTCGCACCCACAGCAGAATCCATGCGCAGGTAAGGCGTTGAACGCTTCCCGGAAAGATGACACTCACCAGCGGAACTTACGTACTGGACAATGGACATCGTTAGGCGCCCGGGGGTGCGTCAACATCTCGCTGCCAACTATAATAGGAACATTCCTGTCGCAACGACGACGGAATCTGCTGAAGGGATGAGCGCTGTCTCTCCTGATTCGCCTGCACGGAGATTGTTCGTATGGCACAAGACGCCGCGCGGCATGACGAGCCGGACGTTCCCAGGCCCCCGCCAACGGCCGTGATCACGTGCGCTGTCCTGGAGTTAGAGATCGAGCATATTGCAGCGAATCTGCCCCATCTCCGGCATGTCGAATGCCTGGAACAAGGATTACATAACGATCCGCCCAGGCTGAAGCGGGAGTTGCAGAGCGCGATCGGTAGAATCGAACAACAGCTCCCCGTCGAGGCGATCGTATTGGGTTATGGCCTGTGCAGCCGCGGTACAGAGGGTGTTCGCGCTAACCGGTGCCGACTCGTAATACCTCGGGCTCATGACTGCATCACATTGTTGCTAGGATGCAAAACACGGTACGCGGAGTACGTTAAAAAACATCCCGGGACCTATTGGTACTCGCCCGGCTGGAACAAGCATCACACTCCACCCGGTCAAGGTCGCTACGAAAAGCTCTATTGCCAATACTGCGAGAAGTACGGCGAGGACAACGCCCGGTATCTGATGGAAACCGAACAAAACTGGTTTTCGACGTATGACCGGGCGACCTTCGTTGATTTGGGAGTCGGCGATATCGGAAGCGGTATTGACTTCACACGACAGTGCGCGGACTGGCTGGGCTGGAATTTTGATCGTCAACAAGGCGATCCGGAACTGCTTCAGTCTCTCCTCGAGGGTCGCTGGGACGAAGAGCGGTTTGTCGTCGTTCCTCCCGGGCAGTCCTTTCGAATGACCGGTGATCCACGCGTGATTGAGGTAGATGTGGATGACTCCGCCAGCCCGGCTGAAGATTGACTTTCTCCACGGTCGACGGTCGCTTTCGCTGGCCGAGGGTGGTCCTCATCGGCTTACCGACGTGCTGCGGCAAAACGACATTCCTTTAAACACTCGCTGCGGGAACCGGGGACTTTGCGATGGCTGTTTCGTCGAGTTGATCGACGGTTCTCTCGCAGACGCCGTCTCGGGTATCCCCCTTCCGTCGGCTCCGGGGCCCATCCGCGTGCGCGCGTGTCAGTACTGTCTTCCCGCTGGTGAATGCGCAGAGATCTGGATTCCGTCCAGATCGTTGCTGGCGCACGAACCGCAAATTGTCACCTCGTTCTGTCTCGGCGTACCGTGCGCGCACGATCCGCTCTGGCAAGTTATGCGAATTAGCCCGACCGAACTGTCAGTCAAAGGCAAAGAGTCCGGGGCGATCTGCCAGGCCGTTGCGCGGAAGCACGGTGGAAAGTCTCCGTTATCGGCCGATCCGTCGCTGACAACCTTGGAGCAAGATGACGCTTCCGCTGTTACGGTATCGATCCAACACCAAGGAGACCATTGGAGCGTGCGGCCGATACACGCGCTACAAGACACTGGTGTTTTCGGGGCGGTGCTTGATGTCGGTACGACGACCGTCGTCGCTTTGCTCGTTGCCCTGTCAACCGGTGAAATCGTGGCGGAGTCGTCAGCCTTAAACGCCCAGGTCGACTTGGGCGACAATGTATTGACTCGCATCAATCTGTGCATGAACGACGAAGAAATGGTCGGCTGTTTGCAGCGGGCGCTCATGCAAAGAACGATCGGACCGCTCCTGTCAGAGATTCTAGGTCAAGCCGGCGCCTCGGTGAATCAACTTGTTTGCGTCACGGTGGCCGGCAACTCGACCATGCTGCATCTGCTGAGCGGTGTGGATCCAACGAGCATGGGCACAGCTCCGTTCACACCGACGTTTCTTGATCATCGAGTTCTAGCTGCTGACTTGATACCGTGGGAAGACACGATGACCGGTGTGGAGCCAAACGACGACAGCGCCAAGAAGTCGACCGGATTTGTTCCTAGCAACGCATCGGTTCACCTGCTACCGGGGGCCGGTGCATACATCGGCGCCGACATCGTGGCCGGCGTATTATCAACCGGCGTTGCCTACTCGACTGAAGTCTGCATGTTGGTCGACGTTGGCACCAATGGGGAAATCGTACTCAAACATGGAGACCGCCTGTTGGCCTGCGCCACCGCAGCGGGCCCCGCTTTCGAAGGTCGCGGTCTACGCTGTGGAGTACGGGCCGGAAAGGGAGCCATCAGTCACGTGTCCATGACACACGCCGGACTGGAAATCGAAGTGATTGGAGGCTGCGAGGCTGTCGGCATTTGCGGAACCGCATACCTGGACTTCATGGCGCAGGCGCGGCGGTTGGGCTTGATTGGCCACACGGGTCGCTTCGTGCGCAGTGCTATCTCCGATTGGCAAGTGGAATCCGCGGATGACGGATTAAGATTGATCGTCGCTCATGGTCGCGACCGTGAGCCAATCTATGTCACGGAAGGCGACATGGCGAGTTTGCTACAGGCCAAAGCCGCGATCGCCGCGGGAATCGTCTGCCTGTTGGAAAAAGCAAATCTGCGCAGCGCGGATATGGCGAGTCTTTTACTTGCCGGCGGTTTTGGCTACCACATTGACTCAAGACATGCCATCGATGTCGGACTCTTGCCGGGCTTCCGACCCTCTCAGATTCAACTGGTCGGCAACTCATCACTAGCGGGCGGCTACCTGGCGCTGCTCGACAGTGGCGCTCTGGAAGAGATGTCCCGAGTTGCGTCGAAGATCGAGCTGGTGGAACTGAATCTCGAACCCCAATTTGAATCCCGATTCATTGATCATCTGACGCTACCGTGACGTTCTCGGCGCTTCAGCCTACGTTTAACCAGCGGTCTACATTCTGGATCGTCCAGGGTTCTCGCTGTTTTCGGCTGAGCATGGTATTGGCTTCAGCATCGTTAGTGAACCGCTCATGTGTCGGATCCCATTGGAGTCGACGGCCAAGCTGCATGGCAATATTGCCTAAGTGCGAAACCGTAGTCGTGCGATGACCGATCTCGGCCGGCGCGTAGGTCGGCCCTCCGTGCTTGATGCATTCGGTGAAATCCAGATGCTCGCCACCCGTTGAGCCACTCTCACGCGTTACGAGTGTCTTGGGGCGGTGCAGCCGTTTGGCGGCGTTCACGACGAACTCCAAGATTCGTGCGTCACTGGCTTTGAGCGGTCCACGCCAGCCTCGAGACATGACCCAGCCGTCCGTGCCTTCGAATTTGATCCCGGGCGTTTCGCTGATGACACGCATCGTGAGTCCATTGGCATAGCGAAACTGCACATCGAACTCTGAAGCAGTGTTCCAGACAGCACCTCGCGGCGGAAACCGACCACTGCCTTCGACTTCGACGGGTCCGGTCTGTTGATGTCCGCTCGCCCACTGCGCAAGATCGATCAGGTGTGCGCCCCAGTCGGTGAGCCGCCCTCCGGAGTACGCTAAATTCCAGCGGAAGGTGTTGTGGACGCGAGCCCGACAATAGGGTGCCGTGGGTGCCTGGCCTTGCCACATCTCATAGTTCAAGTGGGGCGGCGGATCAACAACCGCGAAGTCATCGTTACCTCGTGGATCATTCCCGCCCGGTAAGTGCACCGTGATGTGGCGCAGCTCGCCGATAGCGCCCGCGTGGACCAACTCGCAGATCCGCAGATAGGAATCAATAGAGCGGTTCTCTGAGGCCGTTTGAAAGATGACTCCTGAGTTGGCTGACGCATCAGCCAAGATCCGCCCTTCGTAAACGGTGAGTGAGAGCGGTTTTTCACAGATCACATGCTTGCCCGACTTGATGGCCATCAGCGCCGGAAGTACATGCCAATGATCGGGCGTCGCAACCGCGACAGCGTCCACGTCTTTGCGGTTGATCAGATCGCGGAAGTCCTGATGGACATCGCAACGGTAATTCCGGTTCAGGTTTTGGGAATAGTGCGCGTTGACCTTTCTCTCGGCATGTGCGGCGTGCTGAGCATCAACATCACATACCGCGACCACCTGTTGATGAGGGTTTTCCAGCATCCGGTCCAGATTCCAGCCGGCACCGTGTCCTCCACAGCCAATCAGACCCATCGTGATTCGATTGCTGGGCGCCACGTCCCCGACCAACCCCAAAGCTGAAGTCGGAACGGCCGCAGGAGCAGCGACAGCCGCGCTGATGCCCGCGAGAAATCGACGACGATCGAGAAGGGCTTTCGGATTATTCACGGTCCAACCTCCGTTGTGATTTTCTGAGAGTCGGCTTGCCAAAGACGTCGCTTACGTAGGCGCGGCTGCGGCGGTGTGATTGGACCGCATCCATCGTGTTCGGTGTTCCATTTTCAACCGCCTGCTCGACCACCAGCAGCGGCATCACGCCTTGCGCCCGTAACCCGTCGGCGACTTTGCGGTAGTCGATGTCGCCGTCGCTCAGACATTCAGTCCAAATCCCCTGTCGTGACTGCCGCAAGTGCAATTCCGCCACCCGTGGTGCGTACTGATCCACAACGTCATAGACCTGCTGAACGTTGTTACCGCAGCCGCGATAAACCCAGTGAGTGTCCAAGCACAGCTTGACCAGTTTCGGATCGGTCTCATTCAGCACATGATGGAACTCTCGACCGTTATTTCGCCAGGCTGGCGCATGGAAGTGGTACGCAAGCGTGAGCCCCTGCTCAGCCAAGCGTTGACCAAGCCGAGTCATGCCGGTCGCCTGCGTCTCGAGCTGGGAAGCGGATTTGTCCTTTCCGGGCAGCGGCGCCGGATTGACCACGACAATTTGTGTGCCGATCAGCTGCTTCGCCTTTTGCGCGGTCGCGACCACTCGCTCGATACTCGCCTCGCTTGCGGCTGAGTCATGGAGGATGGCCCCCGTGTAGAAGGAGCGCATCGCAAGACCCTGTTTTTTCAGCAGGCGAGCAACTCGCTCGACCGACGTGGGGTCGTCGAGCATCGCCTCTAGACCGTCCATGCCCGACTGTTTGACTTTTGCCAGGCCAGCGTCGAGATCAGCGTTGAAGTCCTTCCCGGCGCGTTGGTACATGTTGATCCAACAAAACTGATTGCATGCAACGTGCAACTTCGTTTCGGCAGCTGGAGCCACCTGACCGGCCAGTGAAACGGCGAGCGTCGATTGCGCAGCCGTTTTGAGAAAGCCACGACGAGTGGTTGTGTCGATGAGAGCATTCATGCGTGAGTTCCTTTCGCGGGTCACGACTCGTCTGGGTAGGGTTGACTATGCGCGACGCGCACCATCTCAATGACGTTTTCTAGGGGTGTATGCCGAGGGACGATGCAGCCGGAACCAAGGACAAACCCACTTCCGCCTCCGGCCTGATCAATACAGCGCTGCGACGCGCCGCGAACACATTCGGGGGTTCCCTCAAGCAGTTCCGTCACCGTGTCCACGTTACCGATCAGTGCGACTCGGTTGCCAATCGTCCGCTTGGCGATCGCCAAATCGGCCTTGTGGTCGATCTCGACAAGATCCGCACCGGTCTCGGCATAGGAGTCGAGCACACGAGTACTGTCACCACAAATGTGTAGCAGCGATACGTGAACACCATGGTTCTTCCACGCCTGAAACACGCGCTGTTGATACGGAAACGCATATCGCCGGTATGTGGCGGGAGAAATCACATCGCAGGAAGCCAAGGAATCGCCACAATGGAGGATATCGGCACCCGCGTCGGCACAGGCGATGCCAAACCGGATCAGCGCTTCCGTGGCGAGGTCCAAAGCATGATGCAACGCCGCTGCATTCGCCTCGGGCATACCGGCCTCGGCAAATCCGATTTCGCACAACCAAACATGGGACCCGAGCAGATGTGAGGCGAGTGAAAACGGGCCCGTTCCGGGCGAGCGCACAGCGACTTCATCGCCGACGGCCTGTTTGACCAAGCCAATCGCTTCCAACATGACCGGCATGCGTCCGTCGCTGTAGGGATTCGGTACTCGCAAATCAAATATGTCCGCGAGTTGTTCGACTGCGGGCCGCTCGAGCGCGGGGATCTCGTCAACCGCGTTGGTCGTTCGGCAGCCGAAACCTTCCGCGATGTAGTAGTTGTCTGAACCAATGGCAATCACGTCCTGTCCTATCCGCCGGTGCAGTGCCAGCTGCGATTCGGCCATCGTCGTGGCATCCCGGCAGAATTCTCCGACGGGTACGCCAGTCACGACGGTCGCCAAATCGTACATGTACGGTGCAACCGCCACACAATCGGTCGGCTCGCGGCGGATGGCACGCAGCGCGCGTTCTCGTGAGCTAAGACGCATTTCTTGTTTTGATCATTCGGTCTCAGTAATACGACGATGGCCGCAAATGGGGGCGCCCTCTAAAACGAAAGTAGCAATTGCCAGATGAACATGTTGCCCAGACTGTCGATGCCTTGCCAAACGTCGCGGCAGAGTTGCTCATCGCCTGACAGTTCCGGAATCTCAACTCGCTTTTCGCGCCAGGCATAGCATTCGCCTGGTTGCCGTTTCTCTGCCGAAGTCTCTGCCAGAAATGTACCAGGCTTCTGATCTTCGACAGCGGGCTGTGGACCTTGTTTGGTGGCCGGGGCACCGGCGTGGCCGCGCGGATAGACTCCGAATTCCAGGGTGGCATCCGTCATCACTTGTACGTTTTCGACCGTGGCGTCATTTTGAATGATCGCGCTAGCGTCCATGATGTAGCCGCCGTTCTGAGCGACACCGTCGATGATCTCTCGACAACGTTGGCGGACTTGATCCTTCGTGCCCATCGCGAGCAATGTGTTGGCGACGCCACCACTCAGACAAAACTTGTCGCCCAACACATCTCGGGCCTTGAAGATGTCACCCTGATCTATGTGGTACACGATGCTCTGGTCGGGCAACTCGGTAAAGCGTTCAAGATGATAGTCCCAGCTGCCCTCGGCGTAGAACAGCGTCTGATGCCCTTGGGCCCACAGCTCCTGAATGATCGGCTTGAGTGTGGCCCAATAGACATTGTCGAAAACTTCCGGCGACACGAACGGCACACCACCACGGTGCATCCAGAGTCCAATCGGTACGGTCTTACTCGGATCCGCCGTCGTTGCAGCGACATGTGCCAGGTGAGGCGCCAAAGCTTCGCAAGCCGCAAGCACCTGGTCGGGGCGTTGAAACAGGTCGTCGACCAATCCCAGGTAACCGCGCAACTTGTCGGCGATAATGTCCAGTGGGGCTTTGAGAATACCTGCGATGGCAGGTGCCGTTCCGCATTCAATACGCAACCGTTCGACCTGCGGACCGAATGCCGAGAAGTATTGCAGCATCGCCATCCCGGTCTTGACCAACGCGAGATTATGCTGGTAGGTGCATGGGGTGCCGATGGGCACGAGTTGCGAGCTGACACGTGGGAGCCATGTGTTGTATAGAAAACCGGTCGGGTCATCGATGAGCGCCTCATACTCGTCAGGTTTCATGAAGGCGCCATCTTCAGGCGGCTCGCGGTATTGGAAACCCGTGTCGGCGGGAATGTCGATACCGGGGATTGCGTAGTACTTGAGCCCCAGAGACTGCGCCAGTCCGGTCCACACATACACCATGTTGGGCACGACGGCGTCCCACTCAAACTCCGAGGCGCATCGACAGGCAGCGTCGAATGCCTTTTGATAATCATGCGTCAATTCTTGGCAATTGTAGCCGGCGTATCGTCCCGTGAATTCAGCCACAAACGGGCGAATCGGAACTCGATCCGGCATCTCATTTCGCAGTGCCGTTGTGTAGCGACCGAGTCGCTCGACATACCGCGATTCTACCTCTCGGGATCCAAGCACTGGATTGTCCGCCTCCGTTGATTGAGTTCTGACGAGCAGCTGCAATCCGCGCGAGGCTCAAAGTCTGAGCTGCGAGTCAAGCAACGGTCGTTTTGCGATCGCAATCGGCGTGCCACATCGCCCCGATGCGCATTGTGAACGTGTGACGCCGCTCGGGCAATTCCGGGAGTCACCGTCGGGCGCACGATGTGCCATGTCGCACAGAGAGCACACTCCGGCGTTGCGCCGTGCTCAGCGCACGCTGGCCTGGCTTGAGGATTCCCACGGAACGCATTTTGCAGGACAACCGCCAGAGTGACGCGCTCCCAACTCGTCGTCTTTACGTCCATCACGTCATAGTACTGCAAAGGAGCACCGAAACCATGTCACAAACCCGGTGGAGTCGCCGCAACGTACTTAAGGCCGGTGTGGGGGCGTTCGCCCTACCGTACTATGTGCCCTCCCGTGCCTTCGGCGCAAATGAGCGTGCGCACGTCGGCATCATCGGGCTCGGCGGACGTGCTCGGACAATCGTTGAGAGCTGCCGGCGGATCGGCGATATGGAGGTCGTCGCGGTTTGCGACTGCTTCAAGCCCGACATGGACACGTTCGTTAAGGTCCTTGGGAAAGACCAAAGATGGTCGATGTACGAGGACTTTCGCCAGATGATCGACCGCGAAACACTCGACGGCGTCATGGTCGAGACGACCACACACGCCCGGGCGTGGATTGTCATTAACGCGTTGCAGGCCGGCCTGGACGTGTACATCGAAAAGCCGATGTGTCTTACGATTCGCGAAGGGCGCGAGATGGTCAGGGCTGCGCGAAAGTACGATCGCGTCACACAAGTCGGCACTCAGCAGCGGTCGATGCCGATCAACAATTGGGCCAGCGACCTGGTGAAGAACGGGGCGATTGGCCGAATCAAGACGGTGCTGGCTCCGAACTTCGTGGGACCGGTTCGCTGGACCGGGAGCGACGCAGAAATTAAGCCCCGCGGCGGCAGTCCGGGATGGTGGGAGGTCTGGACAAATCAGGCCGGACTACGACCCTACCGCGCCGACCTGCATCACCGATGGGAAAAATGGTGGGCCTACGACGGTGGTGGGTTGTGCTTTGGTGTGACGGGCTGGGGCACGCATTCCTTCGATCAAATTCAACGTGCTCTTGGGACCGACGAAACCGGCCCCGTGGAGATTGTGTTGGAAGAGGCGGTGCAAGAGCAACCGTGCGGCAAGTTTGAGACGGTATCCGAAGTTGACTCGACGCGCCTTGAGTATTTGATCCAGCTTGCCAAGCCAGTGGTCGGCCCACGCGCGAAAGTGACGATGCGCTACGCCAGCGGAACCGAGCTTCGAATGCATCTGGACGGGGATTGGGGGCCTGGTTTAGGGGCGATCTTCGTGGGCGAGGACGGCAAGCTGGAAATCAACCGGAACAAGATCTCGGCGAATCCCAAAGAGCTGTTGACCGTTCCCGAGAATCCGGGCCCCATCACGAAGCCCGAGACGCAATATCACATCGAAGACTGGATTCAATGCATGCGCACGCGCGAACGATGCACTGCGGACATTGAATACGGTTTGCGCTCGACGACCCTCTGCTACTTGGTGAACATCGCGCGCGAACTGGGGCAAGTTGGCCGTACGCTCGACTGGGATCCGCTGGCTGAAAGATTTACGAACTGCGATGAAGCCAACCAGTCCTCATACATCTCACGGCCACGCCGTGCCGGATTTGAGTTACCGGAGTCCACCTAAGGCTCACCCTGTCAGGAACACTATGGGGCAACACGAGCGATCACCAAAACACCCATCTCTAAAAGCGAGCGACGAGATGACTGCGACATCGGGCAACAATCGAAACCGTGGTACAAGACGCGGATTCCTCCAAGCCGGTTCGGCGCTGGTCGCCAGCAGCCTGATCGCGAGGAATGCGCACGCGGGAGGAAGCGACGAGATCAGAATCGCCCTGATCGGTTGCGGCGGCCGCGGGACAGGTGCCGCCGGCAATGCGATGAAGGCCGCCGCGAACGTCAAGCTGGTCGCCATGGCGGATGCGTTTCGCGACCGGTTGGACTCCAGCTACCGGACACTAACTCTTGAGGGCAAGTTTCGGCAGCAATTGGACGTTCCGGAAGAACGAAGATTCGTGGGACTGCACGCGTATCAGGAGGCCATCGACGCGGACGTCGACATGGCCTTATTGTGCTCGCCACCGGGTTTTCGGCCGGCGCACTTCGAAGCCGCCGTGCGAGCCGGCAAGCATGTCTTCGCCGAGAAGCCGGTGGCGACCGACGCACCCGGCGTACGAAGCTTCATGACTGCCAACAGCCTAGCGAAGAAGAAAGGGCTGCTCGTAGCCGTGGGACATCATCTACGACATGAGAAGAAACACCAAGAGATCGTCAGGCAAATTCGCGAAGGGGCGATCGGCCAGCTGACACATTTGCGGGCCTACTTCAATTCCGCCGGCGTCTGGGTCAGAGACCGAAAGCCCGACGACTCGGAGATGCGATACCAAGTTCGAAACTGGTACTACTTTACCTGGTTGAGCGGTGACCACATCGTGGAGCAGCATGTGCATGACCTCGACGTCTGCAATTGGATGATGAATGCGCATCCGGTAGAGGCGCAAGGTATCGGGGGCCGGGAGGTCCGGAAGGGCAATCAGTATGGCGAGATCTTCGACCATCATACGGTAGAGTTCACCTACGCCAGCGGCACAAAGCTGTTCAGCTTCTGCCGGCACATGCCTGGTTGCTGGAATAGCTTCTCGCAACATGCGCACGGTACCAAGGGTGTCGCGGACATCGAAGGCCACGGGCGGGCAGTCTTGAGCATCGATCAACGGTCGCCGATCGAGTGGCGGCGCGAGAAGGCGGGACATCAAACCGAACACGACGACCTGTTTTCGGCCCTGATGGCGGGCCGTACTTATAACGAAGGCGACTACGGGGCATCCAGTACCATGACGGCGATCCTGGGTAGGATGGCGACTTATTCGGGCCGAGTTGTTCACTGGAACGAGGCGATCAATTCACCGCTCGATCTGGCACCTCCGAATTTGTCTTGGGACGCCGACCCACGCGTCCTGCCGGATCAACATGGGTACTACGCTTCGGCTGTACCGGGTGTCTCGAAGGCCTGGTAGGCCGCTTGAAGGGAGAGCAACGGGTTAGACGAGCGCGATCACTGTGCCGTGCCATGCCCGGCGAAGTGGGGCCTTTTCATCCGACAGCCAGCGCTGGGCAAGCCGATGCGTTCTTCACAGACTTTGACAACAGATTTAGCTTCGACCGCAACATCTGCCGAGAGAACGGGCTCGGTGGTGATAACCGCGCTGACATTGATATCTGTACACCAATGATCAATGACTCGCTAAGCTTGGGCGCGCTCGATACCTTCTACAACTCAAGCGATCCACGAGCACCGGCTGGCGTATTCACCATTAGCGCGACGTTTAGCAATGTTTCCAGCGACTCGTTTGTCGACCTGTTTTTTTGAAATTGTTACGCTCACAGGAGGAAACGTAGGACTCAACGCCGACGGCGGTCCTGGTGGTGTGGGCAGTACGGTTTCGGTGCCCGCCATTGATCTTGGCCCGGACGGAGTTTTGTCTCCCGGCGAATCGTTTGTGATCGACTTTGAAATGGCCTGAACACATCGGGTGCGTTCGACTTCTTCGTGGATACGTTTGGGCTTGAAATGCCAATAGCCTGATCAGCCACGGCTGAACAGTGAGGGGTCGAAATCGGTGGCATAGCGCTGGGTATCCGCGCGCAACCGTTAAGGTCGCTTACCCGTACGGTGGGGATGTCGTCCTAGCAACCTGGGCGCGCTGATGAGTTCTCGGGATTAGCAAACGAGATGGCAATGTAGGGCAGCTGATCGCAAATTATTGCCTGTTCGTCAGATGTGGCGAGGCGATCGCAACAAACGAATTAGTTCTCATCACCCAGTCGCTTTGACGCTGCCGGAAGTCTCTCAACGCGCACAACGATGTGCCGAATAGCGCATCTCGGCGACTCTTGTGCATGTCTGCGCCTTGTGTGATGTCTGGCACCTTAGTTGCACACGATGTCCTCTTCGATCTTGGTGCCCGTCGGCGAAGGAGGATTTCGATGTATGCCGCTCGCCTTCTTGACTTCGCCGACTGTCGACCAGCCCACTCGCCGTGCTTCAAAAATACCATCTTTATCACGGTGCTACTTGCTGTTACCGCGCCCAGCTCTCTGCGTGCCGATATCTACCGTTGGGATACCGGTGAGCCGATTCCAGGGACGGAGGGGATTGAGCTGGCAGACGGAGTGAATCTCGACGGCATGGATCTGGAGTATGCTCTTATCTCTCGGGAGGTCTGGGATGGCCCCAGTTTTGTCCAGGCCAACCATAGACGTAGCGCAGGTCCGCCTGCCGTAGATCGCATTCATGACAATTTACAGTAGCTCCGCTGAGGTTCGCGTATTGAAGATTTGTCCCTGTGAACTGGTCCAACGTTTTTTGATTTGCTTCATAGTCGACCGGTTTTGATATGCATTGGCCGTCAACCGGGAGGGCGAGGCTCCTGCCGAGCCAGCGCGTTTTCGGCTCGGCAGGAGCCTCGCCCTCCCGAAATCGCTGGCACGAAATTAGGTGAACCGCGATGGTTGCAGCTGAGAAAGGCTCGAACTCGCGAAGTCACCAGCAGCTGACGCAAAGAGGTCACCCCGCGTCGAACGGAATGACTTCGTCGTCCCTTGGTCGCCCATTCTTATGCCACAATGTTTCCTGAAATTCGTGGTGGCCCAGCCTTGTTACTCCCTGTTCGATTGCGGACAGAATCGACCACCAGTCCCCCGCATGCAATGCTTCGACGGGAATCCACAGCCCCGGGAGAGCTTTGCTCTTGATAACACCATTGTCGTCAGGCATCACCTCTGTGAAACTGCTTCCATCATGGCGATTCCAGTACAGTTTTACGCAGTCCGTACTCTCGATTGCTACATATTCGATAACGCCGAATTGCTCGAACGCGGTTTTGCGTGATTCGTACTCTGCCATTTCATGGGAACGGAAGACGTCGAGAACGAAATTGGGCGGCCCCTTGAATCCGAACGCAGCAGCTTCGCATTGCTTAAGTCGGCCGTGATTTACCATCGCGATAAGACCGGGAACGATGCGAGTGTCTTCATCGAGCACGACTGGAACGTGCATGCAGACATAAATGCCTGGAGTAAAGAGACGATAATGGCTGACGCACATGGCTAGGTCGGTGAGCAGGGCGGATTTTGACGTAGCGAGTTCCGGCATTGCTTTGGGCTCCTTGCGGTATTGGGACTTGTTGACTGATGTGGCTAAATACTGCTCGACTAAGCGATTGGGCGGGCGGCATGGCCGGAGCATGCGATGGCCCGAATGAAAACAAGATGCATTCGACTCGCCTAAATGCGAATCAGTGGACCGGAAGAACGCATACATTCTACCCCCAAGATGGCTTAATGCTCACGTACGTGTGACAGGGCTTCTACCGAACCCACGTCGTCTGCGTGTGTCGTTGCCTTTGGGGTGAGCATCCATCTGGCGACGGAATTGATGTGTGATGCGGATTCGTGAATCGACTGAATCGGACTCGCGATCGATTGCAGAAGTACATGTCGCATCTTGGCGCGCGAGGCCTACTTGGACATTGTTCCAGAAGAGGTTCTTTCCGCTCTCGACATTGATGAGCGTGCGTACGATCGTCAGATGACAACCCTTCTAGGCAATAGTTAAGCCCGCCGATTCGAGTAGAACTAGGTTGGCCTCATAATCGGTGGCGTTGTTGCCCTGCCAGATCAGCAGCGTCTCGTCGTCATAGTGCCGCAGGAACAGCTTATAGTTGCCACCAAGCCACGGTATCACGTGGTCCAACAATCGGGACAGAAACCAATACCAAAAGAAGACCAGCACGAGGATGCCAATCGTATCGGTAATCCGAGGCTCCGTGCCAGTTTCCACGCTGACGAAGTCCGTTAACCTCCACGCCTTCTTATGCACCGGAAAGAAGAAGACCATGATCGTTCGCTCGATTGTCTTGTGTCTTAATTCAACAATAGGGTAGGAGCCAATCAACAATCCAACGGTGAGGTCGAAGAACAGCTGCTTGTGAATCGGCGCTTGTCCAATCATGATAAACACGACTAGGCATACGTAGATGATCGCGCGTCGTTTGCGATTGCGGAGTGGAGCAAGGCAAGCGCCCTCGTCTTCGGATTGCTTGACTCCGGTAACGTGCGGAGTTGACTTTGCATTCCTCTGTTTTGCGGACTCTTGTTGCGGCGCGACGGGATTAAGTAGTCCTTTCACTCTCATCGCCGCAATCCATGGCCCACTTTGTCCCTTACGTACACGCGTTTCTGGCCCAATTCGATTGGCAGCCGCTTGAGCTTTCATTTGTGCGACGTTGAACGGCCCCATAGCTCGGCCTTCGTCCTCTACATACCATTCGCTGGCCATTGAATTCCCGCTTTTGAAGACCCTTTTTTGGCGACCCGATTATTCTATTCGGCCTAGGGGCTTTATTCTTGTTAAGGTGCCTGTTGCGAGCCGGGAAGACTGCTGAAGCCACCAGTATGTGCCGCGCAAAGCACCTCATTCACTTCAGAGGTCTGGCCGCTATGGCCAACCACCAATCGTCGACTCGGTATCGTTCTAACACAAGGCGGTACCGGGGCTGGGTGCCAAGCCAATAATCGACATGTGGTGGGCGATACAATATCTGTGAGCTTAACTCGACCGCAAGCTGTTCCCCGTTAGCCCCCAAGAATGTTTGGTCGTTTCGAGAATCTGCTTGTCTTCTACTGATTTGGCTTTAGACTCACCCGTACTTGTCAAGCAAATTCAAAGGGTTCAAAAGAATGAGTGTGAATACTCGCCAACGTTGGTCTGTGATGTTTTGCTTGGGCTTGGTTCTATTGACGACGTTGGCGACGGCTCACGGGCAAATTCGGACATACGACGCCAACTTTGTATCCGTCGGGCCGACGATCGACGGTACCGTCAGTGCGGGCGAGTGGGATGCTGCGGCAAGCGGCGGCGGGGAATGGACTCTTTTACGGACTCCAGATGGTGGCGATCCGGATGTCGAAAACAATCGCTTCAGAGCACTTTGGAATCAAGAAGGGTTTTATCTGCTGGGTGAGTCTGACTACGGCGATTGGGGCGAAGATATCAACGGTCAAAACCCAGCCGCGAGTGACTTTAACGCGGACTTTTTTAATGTGTTCTTAGATCCGAATACGCTTGAAGAAGAAAACGTAGGGCAACTCGACGCAGATTTGGATAACTATCAGATTGGATTTAATGTCTATCCCGACGCACGCACTTGCGGCGGCGACCGCGTGGCGGGGACCGTCGATGATTGTACGCAAGAGCCCGAAGGGGATGTCCTACAGCCAGACGGCGTCAATGTGACAGGCTCGACGTTCGGTACTCTGACAGCCGCTCATGTGGATGGTCTCTTCAACAACGATTCCGAGTGGGAGCATCTGCGCGCGACCCACATTAGTTACGACGCTGATGAGAGTGGAGCCGTTATCGAGATGTTTATCCCTTGGGCCGAATTTGACGCACTCGCCGAGACGAATAAGACAGGAGCAGAAACTGGTCTGCACCACCCTTTCGCGCCCAGCGAAAACGATGTTTGGTTTTTCAACGTTACGCGGCAATCAACAGACCCCGACAACCTCCTTCCACAATGGAACTGGACAAGTAGCCAGTTCTTTGCTTCACACGGGGACGGCGCACCAGGCGAGGGCCACGGCGAGCTCCGATTTGTTAGTGGAGATGCTGGCCTGACGGGAGATTACAACGAGAACGGTGAGCTGGATGCGGGCGACCTCGATATTCACTCTCAGTACTTGAAGGACGGAAACCCTGCTGGTGATGTGGACGGAAACGGCGTTGTTGACCTCGCCGATCGCAATGCGTGGATCCATAATCTCCAAATGTCTTGGGTTGGAGATTCCAACTTCGACAACGAGTTTAACAGCGGCGATCTCGTAGCCGTCTTTGCCGCTGGAGAGTATGAGAATGGCCAGATGGCCGGCTATGCCGAGGGCGATTGGAATGGTGACATGATATTCGACAGTTCGGATCTTGTCGCCGCCTTCACGGACGGTGGCTACGAACTGGGTCCACCGGTCGCAGCGGTGCCCGAACCCTCCAGCGTCGCGCTGGTTTTGTTCGGCCTGTTGAGTTTGGCAGGGGGCTCTCGACGACGTTGAACGACACGACATGGGAGTCGGTTACCTTTGTTGTACCGAGCCAACGTCGTTGGCCATGCTCATCACACGACGGACGGCAGCGTGCCGGACGGGTCATCAGCCGTTTACACGGCGCCAATTCCGATCACATCGACCGTGCAGGTGCGTGCCAGCGTGATAGAACCCAACCAAGGTCCGGGACCAATCCACAGCGAGAGTTACATCCATTTGGCAGCGGAAGTCACGGATTTTACTTCACCGTTGCCGATTGTCGTAATTGAAAACTTCGGCGCCGGACCCCAAGTGGGACCAAGAACTCTTTGCGCTGGCGGGAGTTGCAGAAAACGGTGCCCGTGAGGCTGGTCACACGTCGACGCCGGAGCGTGACCATCGGGCAACCGATGGCTACACTTGGATTAGCCGTTGGCTGCCTGCGCAATTGGCCGCAGTTCTTCCGCCTACAATGTAGACGGCGGTAGCTCTCTACACACAAGTCATGTCACGGGCTTAAGCAATGGAACGGTCAGAAGCGAAGCGATTCAGTCAGTTTAGCATGCTCGCTGTGTTGGCACTCGTCGCGCTGATCGCGATGTTGATGGTGCCGATGTCGTTCTATTTCCGTACTTTATTGAGTCGACCCGCAGCGTTCTCAACGGCAACGCTTATGATTGGTTCCGAAGGAGCCGATTCTTCGAAGTATCTTGCACAATTCGACACAGATTCATTTTGTCAGCTAGTGCTGGACGACCCGCAAGTCCGACGTCTGGCTCCCCTGAGCAACTCACCTGATCCCCGTAACTGGCTAATGAACCATTTGTCAGTACGGACAGTTGGAAAAAACGGGAAGCTGATCGAGATTCGGGCTCTTGGCCGAAGCGAACGCGTTACGTCGCGCGATCTCCAGACGCTTTTGCAGACGACGATCGAGGTTATTCGCACCGATGCAATGAAAACAAATACGCCTGTGACCGTCGTCAAGACAACGCACGTCGAGCCATGAGCTGTGGCGAGCAGCGACCGCAGCGCTGCGTTGGCGTTCACTTCACTTGAGTCAGTCTTTCCCTTTGAAATGTTCCACCTGCAAGCATTTACATGACAACACGATGCGCGCGGCCCCACCAAGAGCACAGTGCTTTGCGTGCGCTACTCAGAGTCAGCAGGATTCATCCAGAATTGCTTTCTGCGAAGTGCGGGGCGTTTCCAAAGAAGCCATCCGCCGAATCCCGCGTAAGCCAACAAGCGGAGCAGCCAGTGTGCGATACTGAGCTGCGCAAGTAACTGTCCGATTTCAACTGAGACGACAGAACCAACGTAGACGGATAGACGGTAATGCTCGTTCAGTCGCGCATCGTTGATGGGGTTGGAGTCATCCCGCCGCCACGGCCATACCCGACGAACTTGCACGGTGAATTCGTTGAAGACAAGCGACAGCCCGCCGCTGACCATCAAGAAGAGTCCCAACCAATACGACATATCCGTTCTCACATCCGCGAGGCAGAAAATATATAGCTGCACAACTCTACTACACGGCAATGTGCAACCGCGGCAGGAACGCCTGTCCTACACCGTCCATCGTGGCACGAGTGAAGAGCCAGCCGTCCAGCCGATCCGATCCCGACAAACGTACGGTGTAAATGAGACGCGTCGTCATTCGAGACAGTGCAGCACTAACCGGTGGGCTAACTACAACACTTGCTATACTTCACGCCTGATGGGATGGGCAACTCATTACATCGCGAAGCTGCAAGAGGGCGAAACGGTTCAGTTTCGTCCACGCGGCAATTCCATGAGCGGAAGAATTGAATCGGGCCAGTTATGTACTGTGGAGCCCATCGCCGATGCAAGCGGACTGTCTGTTGACGACATCGTCCTCTGTAAGGTGAACGGCTACCAATACATCCACCTTATCAAGGCGATTCAGGGATCACGCTTTCATTGGATTCAAACTCAAAAGGGTCCGGCCGTGATGCGTTTCGGTGACAATCTAGTTGACTTGCTTCCTCCCAACTTGCCCCAGCCAATCGCGTTCGTGGATGACCACTTGCTGTGCTTTGCGCCAGATGATTCAAAAACCTTGCAATGGCATGCCTTGTGCGATCTCTAGTCCGATGGTGTTGAATATCGACCGTGATTCTTGGGACGAACGGCCCCCAATCAGCGGGTCGGCCGCGAGTCCGGACAGCGTTCTCGATGTCGCGAAATCATCCTGACAAACGTCGTGCGGGAAGTTTTGGGACGCCAGATGAGCGAATGGTCGACCGTTCCATGGAATCATGTCAAGACTCGGACTTCCTTAGCATTGGGGCGTATAATCCCGGTTCGGTCGCTCGACTGCTCATTCGGATGTGAGGCGAGCGTCACCCTGCGTCGACCGCTCGGAGACGAGACAATTGGCGACTGATCTGGATGGAATCTGCTAACCCAATGGCAACTGCGCGGAGCATCGGAGGGAATCGGTCATGAAGAATGGCCCAAGCGTTTTTGTCATGCTTGTGTGCGGGACACTGATTGCTAGTTCCAGTGTCGAAGCTCAAGTTGCAAACTGGCAAACAGGAGAGACAATTGCCGGGACGGAAGACGTCACCCTAGGTCCCCATGTGCGCTTGAATAACTGGAGCAGCGACGAGCGAAATCTACGCCACGGTGATTTTTCAGGTCTGGACCTTTCGTTCTCCGGTTTCTCAGAAAGCTGGCTCGATAACGCGCGCTTCACCGGCGCCAACCTTAGTGCTTCGGGTTTCAGTGTCGCCAGACTCACAGACGTGGATTTTTCGGATGCTGTTGTTTTCGCGGCAGGACTCTGGCATGCGACTCGCAGCGGCTTTACTAGCGAACAACTGTATTCGACGCGGAGCTACAGGAATAAGAATCTGCAAGGAGTCGAATTGTGGTTCAACGACCTGAGCAATTGGGATTTTACGGGACAAAACCTACACTACGCGGAATTTTTCAGAGCGGATCTAACCAACGCCAATTTCACGAACGCTGTTCTGACGCATGCCGATCTGGAAGAAACGGTTCGGACCGGTGCGAACTTCACCGACGCCGACATCACCTGGGCGAAGCTGGGACGAACGGCCATTCGGAGCACCATCAAGTCAGAACAGATTTACTCAACGATGAACTACAAGAGCGGAAACCTAACCGGAGTTTCGCTCGAAAGCCAAGACCTGTCGGAGTGGAATCTAGCAGGTTTGGATCTGACGCAGGCCGACCTGAGGAGCGTCCTTCGCGATACGAATTTGGGGGGCGCGACGATCGTTGGAACTAGCTTCGAGGCGACAACACGACGGGGATTCACCGAACAACAACTCCGTTCGACGCGCAGCTATCAAGAGCAGACCCTGCCGCGAGTTAACTTAGCGCGAAACGATCTTTCAGGCTGGGACTTTAGCGGGCAGAATCTGAATCGAGCCAATTTCTGGAAATCGAACTTGTCCAACGCGAGTTTCCAGGGTGCAAATCTTCAAAACGCCGATTTTCGAGAAGCCGAAGGACTCGAATCGGCGACGTTCGACGCAAATACGCTGTACAGCCAGTTTACGGCTTTTCCGGAAGGGTTTGATCCCGCCGAGGCCGGTTTGACATTTCGAGAATCCCTGTCTGGTGACGTCGACGGCTTCGATGGACTTACGGTCGAAGACGTGGAGCTGCTGATGGCCAATCTTTTCGATCCCGATGAAGTCTTTGACCGATACACTCCAATCATGGATCTGAGCGAAAACGGGAACCTGTCAACCGACGACCTAGTCATTTGGGTGGATGAAAGCCGCAACACATTTTTCGGGGACGCCAATCTCGACGGAGAATTCAATTCCACGGATTTGGTGCAAGTATTTCAGGCCGGTCAATATGAAGACGGGATCTGGAGCATGGCAGGCTCACTGACTCCCAGCCCGGTGAAGGGTACTATCTGGAATTCCAGTTGGGGTACCGGAGATTGGAATGGGGACAGAGAATTCACATCCAGCGATCTCATTGTCGCCTTCGAAGATGGTGGTTACGACGCCGGATCAAAAGTCGCAGCCGTTCCCGAACCAGCTTCCTGTTGCTGGATAGTTTTGGCTTTCTTGATAATGATGTCTCGTGGCCGGTCCGAATCTCTTACGTTGTGAACACCGACGCGTGCCGGGGGTGGCAGGCGTGTGCGCCGACGTCAACCACTCGGGTTCATTCCGACAATTCGCCGCGACCTTAAGCTTCGGGTTGCTGCGGTCAACGATGAATGGCGTGTCATGTTGTCGCAGCCGACGCTCGGATCAGGCGAGACAATAGTTGGTGCAGACTTCGAGCGAGTTACTGACGCCGATGCGCGAACATCGTGCATTGCCGCCTCCGACGAGTTCATGACAAATGGGTACACATTGCACAGAAGATTCCCAGATTCTTCGTCGCATCGAGAATGCGATTGACCTGGCCCATGAGCAACATTGCCAAGCCAAGTGTGGGTCGTCCGATTAAACGACCGTCAAAGAAAAGGCTCGGTCGCGGCCTACTCGCGACTGGCAGAAACTTTTCCTACAGTTAGATGCCAAGGTTCGAACACCCAAAGTGAGGCATGTGATGAACGAAAACCCGTATCAATCGCCTTCCGCCCAGTCGCAAATCGTTGGTGTCAAGAGTGGTACGAGAGGAGACCTGAGGATGGTCGCACAATATCAGAAGGGAATTCTTGTCTGCATTCTCATTTACCTAATCGCAATGGTCTTTCAGTTTGCTCTGCCGCCCGAACTTCGACCCATAATCGGTGTAGGCGTACTCCTTGTCGGGCTTACCGGCACGGTCTTCGTGTTCTTGCTGGCCATCAGGGTCTACAGCACTGCAGTTGGTGTGTTGCTTGGCATTTTGACTTTCATTCCTTGCATCGGTCTCCTTGTGTTATTGATGGTCAACGGTAAAGCAACCGGAATCCTGAAGCAGAACGGAATCAAGGTCGGATTGCTTGGAGCAGATCTCTCGCAGATTTAGCGCAGATACAACCCCAATTGGGACCAAGGAGTCTTCACACGGGCGGGAATTGCAGGTCAACGAAACTCTGCACGACCCGAACTTCGCGTGGGTGACGCTCGCTCTATCCACGTGACGGGTGGTGGACCGTCACCTCTATCTGAGCGACGTCTCGTCGGTACGACGTTGCCGCGGCTTCGATTGCAGACTCTCAGGCAAAGCCCAACGTTGTCTGTCGGTGCCGCCTATCGGATGGGCGGTTTGAGGATGCAACCTGCCGGCCACTTGGGCAGCCGCTATCCGCACTTTCTTGTCTTTGTCTTTGAGGGCTTCCAGCACGGTCGACATGGCGTCGTCGTTTCCTCTGCCAATACTCCCTAGTGACTTGACCGCCGCCTCGCGAAACGCTGCACTCTTGTCTTCCTTGGCGACCGCGGCCAGCGCTTTAACCGCGACGCCCTTCTTGCTCCCAGAGCCAACGGCCCCGAGCCCGACAATCGCTAAGTAGCGAAGCCTATCGTCTTTGGTTCGGCTGAGCGTGTTGGCGAATGCCTCGATAACCTCGTCTTCGCCCCGCCCTAGTCGCGCCAGCGCCTTCAGCGCTGTGTATTGCACCTCGGGCTCGTCATCGCTCAATGCGGCAATCAGGGCTCGTACTGCATTGTCTTCGGATTCATCGGGAACATCATGATCTGCTGTTGTCGTCAAGTCGGCGAGACCCTCGTCAGCAGATGTTCGTCCGCCGGTGACCGTCACACTTTGCGTTGGCGAATTCGTCTCACGCTCCGACGCCAGAGTCACGCGGTCGATGGCTTGCGCCTGCGCATCACCCGCTCTGAGCTGCAGAATGGTCGATCCGCCGACTGCAATCAACGAGGCGACGAGTAGGGCCAAACCAAGATTCGACAGACTTGCAATTCGCATCGCGAGCAACTCCTTATTACAAAGTTCAAGGGCAACTGGGGCTGTGGTGTGACGTTGCTTCGTCAGAACCTCAGACACACAGGTCGAAGTCGTTTCTGCTGAAAGGGAGTCGAGCGAGTATGCCGCCACATGGTCGCTGGCCAAGGCTGCCGCCAAGGCACTCGTCAAAGCCACACCTCGGCGAGTCAACTTGATGCGGAGTTCACGTTTTCCCCGAGCCAGACGGGCCTTCACGGATGCCACCGAGCATTCGAGCTCCGCAGACGCCTCGCTTCTCGATTTTCCTTCCAACGCACAAAGCACGATGGCAGCTCGGTACTTCTCAGGAAGCCTGCCAAGCTCGTCGTGCAGAACGGTCACCATTTCTCGTTCTTGGATAGTCGCCAACACATCTGAGCTTCTTCTTGCATCGACCGATTCAGTAAGATGTTCGTTAACGTACTGCCTTTTGGAGCGAGCGTTCTTCGCTGTCCTGAGCGCCACCTTGTAAAGCCAACCACCAACGGAAGACGCTGTCACCAACGAGTGAGCCTTTCTCGCCAATACGAGGAAAGTGGCCTGAAAGGCGTCCTCGGCGTCATGATGATTTCCGAGAATCCCGAAGCAAACACCAAACACGGCGGTTCGGTGGCGCATGACTAGCTCGGCAAACGCTGCCTGGTCGTTTCGCCTCGAAAATTCCATGAGGAGTTCGCCATCTGTGGCAATCGAGTCTTTCGACATCTCTTCAGCTCGACGAGGTCAACATGGGGTCCATACATCTGGTATTTGTATATTTGGCAACACCACGCAGTGGACCTCACTTTCTTGAAAAAGCCGAGATTTCGGCATTCGTGTGGAAAACCGCCCATTGGAATTCAGAGTATGTCCGAAGACGTTTGCTTGCGTTGTGCGGATACAAAGTTGACGACGTTACCATCGCCGGAAGGCATCACTTTCTTTGAGTGTCCGAATTGCCACCGGCACTATGCTCGTACCCCTGGCCGCACGTTGACCGATCGTTGGCAAAGTCCGATTTCACTACCGCTATATGCTACAATCTTCTCCGCAAATCCACCGGATGATGCACCTCGTGTTGCGGCGGATTTTGTTGAGCAAAGGTCTCGCGAAGAGCTGACCGCGATATTGGCGGAAATACGCGATGAGCTATCCAACCCAAAACAAAGCGTTCGGCACATTCACAACCAGTCTCAATCTGAAGAATCCCTTCGAATATTCCTTAAGCAATTCGTTGAATTGGTCTCGCAGCAAACAGGTTTGTGAGTCCGTCCGGCGATGCCAGCAGTGCAGCCGGGGACGGGATGTGCGTTGATCGGTTCCAGACTCGAGTGGTGACATACGTTTTTTGACGCGGGAAACTGATCCCGATAACGGTCGAGCCCGTAGTTTTGGGACGCCTGATGCCCTGACGGTCGAGTCCGCCGGCTTTGCGCCCGATCGTACAGTTGTACTGCTCGCACTGCGATATAGGTGTCAACCGCGATATGAGTCGATTTGTCTATCTTGTTTTGGTAACTCTGCTGGCTGCCGAAATGTTGGTCAGCCCTGCAAAGGCGGGAAGGCCGAATGATCTAGCAGAACCATTCACGGTCATGGCGCTTGGCACTGCGATCCATCGTTCGCACGGCGCCAATGATCATGGCAAGTACGACAACGCCTTTCCAACGCTGGGCGACTTTGACGGTGATGGCAGAACGGATTTATTGATCGGTCAGCACACCTTCGCACCCCGAGCGGGCAAGAAAAAGAGCAGGGATGGTTTGCTCCGCATTTACAGTAACACAGGCCAGAATAGAAAGCCGCAGTTCGGTGACCCGATCTGGTTTGACGATTTGGTGCCGACCGGCCGAGTTCCAAGCGGCTGAACGGCAGGACCATTCAGTCCGCAGTTGGCGGACTACGATGGAGACGGTCGCCTGGACCTGGTCTCCGGTTCCTCGTGCTGTCAGGGTGAGGACTTCTTTCTCTTCTATGTATTTCTCCGCAAACCGGACGGCAGTTTTGCGGACCGCCGCAAGATTACCCTCGAATACCCGCTAACGATTCCCACCTGGAACGATGCGTTTGATCTCAACGGATTGAGATCCAAGGTTAGCCCGACTGACTGGAATGGTGACGGACACATGGATGTCGTCATCGGAGGCAACACATCCGTCCTTGCTGTAGCCCGGGGGCCTCTCGCCGGAAAAGACAGGCTGAAAGTCGAACTCATATGGCCAACGGACGAAACGCCGTTTAGACGCATGACCACCAACCCCTGCTTTGCCGACTGGGATGGGGACGGTCTGGCTGATCTGATCGTCGGCGGCGAAATGGAAAACGATGCTGTCTGGAGAATCTACTGGTTCCGAAACGTTGGGACCAAGAAGAAGCCGAAACTGGCTGACGCGCAACCGCTACTTTCCGATCGTCGGCCTCACCTCCGCACCACCGGGATCTGCGTCGCGGACTGGAACGGAGACGGCCATCACGATTTGATTGCCAGTCGGAAGGAAGGGAACAAGCACAATCGGGTGTGGGTCTATCTGCGCCAATCACCGTGACGCGGACACCTCCGGCGACCTCGGCGGGGAGGCCGAGTGATGCACCGAGAAACGACCCCATACGGGATCAGGAAGTCTTTACGCTGAGGGGAGTTGCGAAAGGCGTTGACCGTGAGGTTGATGCGATCGAAAGAAACTAGGACGAACCCAAAGAGCGAGAGATGTACGCGGAGAAAAGACGATGAGGCGGTCTCATCAATCGACCCCAATCCGGGACCAAGAAGTCTTAGAGCAGCTCCATTGAGCAGCCAAGTGCAAGCAGACGATGTCAGACAATGCTAAACACGAAACGGCCTTCGTGCAGTCGTTTATTGTTCCACAGCGGCGCGAACGCTACCTTTCCAAGCTATCGTCGTCTAAGCATAGGAGATCCTTCCTCGACCGATTGAATCATCAATTGCACAAGGATCTGGATGGTCGGTTTATCGTCCGCGAATCGCGATCCTGGCCTAATAGCACTGACCGTTGCTACATCATCGCAGATGAGCGCGAGTACGATGCTAAGCTCGTGACGGTGGCCGAGGCTATGGATGCCGTGTCGTCGGCGCAATTCGGCATTGTCGTGTCTTTCGTGCCCGGAAAGCTCGCTTGCTATAAGGGCGAATCACCCGCGGAAGTCATTTGGCTGGCGCGGAAGTGAGTGGTCCATCGGATCGCTGAGGGATCCTCGGATGCGCCGAAGAACAACGGGTTTTGACATGAGCTCTCTTTTACTGTCCAACACCGTGGACGCGACCTTGGCGTTGACCGAGGAGCAAAAGGACAACTAAGTGAACTGCGGCCATTCGCACGCGGCTAAGCCCCGCGCGTGTTCCAAGAAGTCGTGCGAAGCCCGTTTGATTGATGACTTGTCGCGAGAATGGACCTTCTCAATGAGACAGGATTGCCGTCCTGGCTGCACCATTCTTCCCCGAACCTTTTGTGAAATACTCGCGTACGTCCTATCACCGTCGGCACGTGCCAACTTAGTTCTCTATTCACAAGGAGACGGACATGCGAAAGCTCGCGATTGTCGTTGCCATTCTTTCATGTGCGGCACTTACGCTGCGGAGCACTTAAACGGGTAGAATGTGGAACTAGAATGCCAAGCGAAACCACCAGTCATCAAAGGCAAGGGTCTTGCAATGGACAAGCTTCTCGTTTGGACAGTGGTCTTCTTTGTAAACGCGACTCCCGCCTTTGGCCAGGAAGATCATGACCTTGACCGCGAAATAGACTTGCTAATTCAAGAACTGAGGGATGAGGAAACGAGCTTCCGCCGCTTGGCGGTAGACGATCTGGGAAACATAGGCCCGCCTGCGGTTCCTGCCTTGCTCAAGACCTTGCAGGACAAGGCTGGGATTGTCCGCGTCTCTGCTGCTGATGCGCTGGGAGCCATTGGCACAGAAGCGAAGTCTGCGGTGCCTGCTCTGACCAAAGCGTTGCAGGATGAGCATCAGGATGTTCGCCGCTCTGCAGCCCAGTCCTTGGGACGTATTAACACGGATCCCAAGCTGGAGAATGACTGATTCACTTCAAGTTGGCTCGTCGTGACCCATGACATCAGACGTTGACGGTCGGTGTGTACTCAGACCAAAGGCCAATCATCCTCGTCACGGTTATCGCATTATGGCAGCCTACACGACAGACGGACGGTTTTACTACATTTCGTACGTAACCGGACCATCGCATGTCAGACTTGGTTTGGAGTTTGCGACGGCCCCTGTTAGAGATGTGGTCATCGAGAAGAGACCAGCAGTTGGCGAATGTGAGCACGGACAAATCGAGGAAACCAAGCTTCGTGAAGCCGTTCTCGACGGTGTTGCTTCCGCGAACGCTGAACTGAGCACCGACTACGTCGTGAGTCATATCGCTTACATCGAGAATGACTCACCTAGTTATGCTCTCTACACGCACTGTACGGTTCTATTAGTACGTCGCCTCAGCGCGGGCGAAGCGTTTCGCCCAACCTGACGAGGTCGCGACCGCGAAGCGAAGCTGTACCTATCGCGATTCCTTGCGCTGACAGGCCATTCTGGGGCGCTAGCTCTTTTGCGGGCCGTCGACCCAGGTGATCCCAATTCGGTAGCGACGGCCAACCGGGTCGCCGACGTGCACGACCGTTCCTGAGAAGCGAATACCCTGACACTCGAATTCCAATTGAGAGTCGGGCTCAAACGGTTTCGGACTATCAACCAGGATACCTATTCCGCTTGGCGAAACATCGCAAAGAGCGCCCGGAATTGGTTGTTGAGATGATGCAAATAATTCAACGTGGAGAGCCGTTGGAAGTTCGACTCTTCCCGCGGTACGACGGTCATTCTCCAACATATAGCGAACCCCCGTGATCAAGCGCGATCTGCGTTAGGCGCCCTTGAAAGCCGACCATTGCGTGACCAACGACTGCGGCGAGTGCCCGTACCATCATCAAAGCACTGGCGCGTCGAGTTGCGGCGAGGCCGCCGGTAGTTACGTTTGCTTGGTGTCCGATAAGAAGTTGACATCATTGAAGCGACCCTTTGATGAAAGGACGCCTCTGACCTTTGGCAACCTGGCGACCTCATTCAGAGGCCCATGGCTTTGCGCCCCAGCCTCGCGACTGGTTTGCCCTTCTCAGCGTGAGAGACGAGAAGCCGGACAGACAGATACCAAACCCTACGTCATGGATCAGCCGTGGGCAAACCCGTGCTCTGTTGATAATCGGCAACGCTGCCACGGCCTCACGGGGCCAAAAGAGCAGCTATCCTAAGCATGATCTTGCCGGCGTTCGGCACGGCGTCCGGTATGCTACCGTGTGCATCGCGGGTCCCCACTGATGCCCATCGTATACTGCACGCATTGCGCTGCATGTCACTTCTTCTATTCGTATGGAAATGGCGACTTCGCTGGTTGGCACGATACCGGCCACGGAGCGTTCTTCAAATCATGAAACGAGGTATGGACCCCTCAGGCATTCACGCTCTTCAATGCAATATCCACAGGATTTGCCGCGGAACGCGCGCGATCCACATTTGTAATTGCATTGATGCGAATGGCCGGGAATGGCCGTGTGCTGCACAGTCTCCGATGGAATGTGTTCAAATAAGTGGATGATTGCGTCCAGAAACCACCCTGCTTTCGGGAAACTCCGCCGTGTCGGAAATCGGGGACTGGGTCCTCGTTCCAGCGCCGGCGTCCCTATCGCTGGGTCTGACGGCCGTAACGGTGGTTGGTGTTGGACGACGGTGGAAGCCCAAGCGGCGCGCATCAAACCGACGGCGGCTATGAACAGGGACCACGTCCGGTGATGAAGGCTGTTCCGGAGCCAACGTCACTTGCCACGCTTACGGCTGCCTTGATTGGCGTCGCGAGTGTTTCAAGAAGTCGTCGAAGCCGTGTTTGATTGTCGATCAAACCACCCAAAATTGGGCAAAAAATCCTTGCATGGCTACGTGACGTCTCGCTGCAAGTTCCAGGGACGCGTTCGTACAGCTCGCGGATCAGTTTCCAACAGGTTTTACATTTTCAGCGCGTGGACCTTTGGGCCCTCGTCCCAATTCATACTCGACCGGCTGACCTTCACGAAGTTGCTCGATCGAAATTCCAACCAGTGCCGAGTGATGAAAAAAGACGTCTCCTCGTTCGCCTTCGACGAATCCAAATCCTTTGTCCGCGATTACCTTTTTGATCGTACCTTCGGGCATTGTGCTTTCCTTTCGAAAACCTTGTGATTAGGGCCATCGATCATCGCCCGATTAGCTCGTGAAGGCAAGGGTGCCGGCCGATTAGAACGACGGCTAGCGGAGCGTTGGAAGACATGTCCAAATGGCATCAGGTTGGACCGATTCAAGCGTGAACGCAGCCCATTTCGTGGTGTCGGCTTTGCGTTAAACCGCAAACACCATCGGTTGACCGATTCGTGCGCGGCAAGTGCGAGATCTACCGGTCGCTTGGGAACGTCGTCCCGCCGTACCGTACCTTCTCGTGTTAGAACCAGGGAATAGTGACACACACCGAGAGCTGACCTTGGCCAAAGGGCGATCTGGAGAAGCTGTGATCCAGAACGATCTGACGCTCGTAGAATCCCATCAGCTTCGCATCGAGGCACCCTCGCAACACGTGCTCGAACTAGGAGAAAGCTATGCGATCCGCCCAAGAATCCAATCCACGTCAGCGCCTTATCATGGCGATCGCTGTATTTACGATTTATCTGCTTGGGGTGAATCCTCGGGGATTGAGCGCCGAGCGGACCGAAGGCCAAGCCAGATCTAACGCGGCGTCCGTCGGCAACCAGACCGCGACAGATTCTCTTCAAGACGCCGACACGGTGGATCTTCGCGGAATGAAGATTCGCGTCTTGGACCCTGATGGCGAACCAATACAGGGAGTCCGACTATTTCGAAACCACGTCTACAAGATAAAAGACGACGGGCGGCCAATCATCGAGAACGATGAGTACTTCACCGATGCCCACGGAAAGGCGACAATCGCCTTCTCGGGAATCTCGCTGGATCTCCGACTTTGGGCGACCAAGGAGGAGAAGGCGGAACGGCGCGAATGGGAGTCAGTTGGGATACGCCAGGCGACAGCGGTGAGAAGGGACGAATTCGCGGTCAGCGGGGGACATTCTACGGAAAATACGAAGGGCTCGAGACGAGATTGCCGTCGACCAAACGCCCGCCCCTTCCGCCTGGAGTCAAAGCTGGCGGTCACGGCGGCTCGCACGGCCAACTGATGAATGAATTCGTCACGGCGATCCTGCCAGATCGTACTCCGTTGGTGGATATTGCCCAAGCATTGAATATGACCGTGGCGGGAATCGTTGCGCACCAGTCGGCACTAAAGGATGGCGAACTGATGAAGATTCCGCAGTACCGCATCGGCCGCTAGACTGGGATCCTCGCCCCCCAACAGCGGGTCCAATCGCAAGTCCTGACACCCGTTTTTCGGCGCTGCGAAATCATCCCAAGAAACGGTCGCGCAGTTAGTTTGTGAACGCCGGATGAGCTAACGGTCGAAATCCACCGAGTTGCGCCCGATCAATCGAACGATTTCGAGTTGCGCGAGTCCACGATCAAAACTTCATCCTCACGACTTCGATACAATGGCCGCTATCGCCCCCTTCACGTCTGAGTCCTGGGAGAATTAGTCATGTCGCGATCCATCTCGGCGATTTCGTTTGGCGTTTTATTGGTCGGCGCGCTGCTCGCTTTCGGTGGAACAACGTTGGATCAACTCGAGGAAGCGGAATCGGCTGTCGAATCACATCTAGATTATCTCCAACGAAGGCTGGGCGACGAAGCCCCGGATACCGTTGCTGTTCAGCGTCGTCTAGACGAGTTACAGCGCGAAAAGTCTCGGCTGCTATTGGACCGACTACGAGGTAAAGATATCTACGAGCTGGATGATACTGACCTTCGGACTGCCATCCAAGTCCTTGCTGAACACATTGCGGTACAGGAGGGACGAATCCGGCGACTAGAAGAGGCTCAGCAAGTTCGTGTCATCCCAACTGAGAACCCATAGTTGGGCGCCTGCTCTACTTGCAAGAAGTCACCCATTTTGGACTCGCGCACGGCTTTTAGGAGAATGATCACATCAAAGTTGGAAGTCAAACGGCGGGCTTCCACAGGTTTGGACCCGAGATTGTGAACAGACATCCACGAGGAAGACGATGAACATCGCACGAGCCAATGCACGCGGCCGACTACAGACGGGGCATGCGCTATTTCTGTTTGCCGCTATTCTTACGATGAGTACGACTCCAAGCTCACAGGCCATCGGCGGAGATAAAGAAGACAGCGCTGCGATCCCCTTCGATGTGTTTGCCCGCTTCAAAAGAATCCCCGCGGGAAATCCTGTGTTCTATTGCGAGCCGCCAGAGTGGGCTGCGGCAGCTCATGCGATCGTGGTCGACGAAACAATCCATTACCTCTGGGCCCGGCGAAAAGTGGACCGCGCTTGGGTCTTGATGCACAGCACAGCCCCGATCGATGACCCCGCAGCGATTGAACATGACCCGCACAATCCGGTCCTGCTACCCTCAACGGACGGCTTCGACAATTATGCGGTCGAATACCCATTCCCGTTTCGGAATCCCGCTGACGGCAACTACTACGTCTACTATCTCGGCAGACAGAAGAGTATTCCGAAGCAGACTGGCCTGCTCATCGGTGAGGAAGGCTTCGGCCAGTGGAAGCGCGTATCTCAGACCCCAGTGATTGCGGCAGATACCGATCATGAACGAGCAGGATCGTCACATCCTTCGGTGATCGTCGTCGATGACACGATCCACATCGTCTACACTGGCGAGTCAACCAAGCATCCCGTAATCTGCCACGCGACCGCGCCCCTTGACAAGCCAGCCAGCGTAACGAAGGACCAAGCGAATCCCATCTTCAAAGGCTCTGGTCAGGCATGGGATAGCCAAGGCGTCCGCGAAGCGGAGATATTTAAGGGGCCCGAATACATTCACATCTTCTATGGCGGTTCTGATGGAGAAGTTTGGCGCATCGGCCACGTTCGCACACGCGATTTCCGTTCTTTCGAGCCAAACCCTCACAACCCGATTTTCAATGTCTCCATGCAATCTGACGCGTGGGACTCGGATGGTGTGCTGACTCCCCAGGTCTTAGAAATTGGCGACTACTACTACATGCTTTACGCAGGCAAAAAGGGCAAGGAGTGGCAGAGTGGCTTGGCCCGAGCTCCTCACGCTAGGTAACGGTGAAAGCCGATCCTGCTCCAAGATGTCGTGTCTCTTAAATCGACCGTGATTCTCGTGACGGTCGGCCCCCAAACAGCGGGTCCAGACGCAAATGGTGAGACACGTTTTCGACGCAGGGAAATCATCCCGGGAAACGGTCTGCGAGCAGTTTTGGAACGCCGGATGAGCTAACGGTCGAAATCTAGCCAGTTTGCGCCCGATCAAAGGAACCTTTTCTGACGCCAATTCAACGTCAAGTTTTCTTTTACCGTCCAGTCCTGTAAGTTCAATGATGATGAGCCTCACTTGACGCAATGTACTTGCCAGAGGGATGCATTGAAATGGATCATGCGACCGGACTCCTACGACCTCCGATTCAATACTCCGTCGGCAGTCTTCTGCTCATCACAACCAATGTTGCGTGCCTGACTGCGATCGGTCAAATCTCAGACCACGACTTTGCCGGATGCGGCAAACTGTTCAAAGCATACGGGGTGCTCTTAACGATCTATGGCTGGCGATTTCTTTTGATTCAATCCAATGTCTCAGCGAGAAAAAGATGGTTGGGATTGTTAACCATTTTCACATGTTGCCTGCCGTTTATTTTGTTGTGCATTGGGCCGATGTTCCCGGAGTCGTTGGGGCTTCCCCCATCTAAATGGCTAGGTGTTCCGATATGGCTGTTTGCGATCCCCTTCGTTTCTTTCTTGATATTCGACTTCAACGACTCGTGCTGCACACAGAAGGTGTATCTAGTTCGGTCAACTTTGGAGATCCTTATCGTCTTCCACGTCTGGCTATACGCATGGGCTTTGATCCAGTGGTCCATGGGGTGGGGACGGTTTTGAGCGCGTACGTCAAATGGTAACAGTCACATCAACCGCTGACTGACTGTTCATTTACTCCTGAGGAGCGCGAGGCTCTGAATCGCGTCGGGAAACCACCGAATTGTCACAAAACGTTGCCCGCGAGGTTTTGGGATTCGCAAGAGCTCTGATGCGCGGAAGGGATCAAATGTGAATAACAGAACGAAGGGAGAACGACGCTACTATATTGGCTTTTGCATGCGAACACTTCTTGTCGTCGTCATGGTGGTCGGGGCTTACTTAGCTGGACACCGCACCGGTTTTCACACTGGTTATTCGAAGGCCGCCGCAGAGTATGGTGGCGAAAGCTTCTACGGCTCCTATGACGTATCCGATTTGGTGATTCCACTGAAAGACGGACGTGAAGAGCGAACACCAGTGCCCAGCGAGAGCATTTCAGATCTGAATCCGTAACGGACTGTCATCGCCGGGAATCTTCTGTGCCAGATTCGGTACCGAGTGCCCTCTTTATCTTGCACCGTTGTCCACGAGATGACACGCAGGTCCGATCAAACCACGGGTTTTGCACTCGTTTTTCGAGGTCGCCAAATCGCCCCGAATTCCCGTCGCGTGGGACGCTTGGACGGCTTGACCTCCGATTTGGCCCCGATTTGCTCCATCAATCGAACGGTGTCGGATCACTTGATCGGCTGACTGATGGCCTCGTGCGAGCGGGGCCTTGTATTACTCTTAGTGGGGCTCGTCTTCATGGTCCGGCTGTGGCGAACATAGATACGTTCCATGACCTGCTGTTCGACTACAATTCTTGGTGCTGAGACGGTTGTCCAACGGGTAGCAGGGGCCGAGTTGAGGAGGCTCAAACGATAATTCCGTCGCCGTACGTGACCTATGCAAGTCTAGTGTGCCGATGAAAGCAGACACGCTTGATCTCCGCTTCGGATTGCTCGAACACGGTTGGCTACCCATGGCTATCCGCATTGGCGGTGATGACATCGAGATTGACGCGGCGGACATGCCTACAGATCCAATCCGCGGCCTGATTTGCTTTGCCCGATTCCTGCTCTCGAATGAATGCGGTTGCCGAGAGGTTGAATTTCATCTTGAGCCGGGCACTTCTATTCTGACCGCGACCAAAGAAGCTGGGTCAGACGAGGTGTCGTTCGAGTTAGCTGACGATCACATTCAGCTTTGCACACGCGCGGTGCTTCGAGTGCCCGTAGCGATTCAACTTTGGCGCGCGTTGCGTGAACTTCAGCCAGAAGTGGCGAGGGCGCGGAAGAACCAGGAGTGGAGCTGGGAATTCCCCGATGAACAAATGGCGTTGCTGACGGCGGAGATTGACGCTGAGAGGCCTAACCGCCACTGACCACCGACCTGTCATCCAACGCCAAGCTGCGACGATGTCTGAGAGTCCCGATAATCCACCCTTCGCGGTCGGGTTTGCCTTGCTGCTCGTGATGATATTCGCATTGTCCAGCTATGTCGGTGCGCGATCCAAGCCTCAATAGATCGACGACGGCCGATCACTGTGGCTTAGACGACGTTTCACCTTGCGCATTCCTGGATGATTTGGACTAATCGCAGACGTAGTGTCGGCTCCATCGTGGCTATATGTCTGGCGACAGCGATACATCTGCGGTCGTCGTCGACACTCTGCACGTTTGGCTAAACTATTGACGCGACGAAGAAGGCAGCTTCTGGTTTTCTCGGCGCGCGTGTCGCCGGATCTCATGAGCTTCGACTAGTACAGAGGATCGTGTTCCTATTCGCGTTGAGTTGCCTGGAGCAATCACCTAGACTGCGGGTTGGTGCGGGGCCGGTTTGTCATTCTGGCGGAGAACGTTGAATGAAGAGATACCTGCCTGTCGCATCCATTCTGTTGGCGGTTGCGATTCTCGCCAACGCGTACGGCTACCCTAACGCCGATGGGGCTGTTCCATCAGGCGGCGTGGCAGTCTCCGGGACAACAGTTTTTGGGACGGCGTTTGTTGGAGGGGCAAACGACTACGGTACGATCTGGTCCTTTGACACGAGCAGCAACACGTTCACCAACCTCCACGACTTCAGTCGAGCTGCCGATGGGGCTTTTCCGCAGGGCGGTGTGGCGGTGTCGGACCTGAAGGTCGTTGGGACGGCTTCGAACCACAACGGTTCGATCTGGTCCTTTGATAACAGCAGCAACACGTTCACCAACCTTCATGACTTCGGTGGGGCCACCGATGGGACTGTTCACCAGGGCAGGGTGGCGGTGTCGGGGACGACGGTCTTTGGGACGGCGACTGTTGGCGGTGCGAACAACAACGGCACGATCTGGTCGTTTGATACCAGCGGCAACACGTTCACCAAGCTCCACGACTTTCTTAGAGTTGCCGATGGATCCAATCCATTAGGCGGCGTGGCAGTGTCCGGGATGACAGTCATGGGGACAGCTTCTAGAGGTGGAACGAACGACGACGGCACGATCTGGTCGTTCGATACCAGCAACAACACGTTCACCAAGCTTCACGACTTCAATGAGGTTACCGATGGGCATTCGCCAGAGGGTGGCGTGGCGGTGTCTGGGACGACAGTCGTTGGGGCGGCTTCTAGCGGCGGTGCGAACGACGACGGCACGATCTGGTCGTTTGATACCAGCAGCGATGCCTTCACCAAGCTCCATGATTTTAATGCGGTCGCCGATGGGCATTCGCCAGAAGGTGGCGTGGCGGTGTCTGGCACGACGGTCTTTGGCACAGCACGGCTTGGCGGCGCGAACGGCGACGGCACGATTTGGTCGTTTGATACCAGCAGCGATACCTTCACCAAGCTCCATGACTTGAGTCGAGATGCCGATGGCACATCCCCACTTGGCGGCGTGGCGGTTTCGGGTTCGACGGTTTTTGGTACAGCATGGCTTGGCGGCGCGAACGGCGCGGGTACGATCTGGTCCTTTGATTCCAGCACCGACACGTTTACCAACCTGCACAGCTTCAGTGTGCCCGAGCCGGCATCGGTGACGCTTGCGGCGATGTGTGGTTTGACTCTGCTCTTCTACCCAACGCGACACCGCCAGCGAAAACGTTGAGTACCAACCAGAGACGGTGCCCCAAGGCCCCAACGAATTTGCGGGAACGTCTCCACCGCTGGCCGAAATCGTCGCGGTGAGGCTATCATAAGGGAATGTTTCGGAGGTGGTTACAGTGTCGGCGATTTTGTTGTGTACCAAGTCGACAAACACACAACGCGCCCTGGCCCGTGGGCAAAGGATGTGCATCCGGCACCCAAGGGTGACTTCTACCGTTACTCAGTTGATAAGTTCTGGCGGGTAGCGGCGGTGCTCGAAAACGGACAGCTGCGACTGGTGACGAGGCGCGGAACAGAACACATCGTTGCTCACGATGACCCGCGATTACGTAAGACAAACTGTGGGAGAGATTTGTTCACCGGCGCAGGTTTCCCAAACCGGTTTAGAACGGCCCAACGAGTGCGTCCGATCAAAGGACCCCAATCCAGGACCAAGACTCTTTACACCATGACGAAGATTCGAGGTGATAAGACGCCCGGCAATCGGGATTCGACGTTTGCTAAACTGCCAGCCGGTGCGTCCGTGACGCTTGGGCCCGTGTCGTTAATGGCCGCGTAGGCAAAAATGGCTTTAGTCAATGCTTTATGAGGTGATCCGTGAATGTTGTCGGCTGCGTTTACCTCTTACTCATCGTCCCGAGCCAGGTGCCGGTCGACATCGGGCAAGTGCGACCGGACGAAGTACTGTTTCATTGCGATTTCGAAACGGAGAGGTGGTTTGAGCAGTGGGGCGAGCGAAAAGCACCCCCCAGGGTGACAGTCGTCGGCGCCGACGATGAGCGTAAATTTGAGCCCCTAGTCGGAAACGCGCTGCGTATCCGCATTGATAGAGACAGCCACAACGGGTTGAGCCTCACCTATCGCTTCCAGCGACAACTCGGTTATGAGCCCGAGGAGATCTACTTCCGCTACTACTTGCGGTTTGCCGACGATTGGAATCCGAAGCGAGGGGGCAAACTCCCAGGCATCAGTGGAACCTATGGACGAGCGGGTTGGGGCGGTCGGCCGGTCCACGGTGATGATGGCTGGTCAGCTCGGGGGCTCTTTCAGGGCCAAGACAATGGTCGAACGCCGATTGGTTTCTATTGCTATCACATGAAGATGAGGGGTCGGTACGGTTCCGGGTGGCATTGGGACCGTGAGAACCGCGGACTTCTGGAAAACAATCGCTGGTACTGCGTTGAGCAATACGCCAAGCTCAATACGCCCGGAGCAGACGACGGGATCCTTCGTGGCTGGGTCGATGGCGGCCTCGCCTTCGAAAAGACAGACGTTCGATTTCGATCCGTAGACAAACTGAAGATCGAAGCAATTTGGATAAACTTCTATCTCGGCGGCACCTGGGTCTCCGAGTCCGAGCATCACGCTTACATCGACGGCGTCACGATTTCGAAGGGCCCAATCGGACTGCTTCCACGCGACGGATCTTGAGACTGAACAGGGGGCGATGCCATGTATCCCGCTGCACAGGACGTGAAGCGAATGTTCTCGTTCCGCAGCATTCTGTTCCTCGCCGTGGCTTTGGCGGGCTGTTACATCTTTCAAGGTGCGATGTTCGCGCTGGTCGCGGCGTTGGGAGTCGTACTTGGGATTCTCGCCACAGCTCTGTCATTTACATCCAAGAATACTGGCTCGGTTCAATACAGCGTTCGATCGTTGCTAGTGGCAATGACAGCTTTCGCTGTGCTATTTGTGTGGCACCACAATCGCTTTCGAAATCAGGATCGGGCGGTCGCGGAGATCCAAAGTCTTGGAGGGCGGGTCGAGTTTGCTCACCGGGCAGACCGCGTCTTTGCCGCGGCGAGCGAAAGCTCAAGGCCCACCGTTGACGCTGCGAGCATCATTCAACAGCCGATAGGTCCAACCGACCTTCGCTGCTTGATGTGGCTCACAGACCTCAAGAGACTGGATCTCGATTACTGTCACTTCGGAAACGGAGGCCTGCCATACCTCGCTCGTCTGACCAACCTCGAATGGCTTGACTTGGAGGATACTCAGACGTCCGACGCCGGTTTGGTTCACCTTAAAGGACTACGCAATCTGGAGTCGCTGATACTCGACGGCAACGACATCACAGACAAAGGCCTCGTGCATTTAGAGAATCTCAAGAGATTAAAGTACCTGAGGCTTCGCAACACGAAGGTAACCGCCAACGGCGTCACCGAACTTCAGAAGATGCTGCCGAGTTGTAAAATCATCGCGACGTCGAGTCCGAACTAACGACTCTCCGCCTCATCGAGATCTGGCGTTCCGGATTCTCCATACGTTTTCTGAGAATCGGTTTCGTTGGGCTGATTCGCCTCGGGAGTTGCCCCAAGAATCCAAGGTTTCTTGGAAATCTCGATCGGCTACGACTTGGCTCAGTCGTACCTGCGCAGGAAAATCGGGAAACTCTAGTTCATTCTGGTGAGTGGTATTCGCGGCCGTTGAGAGGCCGTGACACGCCGCTCAGATTGGCTGCCATGCCGTTACTTATCAGCACGCTGGATTCCGAAAAAGTGGAGAATCGAAACATTTTTGTCATACGCCCAGACGCCCGGCATTTACGCCGCGTCGTTCTTCCGAGATTCTGGTGCCATGAGGGGTGACCTCAGTGACCGACAACCCATACAAAGCACCGCAAACGTCGTCTGAGCGAGGAAACATCAAGGACGGGAAGCTGGAACTGCAGAGGCGCTGTGAACAATGTGGTCGCGATTATTCAGTGCAGGCGGTCGTCTACTCGTCTGCACCAGATCAAGGGGACATTGACCGCTACCTGAACGACACGTCCACCTTCGCGTGCCTGTGCAGCCGTTGTGACCGGTTTTCATCCGCGGCGATGGCAAAACATTTTCCGCAAGGCTATCGCAGCAGGCTGTTGGAAGAGGTAAACAAGGCGTATCGTTCCGACGTTCTTGTGCCGGCCATTATCGCGCTGCTCGCATGCTTGCCAGTGGGAATTGTTCTTATCTTATTATTGTGGTCGGCACGATAGGGATTGTTGTCTGCCGGTGGCGTGTTCACAGATAACTCACGCGCCCTAAAACCCGTGGCGGCGCCCTGTTGATTTTCGAATTGCGTCATCAATGGAGTATGCCTTTCTGTCGACGAGGTAGTGGCGTTTCTGAAGCAGCGTGGCATTGATGCGGAGCCAGATCGCACCGGCCGGACCGTCCGCATCTTGTCCGCGTGGGTATCTTGTGGCAATCGGTGGCCAAAGCTGCCAGAATAGTGCAGCACAGTTTTCACGGGAAAACTGCTGTTTGGACGCTCAAATTTGTGAATACTCGGTTTTGTTAGACAAATCTGTGGCCCTCGTGCATCCTCACCATTAATGGGTGAACCAACAACGTTTTCCGAGCTTGTGGGCGAGCGTGCCAACGCAGTCGCCGAATTGGGCGTGAATTCGCTCGGGGGGCTTTACGATCTGACCTCGAGTCGGCTCGTACGATATGCCGTCACACTGACCCGGAATCAACACGATGCCGAAGATGCGGTGCAGGCCGTGCTAGTAAAAGTGGCCGACCGACCGAAGCTGCTTGCGGCCGCGAAGTCACCCTGGTCATATTTGCTACAGATGGTGCGCAATGAGGCCCTGGGGATCGTGCGCCGGAAGAAGCGTTGGTCGCTCGTCACGAACGTAGCCGACTTGCTCACTCGCCGTCTCGTTGACGAAGTCGAGTTGGAAGAGACTCACCGTGCCGTCTGGCTGGCGTTACGAATGCTCCCTACGGAGCAGGCCGAAGTGGTCGTGTTGAAGATCTGGGAAGAAGCGACCTTCGCGGAGATCGGTGAGATCCTCGAGATTTCACAGAACACAGCGGCCAGTCGATACCAGTACGCGATGCAAAGACTCTCCCGTCAATTGGCGCCCATTCGGGAGGAGGCATGTCATGACTGAAGATAGCGCCACACAAGCGGACTTTGGCGAAATCGAAGCGATGGTCCGAGCGGCCGGGGAGTACGTGGAAGTTTCGGATGATCTGCGTCCTCGCACGCTCGAAGATGCTACGTTCCGTGGCCGTGAGGCCTCGAATCGGTCCTGGATCGCGATCTTGACTGTCGTCATCTTCTTCCTCGCAATCTGCGCCGGTCGACTTGCTTCCACGTCACCGCTCGAGGGATTGAGTTCCGGCGGTGATCAACTGTACTCCGCAGCGGATAAGAAAGCCACACAATCGAATGCCAACCCTAGTTGGAAGTTGGCCGATGCGTTTAGTGAACTGCGCCAGCGCCAACTGAATCTGATCGAGGACGCGTTCTGGCACTAGGCTGCAAACGGACTCGCTTGTCGAGCGTGACGTAGCGCCCTGGTTTGACACGCCGATCCGCGAGTTGGCGAGGGTCAGCGTTCCGAATGACGTGCGCGCGTCGCCCGACCCGTGAGAGCGAGGGTGTCACGCCGCGCGCTTGCAGCGGCAGACTCGCTGTCGCCCCTTCCCCCGCGCATGCCGCCGCTTGGCAGGCCCTGTCGCGACTCACAGCAAATCTCTCGGATTGTCCAAAAAGACTTAGACAAATCAGAGTGGCTCGGACATCACGTTGGATAGCGTTCAACCGGGAGCAACAGATGACCAGTCTTGAGGAAATCATCGCCTTTAATCACGAAGTGTCTTCTTTGACTCGTGCTGGCGTACCGATTGACGTGGGATGGTCACAGCTAAGCCGAGACCCTGACGTCGCCAGCAGCCAAATCAGTTCAGCGCTTGCTCAGCGTGTTCACAACGGTGTTCCGTTGGCCGATGCCTTATGCACGGAGGATCTACCTCGGATTTACCAGTGCGTGGTGGGCGTTGGTCTGCGTTGCGAACGTCTACCTGCCGCACTGGAGGCGCTGAGCCAATACACTCAATCATTGCTTAACGTGCGTCAGAGCCTTCGCATGGCGTTTGTGTATCCCTTGATCGTTTGCGTGCTGGCATATCTTCTGTTCGTGGCGTCATGCTTGTTCGTTGCGCCGGAGTCCTACCCCTTGGTCGACATAGGACGCGATTGGCTGCCATTCTGGATCGCAATGCCGCCGGTGTTGCTGATCGCAATGCTGCTGGTTGCGTTCCGATCGAATTCTTCAAGGACGACGTGGTCTCGCAGTTTGCCGTGGGTCTACCGTTGTTTGCCGGGTGTTTCGCAGGTCATCGCCGACCAACGCTGCGCCAGCTTGGCTGAAGTGTTGGCATTGTTGGTCAAGCACGAAGTCCCTTTGCATGAAGGGCTCCGCCTGGCAACGGGTGTCAGCGGCAATTCCAAGCTGAAGTCCGCGGCTGAGCAAGTGGCTGATGCCGCCGAGCGAGGAAAGCCCCTTACGCAAGATTCTCATGCCGCAAAGCAGTTCCCACCGTTTCTTCGCTGGGTGCTCACGAGTCCGACCGAGACAGGCGACTTGGCTCGCATGTTGCAGCTCGCCGCGCGAACGTATCGCAATCGAGCGGAGCGGCGCACCAAGTGGATACGGACTGCGACGCCGATGCTGACGTGTGTTGTTGTTGCGGGAGGCGTCACGCTGTTGTACTGCTTGTCGGTCTTCGGTCCACTCGTCCAGTTGATCAAGGACCTTAGCTGAGTGATAGCGCGCGAGACATAACTTCTGACCATCATGGCCACATTTCAATACAAAGCACGTCGCGCAGACCAGACGCCCGTCGAGGGTCAGATTGAAGCCGACAACCTGACGTCCGCGTGCCGCGCTTTGGAAGACCAGGGATTGATCGTCTCTTCGATTCACCAAGTTGAGGCAGGGCCGGCGCCTACGTCTGCTGTGACGCCCACGGAGGTAGGGCAGCAGGCCCTGCAAAGACAGATTAGCCGCATCCTCGAGATGGGCAAACCGCTAGCGCCGGCGCTGTTGGCCTTCGCGCAGGAGCTTCCTCGCCGTAGACGCCGCCGCCTCCAGGAACTTGCCCACCAACTGGAGCAAGGCCACGATCACTCCCGTGAAGTGGCCGCGGAGCAAATCGACGAAGAATGGATTCCATTACTCGTCGCGGGCGCATCGTCGGGCGACCCGAGTCAGATCCCAAGCGAAATCATTGATGAGTTTCAGCGAGCGGGCGATTACCGTGGCGAGTTTGTGACGGCACTTGCTTACCCTCTGTTGCTGATTCCGTTTCTGTTGCTGCTTCTGTTGTTTCTCACGTGGTGGATCACACCCACCTTTCAGGAGATCTTCACCGAACTCGAAACGGAACTCCCCGCTCCTACCCATCTGCTGTTGAGTGTTTCCGATATTATTCGCGACTCCCGCGGCCTGGTCATGTTAATTCCGGCATTGGCGTTGCCCCTTATCATTCTGTTCTTCGGCGTCGGTCCGCGCTCGGCTTTCCGCTCTTGGGTGCTCCACTGGACGCCGATCTTGGGTCCCACCGCTCGACTGTCGGAAGGCGCAAGGTTCACTCGGTATCTTGCTGACTTGGTGGAGGCGGACGTCCCCGTCGCCGACGCACTGCGTATTAGTGGCCGGAACGCAGGTGAAACGCCCCTCCGTCACGAGGCGATGCAGTTGGCAGAGGAAATGGAGTCGAGTCAGCCGGAGGATGCCCGTGTTTTGTCGCGCGTCTACCAAAGCCTTCCGCATACAGTGACTCACGCGATTCAGTTCCAAGCCAATCCGAAGGCCGCCGCACTAATTTTGCGAGAGTTGTCCTGGATGTATGACCAGCAAACACGCAATCGGTTGGCTTGGATGTCGAGCCTCGCTGAACCCGCACTGATCAT